>ERZ772956.128-NODE-128-length-60816-cov-6.607627_pt1 | contig 60816 bp, 59 predicted proteins | sample MGYA00580683_ERZ772956 | MGnify/ENA primary metagenome ERZ772956 (study PRJEB29015, sample SAMEA2738077) | human oral metagenome | biome: human oral; feature: human-associated habitat; material: saliva | place: China | collected 2212 ... | reverse complement strand
CCGCTATAAGTGTATACTTTATTACCTCTCATGACCGCCAAACAGCTTTTCGCACCAAACGTAACCAGCTCTGACGGGCCGCCAGGTTGACCGACACCATTAACGTCAGCACCTAAATCTAACTGATCTTTTTCGCTCTCGCCGTTTATCCATTGATACTCAGGACCGCCGCCGCCATAGTAGCCTCTATTAAAGAAATAATTGCCGTTACCGTCTATATGACCTGCTGGATTGGTTACCCAAACAGACCTACCCTGCCCATTGAAAGTGAACAGAGAATAAATTCTAATTGGATTACGAAACCGCTGAGTGTTCCACGATCCTCGTATCGTAAAATATATTGCCGTCGCGTTCCAGTCCATCTCGATCGGATTGCTTGGCGTAGACCCCACCATACTAAAGTAGCCCGTATTATGATAAGATGCCCACCAAACAGCACACGGGTGATTAATATAATCGCCGCACGGATCACCATTCCAAGCCTGCCGCTCCATATCATTACGGCCAGACCCCCAGCCGTAAGCTGCATAAGACGTATCATTTCTTAGCAAGCAAACAATACCTGCGGCTGCCACAATAACAAAACAGCTAAGCCACCACTTCAAGCCACGCAGCAGCCCCTTGTGCATTATTGTTTATTCTCCGGAACTGATTGCTTGCTGCGCAGCAAATTTAACTGCTCAACATTAACTGGCACCTTCAGCCTGCCGCTAGCGTATATTCCTTTGTCTGACAGGTTTTTTATTTTGTTATATAACTCGTCCGTCTTCTGGCTATGACCGTTCGCATCTGCGGTCGTATGATAAAAATACAAGGCAACAACACACGTGGCGTCATCAGCGTAGTGATTCTTTTTTTCTATTTCGCCAGCAATCTTCTTCAGATTATCAGGGGAAGATATACTACCATTAAACTTATCAATGATATCATTTCCGCACACATTATAGTAAACCAGCGCGCGCTGTTCTGGCGTTTTTACGCCGCCGTAAAGATATCCCAGTGCTGCCGCAGCGACAACAGCTGCTATAACCGTCAGGCCGCCGCCTATGATAAATCCCATCTTCCTCTTCATAAATAAAAGTATACCATTTATGCTTTGCTGCCGTCTAGAGCTGGCGGCGACTTTAACTCCGCAATCGGTAGCCGAAAGCCAAAAGTACTACCCTTGCCGAGCTCCGATTCGAAAATCATCGTACCGCCATGCCCTTCGACTACTTTCTTCGCCAAGAACAAGCCGATCCCCGTGCCGTCTGGCCGCTGCCGCCGAGCGTTGTCGCCGCGAAAGAACTTAGTGCCGAGCTTTTTCTTGGCAGATGGCGACACACCCATTCCCTTATCGATTACCCGCAAAACTGCCTGGCCATCTTCAATTGACAATCGGACCTTTACCGTATTAGCGTCTGGCGAATAATAAATAGCGTTATCAATGAAATTCATAATAACTTGGCGAATCTTGGTGTCGTCTAGATACAGCAGCGGAAAGCGCGCTGGCTGGCGATACGTGACCTTGACCTTATGCGTATTTGCCACCTGATCTACGTTCGCAACCTCTTCGGCAACCAGCTGCGACAAATTAACCGCTGTGCGATTGATAATAAATTTACCAGTCTGCAAACGGCTCACGTTCAAAAAATCACTAACCAATCGCACCATCCGCTCGCTGCTGCGAAAAGCCTCTTCTAGCAGCTGCCGCTGCGGCGGTGTAATCTCGCCAGCGTCGCCCTCGAGAACCATACTCAGGTAGCCCTTCACGCTGGTCAGCGGCGTCCGCAGCTGGTGGCTGGCCATACTGACAAACTCATCTTTAGTGGCATCCAGGGCCTGCAATCTTTTGTTGGACTGGCGCAGCTGACTGGTCGCCTCATCGACTTCCTTCTCTAAATTTCCAGCTAAGCGGCGAATCTCCTCTAGGCGAAACATGTTCAAAAGCGCCACCGATAGATTACGCGCCAAAACATCAAACAGCTCAAATTCCTTACTGCGAATCTCGCAGCCGTCACGCCGCTCGCCAATTACCAGGCAACCAATTTTCTGATCGGCAACGCATAGCGGTAAGATTGCTGCAATACCATATCGAGCATAATCACCAATATCGCCAGAACCAAGCGTCTGCGAGTCCAACCATGCCGGCACATTACGCTTGCCAGCAATATACGGCTGGTGATATTGATCGCAAAAAGCCACGCCAGCAAAACGTACTTGCAGTACACTAACAAAAGTTTCTAAATAGCTATTTAGCAATGTATCAATGTCTTTGGCATCAACCATTTTGCGCGTCAGAACGTCCACAACTTGCTGCGAACGATACGATGGACGGCGAACTCTACCAAAAAACCGCTTCATTGCTTTTATAGTACACTTTTCTCGACGATAACGCTAGAGCTTACTCGAAAAGTAACCGGGATATGCTATTATAAAAGCATGACAACTATCGCTATTATCGAGGACGATCAAGTAATCAACCAAATGTACCGGATGAAGTTCGAGGCGGCTGGATTCGATGTGGTTACTGCCAGCGACGGCGAGACTGGCGTTAAAGTGGTTCAGCATGCTAATCCTGACATTATTTTACTTGATCTGCAGATGCCGAATATGAACGGCACCGAAGCGCTGCGAAAAATTCGCCAACAACCCGCTAATGCTAATACGCCAGTTATCATTCTAACCAACCTAGGCGAAGAAGAGGCACCTGCCGAGCTGCGTAACCTAGGTATTCATAGTTATATCGTCAAGGCTAATCTAACACCTAGCCAAGTTGTCATCCACGCCAAAGAAGCACTGAACGATAAGCGATAGAATCACTATAGCTTACCAACTTGCCGCAAGCACGCCTCAATCAGATGATCAAATAATACTGCGTATGTCAACGGACCGACACCGCCCTTTTGCGGTGTAATCGTAATATCGCTGCGCTGGCGAACCGCATCGTCAACATCGCCGACCAACACACCGCCTTCGCTCGCCGTACCAGCATCCACCACTACTGTTTCTGGCGCGATCATTTCGGAGGTGATCAAATGCGGCACGCCGGTCGCTGTTACAATTACGTTACATTTTCGCAAGCTATCCGCGGTAGCTGGATTCGCCTTGTCGTAGACCTGCACGTTTAGACCGCGCTGCTGCCACATTTTTTCGAGCGGCGCTCCGACAAGCTTACCGCGGCCCACGATAGCAATTTGCTTATCTGATAGCTCGATATTATACCCAGCCAATAGCCAATCGATTGCCTGCGCAGTAGCGCTCGGATAGATACTACTAGCCCCTAAACCATCAACATCTTTCTCTGGCGCGATTAATTGGCACAGCTTTTCGGTCTGCGACACGTCATCAATCGGCAATTGCAGAATTATTCCCTGCACCGCTGGGTCGTTGTTAGCTTGATCAATCGCCGCTGCTATATCAGCTTGCGCGACTGCTTGTACGTCAACATCAATCAGAATATCTGCTGCGTAACGTGTTTTCATCCGAACATACGTTTGAATCGCTTGGCTAGCGTTTTTGCTCATTATAATAACTAGTTTTGGTACCACACCATATTCTTGGCGTAGATTTCGTACTTGACGCGCTTGGCGCTGCTTAATAAAACCTTGCAGTTCCTTGCCGTTTAACTCTTTCATGATATACTGTCCTTTCTATCATCAATAAAAGCTGCCCATTGCCGGATCTTGCGCAAAATGGTTTTGAGCGGTAATTCGATTAACATATCCAACACCATCGACACAATATTAACCTGCGCGTATTTATCACTCATCCACCAGCCAGCGACTACAAACGGCAAATACAGCGTATCGCGTACAAAAGTAAAGCCGTTGCTAGCACTACGCACAATCTCGAGATCGCGAATCAACCGGCTCAAGCGAAAGCCTAGGAAGCTCGCCGCCGAGAAAAATACAAAGAAAATAATAATATGCACTGGTGAAAAACCAATCAACGTCAGCAGCCAAGTCGCCAGCGCGAACACCGCCAAACTCATTACGCCGTACATAATCGAAAACATCGAGCTATACGTCCGTCCCGCTAATTGCCGCCGCATCAGTACAGTATTATCGCCGCCGTAGAGCATCTGATCGACCCGTTTAATCAGCGCTTCGGTATTTGCATATCCCGGCACATTCAGAGTTAAGCGCAGCAACACCATGTATATCGGTGGGAAGAACAAATTGATCATCAATACTAACCACTCAATTTGTCCGTGCGCCCACAAGTCATATGGCACTTCAATAGCGATGCCAATCAAAAACTTAGTAATTACCAAGAAGACCACGCTGCGCATAATAGCCCGGTTAATTCGCGCCATCATGCTAGAATATTCACGGTTCACTTGCCGCTCAAATTCGTCGAGAAATGCCTCGCGTTTTTGCAACAATGCCGGGAAGTCGTCTTGCGTCTCCATCATATGGCGAATAACACGCAGCGGCGCCCCCTGCCGATCAACCACGCGGCGCAGCTCTTCAACCGACGTACTGCGCAGCATCTTATCAATTTTACGATTAAATTCAACAAAAGCCTCAAGCGACTCAACGCTCGTTCCATAACGCACCAATAGCCCGGCGCGTACCGTGGCTACGTCGCTCTTCATTAGCGCCTGCTGAATAGCCACATAAAGCGCAGCTCCGTATTCATCAGCCGAAGTCGATTGCAGCGCATCCCGCGGAATTGCTGTCTCGAAATATTCATAGGCAAAATCAATAAACGCATGATCGCCTGCGTGATCAACCAATACATTCGCCGCCAATACCGACAAAGTTTCTAACAGCCATGCCGAAGAACGATCCAAATTGATTGAACGATCAGCAATCAGCTTTTCATACGCTTTATAGTGCGCTGTTGCTAGTTTTGAAATCTCTTTGATTTGGCTGCGCGACACGCTATCGTTGGGCAAATATCCCGCAAAAGTCAATTCAACCACCAATTCTTCGCCGCTTTTGCGGACCAACGCCTCATCGCGAACAATAAACGATTGTTTGAAAAACCGCCGGATAGCATTTTGTAGCAGCAAGTGCTCCTCGGTATTTTCAGCGGCGTTGCGCAGCTGCTCGTAAGCTGCCGTCAACATGCCGCCAGCACCAACGACATTAATTTTATCAGCCTGACTAAGTATTTGCTGCCGCTCATCAGACTGCCGCTGTGCACATATAACACCTGCCCGCAAGTGGGCGCCAATTTGATTCAACTCTGGCATTATTCGTATATTATCGTCGATTTTCACAGAATTAGCAAGAGTAAGCGTCATCATTCGACTACCCAACAGACCGAAAACTCCTAGCGTTCTTATTTACTTTTACCTCTATCTATGCTATAATGAAAAGATAAGGGCCAGTAGCTCAGCTGGTTAGAGCACCTGCCTCTTAAGCAGGGTGTCGAGGGTTCGAGCCCCTCCTGGCCCTCCAAAAAATAACCTCACATTGAAGTGAGGATTTTTTATTTATCCAAACGGATTATACCCGCGAGAAGGTGGTTCACGAAAAGTAGTTCGGTTAGCGTTAAACGATTGACGAGAATTGTTCATGCCTGACGGAACATTGTTATTTTGTAGACCATTGACTCGTCGATTCCCGCCAGACAGACCAGCATCATCAGGATTGTTGTTAGCACCCCTCGACCGAGACACTACACTTATTTCAGCACCAAATCGTCTTCGATTGTCATAATTATTGGCAGACATCGAAGATCCATATCCCTTAATATATCGGCGCTCCGAATTCACACCACGATTAGCGGTCAGCATTCTGCCCGTATCTCCATACGCTTTAAAACCATCAATTGATCTTCTTAAGGAGCCAGATAATCTAATCATCATTTCCCGCGTCATTTGCGGCTTTTTGTTCGCATCCATATATCCCCCATTAGTTATATGAAATGGCGCCCCGAGTAGGATTCGAACCTACGACCTTAGGCTTAGAAGTCCTCTGCTCTATCCAACTGAGCTATCAGGGCGTATTCACATTATAACATCTTTCTGCTACAATAGTAAAAGCTTGCGGGTGTAGTACAGCGGTTAGTATGCAAGTTTTCCAAACTTGAGATGGGAGTTCGATTCTCCCCACCCGCACCAAGTTTGACAATTTCAATCCATAAAGGGCATCGATGGATCCATATATTTATACAGAAAAGCCAAAATACCAGCCGCATGACATTGAAGATGCGTCCGAATTTTATGATGTAATTGAACGAAGCAGCTTAACGCATCAATTGTCCGAAAACCGACCATATGTCTATTGGACGATGGAGATTTATGATAAATCCAATGGTATTAAAGGTGGCGGCGGACTTGGAGTTTTAGCAGCGGACACGCGACGTGTAGCTGAAAAATTAGAAGTTCCATTCGTAGTAGTAACGCCGTTTTATCGTAGCGAATCACACCAAAAAATCACAGGACTTGCACAGGAAGAATTCTCAGAAGACGTTTCACCTCAAGATTACGGATTTGAATATATTGACGAAGTTTTCGTAAGTTCAAACGGATTCCCAGATACAAGCTTAAGCATTTTTAAGAAGACGCTCGGTTCAACGCAATTTGTTACAATTTCAGAACCGAACTTTGGGCAATTGTACGAAGGCGACGGATCTGGCGATCATAGACTATACCAAGAAGTAGCGCTAGGATTTGGCGGCTATAAAGCATTAAAACTCCTCGGTATTAAGCCAGCTGTTATTCAACTTAATGAGACCGCAACGATTTTTGCTGCATTGGCACGACTAGACGAGCTGTGTGCTAACGGAATGAATTTATACGAAGCCATCGTTTACGTTCGAAAACACACGCTTTACACAAATCACACGCTTCTTCAAGCGGCCGAACCGGAATTCCATCGTTCGCAATTTGAAAAATTAGTTCTGCCAAATATAAAAAGTAATGCTGTGCGTTGCTGGCTAATGGAGCAATTCCGTAATGACAGACTGAGGCCGAATCTTTTGGCAATTGAACTTACTGAAGCGAAGAATGGCGTAAGTAAACTACACGCCCGTGTAGCAAATTTCCGCGATCGTAACAACGACAAAGTTAAATTTCAAGCCATTACTAATGGAATAGATCTTGAAACGTGGGTGCTACCTGAAACGTTGCAAACGTATCGCGATCACGGTGTTATCGATAAATTTGGACTGCCTACTGACGATTTTTCTGAAAAATTAAACTCGCTGAGTAGCGCGGATTTGAGATATTTGAAAAAACTCGGTCGAAAGGAATTGAATCGAGTCCTATTAAGTCGCCAAGACCAGTACGGAAAATCCATACAAATCCCAGAAAATGCAATATTATTCGATTTCAAGCGAAGATTCGCCAATTACAAACGACCTTATATGCCGTTTGAAAACCCAGATTCATTGCGACAAATTCTCATTAGCCACAACGCGCATTATATCCTGACAGGAAAAGTTCACCAAGGCGACGTGACGATGTATCAGAAATTGCTCGAAGTATTAAAATTGATTGATAACGATCCAGTCCTCAAGGAGCGTGTTCATTATATACAAGATTACGATGAAGAGTTGGGGCGAGCATTAGCAATCGGCTCGGATGCCTCGATAAATATTCCTATTATCGGATTAGAAGCGTGCGGCACTTCATGGGAGAAAGACGTCGCCAATTTGAAACTCCTCATCTCCACTAGTGACGGCGGCGTTGCCGATGTCCAGCCAATCGCTTGCCTCGAGGTTACCGGGAGAAACTACGAAGCCGAAGTTTCATCTCTGTACGTCAACATGCATAAAGCTGCCGCTATTTTGAAAAATGATCAATTGTTAGAAAAACATATCCGCCACCAATTAAGCAACTATTTGCCAATTATTTCTGGCGCTCGAATGATGAAAGATTATCTCAAATTTATTTTTCCAAAACCGCAAATCCAGCCTAAAAAAGAACCGCAAATCAAGCGAATTCCTATTCAATAATCACTTCAATCTCAGCACCTAGCGAATTTAAGCGCGCCGCCAATTCCTCGTATCCGCGATTAATTGAATATACATCGCGTAGAATCGACACACCTGGAGCAGCAAGCATTGCCAAAAGTATCACAACGGACGGACGAAGCGCTGGCGGAGCAACAACGTCAGCTGGCTTCCATCTTGTTGGACCAGTGATATAAACACGATGTGGATCAACCAACTCGATTTGCGCATTCAGCTTGCTTAGCTCTGTAAAGTAAATTGCTCGGTTTTCGTAGCTCCAGTCGTGAACCAACGTGCGCCCCTTCGCCACCGTCGCGATAAGTCCCAAGAACGGCAAATTGTCCATATTAATTCCGGGAAACGGCAAGGCGTGAAGTTTATCCTTTGCCGCCTGGAGTTTGGAACGCTGCAATTTAATATCAACCAAACGAGTTTGTCCATTATTAGCAAAATATTCCTTACTGAGTTCAAATTTAAGACCCATTTCCGCCAATGTCGCTAATTCAATTTCCAAGAACTCAATCGGCGCACGACGAACAGTAATTTCCGAATCCGTCACTGCAGCCGCCGCAATAAAACTCATCGCTTCAATCGGATCTTCGCTCGGATAATAGTCCAGATTTTTACTAATGCGTTTACGACCCGTGATTTTCAAGGTTGTCGTACCAATTCCCTCAATTTTCACACCCAATTTCTTCAAAAAGAAACAAACATCTTGAACCATGTAATTTGGGCTAGCATTGCGGATGATGGTAGTATTTGGCGACAACGCCGCAGCCATAATTATATTTTCCGTCACCGTATCGCCGCGCTCCGTCAACAAAATCGTTTGATCGCCAGAATTGACATCCGTTTTTGCGTGATAATAATCAGTTTCCGCCGTGACGTTCATTCCAAAATGCCTCAAACCGCTAAGGTGTGGCTCGACCGTGCGCTTGCCTAAATTACAGCCGCCGGCAAACGGCAATTTGAAATCGTCATATTGATGTAGTAGTGGACCAAGGAACATAATTACCGTCCTAGTTCTCTTCGCTGCAGCAATATCCATATCTTCAAGCTTCAAGCGCGCTGGCGGCACAATCTCAAGATCACTACCGTCCAACCAGCGAGTTTTAACACCAATCGAATTCAAAACCTCGATAATTCGGTTGACTTCCTCAATTCGCGCCACTTTCCTAAGCGTCGTTTTTCCCTTATTCAACAAACTCGCACAGAGAAGTCCCACTGCGGCGTTTTTACTAGTCTTAATTTGTATCTCACCAGACAATTTTTTGCCGCCAGTTACCTTAAAATTCATTTTTCCTGAATGATTTACGGTTACAATATTATTATTAAGTACTTCACTAATTCGAGCGATCATATCAATACTAATATTCTGACCCCCGTTTTCAATGCGATTGATAGCACTTTGCGACGTGCCAATCGCCTCAGCCAACTGAGTCTGAGTTAGTCCCTGTTTTTGACGATTTTCAGCGATTAGATTGCCGATTTTTTGAAGATACTTGTCTTTTATCATGCGTAAATTATATCACTAATGATATATATAAGCAATGATATAATAAGTATTAATGGAGGTTTAGTCATGAAAGACAAGCAAATTGAAGAACTTATAAAAGCAGAAAAAAAGCGCCAAACGGACGGCCTGGAACTGATTCCTAGCGAGAATTACGTTTCGTCAGATGTGCTTCAGGCGCTCGGTAGCGTTTTCACTAATAAATATTCAGAAGGCTACCCTGGTCGACGTTATTACGGCGGACAAGAAAATACCGATCAAGTCGAACAGCTGGCAATTGATCGCGCTAAGAAACTTTTCAAAGCAGATCACGCTAACGTCCAGCCACATTCTGGAGCGCAGGCCAATGAGGCGGTTTATTACGCTTGGTGCGAGCCTGGCGACACCATTCTGGCTATGGATTTGGCTCACGGCGGACATCTTACTCACGGCGCCCCAGTTACGCGTAGTGCCAGAGAATACAACTTTATTCGCTATGGTATAAAAAATATCGACACTGGCGAAATTGACTATGAAGAAATTCGTCAATTGGCACTTAAACACAAACCAAAGATCATTTTGGCGGGATTCTCGGCATATCCACGAGAACTAGATTACGAAAAATTTGCCGAAATTGGCAATGAAGTCGGCGCTATGTTAATGGCAGATATGAGCCATATTGCGGGGCTAATCGTTAGTGGTGTCGCCAAAAACCCGTTCGACTATGGCTTTCATGTAATCACCACAACAACTCATAAAACTCTGCGTGGACCACGAGGCGGACTGATTCTTAGTCGAGGAATAGTTGGCAATCCATTGAAAAAACCAGAGAAAACTCTCGAAAATTTACCTACGTTGATTGATCGAGCGGTATTCCCTGGCACACAAGGCGGACCACACATGCACACCATCGCCGCAAAAGCTGTAGCGTTTGGTGAAGCTTTACAGCCAGAATTCAAAGATTACGCCGAGCAAATTGTCAAAAATGCGAAAAGACTGGCAGAAGAGTTGCAAAAGCGCGGCTTTAAGCTAGTGACTGGCGGCACCAGCAACCATTTAATTCTGGCAGATATTCACAGCAGTTTTGGTATTGACGGCAAGGAAGCGGAAATCGCTATGGATAAAATCGGTCTGACACTGAATGCCAATGCAATTCCAGATGACCCACTACCAAGATTCAGACCAAGTGGTATTCGCTTAGGTACTCCAGCCGTCACAACGCGAGGCGCCAAAGAAGACGACATGGAAAAAATCGCGGAATGGATGAGGCGGTCAATAGATAATCGCGACAATGACGATGAGTTGGCTGAACTCCGTAAAGAAGTCGTGGAATTCTGCCATACTCTACACAATATTTAATATAAACCCGCACATAAAAAACTCTGGCTTAATGCCAGAGTTTTTTTATTTATATGATTCTTAGCTAATTAGCAAGAACCGATTATTCGCTCCTCTACCTTGTTTGCCGAGAAGTTGTAGTATCTAACATGCGCACCCTTGTGGTCGGTACATGCCTCATACTCAACAGTGTTAGCCTCTTGAGGAGGAGTCATGCTAGTGCCGACAGCAGCAAAGGTTGATGATGAAGTATTTACGGTACTCTTGTCTAGGTAATACGGCTCACCAGTTTGTGAAACAGGAGGAGTACCGACTGTTTTATCTGTCAAATCCGACAGCTTGTCTGGATAGCTACTCTTTGCTGTGTTGTATAGCTCAGCTTTCTTAGCAACAGCGTCAGCAGCAGATTTAGCAGCAGATGTCTTTGCCTGGTTTTGCAAACCGTTGTATGCAACCAAAGAAACAACTGTCAAAATTGCGATGATCACGATAACGATCAAAAGCTCAACTAGTGTAAAACCTTGATTTTTGATATTCTTTGTAGTCACGATAATGTGCCCCCTAAATTGTTAGTTTGACTTGTAACTTGATAATACTACAACGTTTTTAAAAGCGCAAGCGTTTTTAATATATATATCTACTCTGCACTGGACGCAAGAATAAAGATTCCGTTGGGCTGAACCTATTATTTTCACTACCTGAAGTTCCGTCACCAATCTGCCCATTATCATTCAATCCCCAACAGTAAGAGCGCTTGTCCGACATAATTGCACAGCCACGGTTTGCCCCAGCAGACAAACTCACTACACGCTCTGAAGCAGGAAGTCCATTTGGACCAACATTAACTGGCTGAGGAGTAAATGAATATTGAATGTCCGTCCTATTTGCTCCAAGTTGACCCAATCTGTTATCGCCCCAACAATAGACTTTCTTAGTACCAGCATCGTTCACCAAGGCGCAAGAATGAGAAATACCAACCTCAACCTGCAGAGCCGTTCCAGGTAGCCCATGGACTTCCACCGGCTGAAGATGTATTTTAGGAGAGCCACTCCCCGGAGATCCAGCCTGTCCGCGCCCAGCGCCACCCCAGCAGTACACCCTACCCGCAGCAATAGCGCAGGTGTGAGTTACATAATCAGGAGAGCCCGACCAAGTGTATCCATCTTGAGATATATCAGTCACATCCTCCAAGCCCTTAACTCTGGTAGCATTACCATAGCCGCTATAATGCGGCGCACCAATACCTAACTGCCCAAACCTAGCTTGCCCCCAACAGTAAGCTCTTTTTTCAGTGGTTATAACGCACATAGTTTCTGAACGAGATCCGCCAGTTGATAACTTAGTAGCAGAATAATTATTAGGAAGCCTGTTGTAGCCGCCCGAATTAATACGCACTGGCGTTGCGCTGGACTTAGGGCTGCCGGGGCTCCCGTAACCCAATTGACCTATATTATTACTACCCCAACAATACACCTTTCCTGCAGCAATGGCACACGAAACATCGCCAGTTCCTCCAATTGCACTGATATTATTTCCAGCAAAATCCGCAGCTAGCGCGCCAGTAGGCGGTTTAACCTCGACTGGGACACTAGAATATTTGCCGTCGCCAAAATCTCCATTACCTAGTTGTCCAAATTTATTATTACCCCAACAATATATCTTCCTGACAGAACTAAATTCAGTCAATACACAGCTATGAAATTGTGCCGCAAATATATCAATAATTTTTCCATTTCTCATATCACCCACAGAACGCACCTTCACGGGGACATTAGAACTAACAGTAGTTCCGTCACCCAATTGACCCATAGTATATTCATTACTTTCATACTTGTCATTATTGCCCCAACACCAAACATTATTCGACAATATAGCGCACGTACGGTAAGTGCCACTTACTGTGCGCGTCGCGTCAATATCAGCTGGCCAAGTAACTGATTTTTTTACAACAGCAGTATAAGTTTTTAGGACTGTGCCACTACCATTTGTTATTTCAACGCGACCAGTAGATGAGATTTGAGCGGTAGCGGCCGACAGAGCCGCACTTCTAGTCGAAGCCTCCAAATCACCAACTTCAAAAGTCGTTCTTAACTTGCTATTCTCAAATACATATCTATTACCAGGAAAAGCTACAGCCCCCTTGCAATTAGTTTCTGGACGAAGTGGCCCAATTCCACCAGGAACCGAACCCCATGATTGCTCAGCTCCATTAGAATCCAAGCAAGCGTTAGCATACGCCGTACCCGCCTCACCAGCCTCTTGAGCTAACTTATAATAATACTCTTCCTGAGAGTAAATATATGATTGAGTCACAACCCTCATAGCTCCAGCCAAAAGAGCCAATACGAAAGTGCTCATAAGCACAATTAACACCAAAGAATAGCCGTTTTTTTGTTGAATCATAAGTTATTTATCTTTCGTATCATTAATGTTTGAGAATCGGAAACTTGTTTACTTGGCGATTGTATTGTTAAAGTAACCTCTACATTATCCGCGCCATCAAGAGCTTTCTTATCGCTATCTGGAGCGTCACTATTTTTGCTTATTAGCGTTTTTCCGTCATAGTAATTAATCTTAAATTCCGAAACTCCAGTCGCTAAAATCGAATCTTCGCGAAGCTTCATAGCTCGATCTTTAAACTTATCAGCATCCGTAACATTCATACAAAAGTAACCCGCGGCAGACCCTGAATATGGCGCTGGAGGATAACTGGAGAAATCAACTAAATCATTATAGATAGTCCGTCGATGCAACTCGCCATTCTTCAAAAAATATATGACTATTTTTTTATACTTCGGTTGCTGAGTCTTATTTGCATTACAGTCAAACTTTGGAGTTCTTAGATATACAATCTCCCTAGAATCGGCGCCTCGACCCATATTTGTAGCATATTGGAGTAGTATAAGTGAGTTTTTTTCGGGATCAGTAATGGCGCTACTTGAATACGGATTACTTCTATATCTCCATTCTCTAGGCGCCGCACTAGGGAAATTTTTATCGGTAGCAAACGTATCCTCTCCATCATAACTACTCACCTTAAAGCGCGAAGCTTGACGTACGTCAGTTTCAATTGCATCCATGGAATTGTGCATATTTCGGCTAATCTCGACTTTTGCCTTGCTGATAGACGCACTTTGGTTTGCAGAAATTAACATCTGGCTAAATACGCCGACAACCATTGCAATGATAACCATCACCAGGGCTAGTTCTACTACAGTAAAACCACTCTCATTAGAACGCCACATATGTCGCATGTACCACCTTCTTTCCACTACCCACGCCAGAGCTTGGCAATCCATATTCTACGATAGACTCCACTTTAATCGGCATCCCCAAGCTAATTGTTCCATTCTTACATCCGTATGGCGCTGATGCATATACTTGTTGACTGACCACCCCAGGCAGTCCATCGACACTACCAGTAGTTCTCGTAACTTCATACCTAGTATTCGACGACGCCGTATTACACTTAAACCAAGACGGAGTGGAATCATTCGCGTAACGACGCATATTATTATACGCCAGAAGACTCGCTTTATTATACTGAGCGCTTAAAACCGATATCTGGCTAACTTGCGCTTGCATACTTAATATAACAGCCATGAAAATACCAATTACAACCAAAGTAACTGCAACTTCGACAATAGTAAATCCATCGCTTTTTCCCACTAGTCGCGCCATATACTATTCACCCTTTTTTCCGACCCCGTCGAAAATTCCCTATATATAATGTTATATTTCACACAAGTTGCCGCCGCCACGTCAGTTATAGGACCAGAACTCGGCTTCGTGCAATCTCCGTCATCCACATTTGACGCTTCATACAATAGCTCGCCATTATTTCCGCCAGACCAATCACTACGACTACACTTAACCATTTCTTTTTTTAATGAATCATTCCCTGCAATTGACGAAAAACTTTTAATAAGATCAACGCAAGAAGGATACTCGTGTCCAATAGAGCTTACGTTTTTATATTTGTAATATCGCTCTAACCTCAAAGACAGCTCAGATACATCGGCTTTTTGTTCCTGATCTTTGGTTAAGTTCAAAAATCTTCCGCCACCAACAAAGGCAATGCTAGCCAAAATCGACACAACCACAATAACCACTACCACCTCAACTATCGTATAGCCACCCGTCCCACGATTCATATCAATATTGTAGCGCAAATCTACAAAAAAGCATATGCTTATTATCGGGAAAGTTCTAGCGGCTCTTGCTCAATTTTTATACCGAACTTGTCAAAGACAATTTGCACAATTTCCTCACGAATCGCCGCCAAGTCATCATATCCCGTTGCCGAATCATTCACAAGCACCAACGCGTTCTTTTCATAAACCCGCATACCGTGACTGCGATAACCCCTTAGGTCAGCCTTATCTATCAACCAACCTGTCGGAATTTTATATCTTCCGTCGGACATTGCATAATTTGGAATGTCGCTATATTCTTTTTGCAATTCTTCCAATTTCCATTTTTCAACCAGCGCGTTTTTAAAGAAAGAGCCTGCACTTGGCAATTCCGCTGGGTCTGGCAATTTTTCTGAACGAATATTAAGAACTGCCACGCGAATCACCGACAAGTTAACTTCACGAATATCATTCTCGTCAATATATCTCTGTAAAGAAGCGTAGTATGGCGGTTTCGGCTCTGCTTTATTTAGTCGTAAAGTAATATTCAGAATACAATATCGCCCTTTTTCCTTGTCGCGAAAAATGCTATTTCGATAAGAAAAGTCACATTCATCAGCAGAAATAGTTACAATTGTGTCAGTTTTTGAATCGTAAGCCTCCAGACTAATCAACGTGTCGGCAATTTCTTGACCGTACGCCCCAACGTTCTGAACCGGCGCAGCTCCAGCCGTTCCAGGAATTCCCGACATAGCTTCAATTCCCTGAAGTCCAAGTTCAATAGCCTTCTCAACAACCTCGTCCCAGACTTCGCCCGCACCAATTTTCACATCAGTTGTTTCGTCAGTTTCAGAGATAATCTCAAAACCTTTAATCTTATTCAATAGTACGATTCCCTCAAAAACCTCATCATGCGTAATCACATTACTGCCACCACCCAACACAAAAATCGGCAAATTTTCCTTTCGGGCATTACGATATAGCGACACGACATCATCAGCAGAATCCGCCGTCGCCATATAGCGAGTCTCACCTCCCAATTTCATAGTTGTGTATTGTTTCAGTGATATATTAGTCATAACGTCCATGCATATAGTATATCATTTTACTCGACCGTCATCTATGATATAATAACTTCATACGCACCCGTAGCTCAGCGGATTAGAGTACTTGGCTTCGAACCAAGGGGTCGCAAGTTCGAATCTTGCCGGGTGTACCAAAATAGCTCGTCATTATGGCGGGTTTTTTATTTATGACTACACCATAAAAACACTAGTCGAGCAGCTTAGCTAACTATTCAATGGCGGATTCTGAGTCCCTAGCGATATTTGCGCGGATTGCGAACCTAAAATTTGGCGAATTTGATCAGCGGTGATAATTGTAGTTGAGCCGGGCGCGACAGTTCCCGCCAGCATTTGCTTGGCAACAGTATTCTCGACAGCTCGTTGGACAACGCGGCGCATCGGACGAGCTCCCAATCTTGGATCATAGCCAGCCTCGACCAACAATTTCTTACCTTCTTCCTCGACCGCAACTTGAATTTTTTGCGGCGCCAAGGTCTTATTAACTCCCGCCAAAATCAAATCAACAACCTGCAACAACTCCTCTTTTCCTAGCGGACGGAACAAAACGATTTCATCAAAACGGTTCAAAAATTCTGGGCGGAATAAATTGGCATTAATTAATTCGTTGATGAATGTCTGCTCGAATTGCTCCAGTTGATAACCGCGCTCAATATATTCACGGATTCTATCCGCGCCAGCATTTGACGTCGCAATCACAATCGTATCGCGAAAACTAATCTCTCGGTTATTTTCATCGCGAAGTATTCCTTCATCCAAAAGCCGCAAAAGCGTCGTCAAAACCTGAGGATGAGCCTTTTCAATTTCGTCCAAAAGCACGACAGAGAACGGACGCTTCTGAACTTGAGCAGTCAAACTCCCTGGATCTCGCGCGCCATCCGCAATTAACCTAGCCACGTCATCCGGCCTGACAAATTCGTTCAAATCCAAGCGAATCATATTGCCTTCACCGCCAAAATAAACATCCGCCAAAGCTTTCGAAAGCTCCGTTTTACCAACACCAGTCGGACCAAGAAATAGGAATGCGCCAATCGGTCGATTTTGATTTCTAACACCTGTGCGCGCGCGACGAATAGCGTCAGAAACAACTGTCACGGCTCGCGTTTGATTAATCATTCGCTGATGAATTAATGATTCCAGGTTTAACAATTTTTCCTTTTCGTCGCTCAAAGATGCTACCGAAATTTTTATACCAAGAGTCTTTTCAATCGCATCATCTACAGATTGTGCGGTCACTAGCCCACCACTCGCATAACTTGCTGCCGCTTCCAAAATTTTCAACGCCTTACCTGGCATTACTAAGTCCTGAACATAACGATCACCAACACGATATGCCTCCGCCAGTGCCTGATACATATATGTCACTTTGTGCTGTGCCTCAAATAAAACCAATTGATCGCGCATAATTTTCATAGTTTCAGGTTCGTTTGACGGCTGAATTGCAATTGTATTCAAAGCGTGAGCAAGCTGTGGCTTAGTCTGGGAGATTTGCAAAAATCGCTGATCGTCCATCGTTAAAATCGTCCTAAGTCTGCCCGCCTCCAGAATTGGCAATAGTACATTACTTAGATCAACCGAACCAACGCCTTCTTCGAAGAATAATTGCGCATTATCCAGACATAAAATCACGTTTTTCGACAGAAACGCCTCGTTCAAAATCATCGTGACTAGATTTTCCAATTCCCCGCGACCCGACGCCACACTAATCAACGACGACGCGTCCAGCATAAAAACCTGCTGGTACATCAGTGAACTAGGAACGCCTCGATGCCCATCAATCAGCATTTCCGCAAACGCCGACACGACAGTACTTTTTCCCGCACCGTCAGCACCAACCAGCGTAATATTCTGCCGACCGCCAGAACTAAACGTTTTAAGCATCTGCCCCAGCGCCTCCTCGTGCGCAGCCAACTTAGTTGTAAACGCGCCGCCAGATACACTGACGCTAATATTCTGAGCAAATCGGCTCAGCAGTGGCGTATAACCAAAAGACCAATCCCTAGCAATTCCGCCCGTATTTAACGGCTTCTCTTTATATTGGTCAATCAGCGCCTTTATTCGCTCGTACCATCGAATAGCCTCCTCGATATCATGAAAATCGATCTTCATATTCGCCAGCAAAGAATCGTGCTGTGGCAATTGCTTTACTATCGCCGCCGCCAAAACCGCGCTAGTAATCTTCGGACTTTCCGTGCTCTGCCAAATTTCAATCGCCGCCTTCCAAATTTGCTCCGTTCGATTCGGATCGTCGACGGAAATATTACGCAAGAAATTCGGCGTCAAACCCAGCCGCACTGCCAAAAATTGCCCGGCTCGCGTGCCTGTAATCGCCTCAGCAATATCAATCGGTGTCGGTCTGCGCGGCAATTTGCCCAAAACGTCCGCCGCCATCACATCGTCAATCGTCTTAGGATTTTTACTAATTTCCGCAGTCTTAAGATCTTTTTCCCACCAAATCGACACCATAATCATTGGACCACTCAAGCCAAACAAAAGCCAGCCGATCGCCCCGTGTTCAATCAACGACCACAAACCAAGTAGCACCATCATAACGCCGACAGCTATCGCCACGATATGCCAAGCATTGCCAAACCTTACAGAAAATCGCGCTTTCTGGGCTCGTAAACTGTCGTAATTAAATCTCGGCTCTATTTCCATACAGAAACTCCCAATTGCCATAAAATAATTCCGATAAGCGGCATCAGCGGCAGCGCCAGCCACATAATAATTCCTACAATCATCCACAAAAATCGTAGCAATATCATCAATATTCCAATAATTATCACCATGGAGCGTACCACCGCGCCAATTACTCGCGAGAACATCTTGTCAAAAAACGCAGATAGCTGCACGGATAAGTCACCGCCAACCGGAGCGGCTGAAATCTGGCGAAATGGATTGAATAAGGTTTTCAAAAGCAGCCCGACTGAGAAAAAATCTGCGGTTCGTAAAACTCCCAGAAAACTTTGTCGGATATATTGCAACAAGCCATTGCCATACCACCACTGAAAGATCCCCACCAAAAACATATTGATATTGTAGCACATCGACCCGGCAGAGTATAATAGACAGTATGGCAAGACAGATGATTAGTACTATTATTGGCAAGAGCGTCAAGAAAGTCGCTAAATTACGCGGTGGCGGTTCAGCCTTGCCGGGTTTGGTGATTGAAAAAATTGACCCAAAATTTATTCAGAGAACGTTGGCAGATTTACCGCAAGGCGTGGTGATTATCAGCGGAACGAATGGAAAAACGACGACGACAAAAATTGTCGTAGAGTTGCTAGAATCAGTCGGACTGAAAGTCTTTACCAATCGCACCGGTAGCAATTTTTCCCGAGGCGTGGCAGCAGCGCTACTTGATGAGGTTAATATTCGCGGCAAGCTGGACGCTGACATTGCGGTTCTGGAACTGGACGAGGCTTGGGCGGTTAAATTCGTGCAGATTGTTCGTCCGCGCTTTTCCCTGCTTCTGAATGTTATGCGTGATCAATTGGACAGATTTGGAGAAATCGACAATACAGCCGCATTGCTCCAAAAAATAGCTGAAGCCACCAGCGACACTGTCGTTCTCAACCGCGACGATCCGCGAATTTTTAAGATTAGCGAGCATATTCAGGCTAAAAAAGCTTTCTTCGGCACAACCAGCGAATTACTTCAATTGATGCCAACGGACGACACTCTAAAATACGGAACCGCAGTCGCGAATCAAAGCGTGGCGGCTGATGTTTTATTGAAAAAAATTAACGCTCAACAGGCGACTTTTCAAATTGACAATAAAGAAATTGACGTAGATCTGCAACTCACTGGAGTTTACAATCTTCTCAATGCGGCGGCAGCGGTTGCTCTGGCTCGACAAATAGCGGGACCGGAAATTACCGATACGATTTTATCTGCGCTGGAAAACATAAAGCCGGCGTTCGGTCGTGGCGAAACGATTTACCTGAATGGCACGCCAATTGAGCTTATTTTGGTGAAAAATCCAAGTGGCTTTCGGTTGGCACTTCTGTCGTTCGCCAAAAATAATAGTGCTACGATGATCGCTGTTAATGACAATTACGCCGACGGACGAGATGTCAGTTGGTTCTGGGACGTCGATTTTTCACTATTGAAAAACGTAGCAATGATCAGCGGCGTGCGCGCTTATGATATGGCTTTGCGGCTTCAATATGACGACATTCCAATTGGGAAAATTGACACCAATATTTCGAAAGCCCTGGAAGATTTTATCAATACCAATCCCGACGAGCCAAAACAGATTTTTTGTAGCTACACAGCCATGACAGCTATTCGTCGCCTGCTGAGCGAAAAAACCGAAGTGGAGGAAATATCATAATGAAAATAACAATTGCGCAACTTTATCCGCGAGATATGAATCTTTATGGCGACTGGGGCAACACGCTAGTCCTGAAAAAACGACTAGAACGACGCGGCTTCGAAGTTGAGATTATCGATCACAATCCAGGCGATTCAACGGATTTTTCTAAAATTGATATTTTTGTTGGCGGCGGCGGACAAGATTCTGGGCAGACTATTATCCAAAATGATCTTCTGGCGAGAGCTGATGAACTGCGACAATTAGCAAAAGACGGTGTGCCGATGTTAATGATTTGCGGAATGTACCAATTATTTGGTCGATTTTTCCGAACGCTCAAGGGCGATGAAATTGTTGGCGCTAATATTCTGCCGATTGAAACAATTGCTGGCGACGAGCGGATGATTGGTAACATTGTCATCAAAAGTCAGGAATTTGGAGATATCGTTGGCTATGAAAATCACAGCGGACAAACTTTCTTAGATAAGACCGCCAAACCTCTTGGGCAAGTTATTAAAGGCGCTGGCAATAATATGACCGACGCAAATGAAGGTGTTCGCTATAACAATATCATTGCCACTTACCTCCACGGTCCGATTCTACCCAAAAACCCGCAGATTGCAGATTTTCTTATTAGCGAGGCGCTAGAGCGACGCGGCGTAAGCGCAGATTCGGGGCTGGAAAAAATTGACGATACTTTAGCGAATAAAGCGAGAGAGATAGCGTTAAAATTATCCAGATAATTCATGAAAAAAATCCGTATATATCCTAAAAAGCTATATGCATTTCTTTATAAAATGCCCGGTTTGATTTGGCTAATTCCAATCTTAATTTTAGCCATCAACGTTCGACTTGCCTATTTAACAAAAGCTGACATTTGGCATGACGAAGGATATACGGCGGCCATCATTCAGCAGCCAATCAGAGAAATTATCGCCATCACAACCACGGATGTCCACCCGCCGCTTTATTACGTTATCATGCACGTTTGGCAATCGATTTTCGGCAATTCCGTAGCTTCACTCAGAGGATTTAGTGTTACGTGCGGAGTTCTGACGATTGCCCTATTATTTCTATTACTCCAAAAACTTTTTTCTAAAAGAATCGCCGTATTTGGAAGTTTTTTAGCAGCACTAGGACCATTCTTAATCCGCTATAGCGACGAAGCCCGAATGTATGCGCTGGCAGCACTCTTAGCCGTAGCAATGACATACGCATTTATCGTGGCGGTCGAGCGCAAAAATAAGAAGTTTTGGTGGGCGCTATATGGAATTTTAGTAGCACTCGGTCTTTATACACAATATTTCCTAGCGCTCATATTACCGGCGCATTTCGTATATATTTGGCTAAAACTCGGCGGAAATCGCACTGCCATAAAAAATATATTTAAGGACAAAAACGTTTGGCTTGCCGCAGGAACATGCTTTTTGCTATTCCTTCCCTGGCTACCAGTTATGATCTCCCAAACCAGCCGAGTAAGCGGCGGCTTCTGGATCCCCGAAGTCACTAAATTTACCATCCCGACAACATTATCAATGTTCTTGACTTACGATGACAGGATTGTCCGCTATTTCGGAATATTATTACCGCTAATTATAGTTGTGATATCATTCATTCTCGCTAAAAAAATTGCTAAATATAAATCAGCAATTTGGCTTTTGACAATCTGGTCACTACTACCAATGATCATCGTTTACATACTCAGCCAGGGTCGACCAGTTTACTTAGATCGATATTTCACTTATTCAGCACCGGCGTTTTACGGCTTGATTGCAGTATTCATCGGGCTTATTTTTTCTAATAAAAAATGGTGGCCTATTGGAATATCTATCGTTCTGACATTATTTATCGGTCATTACATGTGGCATATCGGCGGTAAAAATATCGCAGAATCGTCCTGGAATAACACCAGCACAGCCATGAATCATATAAATGAAGATATCCAGAGTATTGATGTTATTATCTCTGGCGAGATCTACACTTATTTTCATACTTCCTATTACAACCGCACAAATGAAGAAATTATACTCCTGAAGCCAAAAGAAGAGCTAGGTTGGGTTGGCGAATGGGGATTAATTAAAAAATTGAATACTCCAGAAATTAGTTCTTTAGAGTTAGTAAAATCTCCAAGAATCTGGCTTATTCTTCGCGAAAAAACATATGACGAATATAAAAAACAAGTTCCGCATTACTGGCAATTAAAGCAAGAATTTCATGATGGCGATTTGATTATTGGACTATACGAAAATAAAAAATAACTGGTTAAATGCCAGTTATTTTAATACGTTGAATGATTTCAATTGGTCGGGGTGAAAGGACTCGAACCTTCGACCTCACGGTCCCAAACCGCGCGCGCTAGCCAACTGCGCCACACCCCGAAGATATCTCTATCATTCGTTCTGATCTATCTTAACATATATCGCTAAATAAGTACAGGAAAATCCCATAAAACTTAAAAGAGATCACTAAAAATACAACAGCTAAGCATTCACAGCTTCAATCTCAACTGACAGCACTTCTTTTTTGATTGGTAAAGATTGACCGGGCTCGAACGTATAAACCAGTAATTGACCAAATGGCATTTCTACGTTCGCCATCTCGGCTTCTGGAACTTGGTCGAGATGTTTAATTAAAGCTCGAATAGAATTGCCGTGAGCCACCAATAAAATATTCTCACCATTCTGCAATTTCGGCAAAATCTCTTGCTCAAAATATGGAACAACCCGCACATAAACATCTTTCAAAGTTTCGCCGCCCGGCACTGGATAATCCCAACCGCGTCGAATACCATTAAAAGCCTCTTCGCCAATCTCCGCTTTAACTTCCCATTTATTTTTTCCAGTCAAATCGCCATAATCACGCTCATTTAACTCAGTTACATGCGTTGTTGGTAGATTTTCGACACCGCATCCTTCGAGTAGCGCAGCCAAAGTTTGTTGTGTACGTTTTAATGACGAAGTGTAAGCCTCATTAAACGACAGACCTTTCAATAAAGCGCCCAATCGCACTGTGTCATTATGACCTTTTTCCGTTAAATTAACATCCGTCCAGCCAGTCCACTTACCGAGCAGATTCCACTCGCTCTCACCGTGCCGACTAATAACTAATATTCCCATTATTTCCCTCCAATCATCGGCGCAAAAAATTCTACAACTTCTTTCTTCACGCCGTCATTATCAATAATTTTCGTATTTACGTAACCGAATTTATCAATTGCCCAAAATCTGATTGCCCAGAGCAGCGACATGTCTTCAAAATCAATCTCATTTTTGGCAATAAATTTGCTAGCCACAATTTCCGATTCCTGCAATTTTATCTCAGAAAAAGCATCGTTTTCTAACTTTGTAAAAAACACAAATTGATGTGTCAAAAATTCATCAGAATGACGCGAAGCAACCATGGCAAGTTTCAAATCCTTAGGGTCGACTTGAATATCAGCTTCTTCTTTCACCTCGCGCACCGCCGCTTCCAGCGGAGATTCTCCAGCATCAACAATGCCACCAGGCAGCGACCAATGGTCTTTATAGCCAGCCTTGACGATCAATAGTTCGCCCTGCTCATTTTCAATTAGCACCGCCGCACTGGAAAAACGCCTATCCAAACTTGCCAGCCAGACCCGTCGCTCTTCATCTGTAAATTTCATTATTTAGCAAACTCAATTGCTCGCGTTTCGCGAATCACGTTAACCTTAATGGTGCCAGGATATTGCATTGTCGACTCAATCTTCGTGGCAATATCTCGCGCCAATTTAATCGCCGACAAATCATCAATCGTCTGAGGCTTCACGATCACACGAACTTCACGACCAGCAGAAATCGCGTAAGCCTTATCAATTCCCTCAAAGCTCGTAGCGACATTTTCCAAATCGCGCATTCGCTCTGCAAAATTCTCAGCAGAAACATTACGAGCACCTGGACGTGCAGCCGAAGCCGCGTCGCAAACTCGAACAATAATTGCCTCTGGAGTTGTCGCTTCGATATCATCGTGGTGTGCTTCGATTGCGTGAACAATTCTCTCGTCCATACCATATTTACGAGCCAATTCCGCCCCAATATGATGATGTTTACCCTCAATTTTATGCGACACCGCCTTGCCGACGTCATGAAGAAGTGTAGCAATCTTCGTAATGCGCACATCCGCACCAATTTCCTCAGCAATCATCCCCGCAATTTGCGCCATCTCAGTCGAATGCTTCAGAACGTTCTGTCCGAAACTGGTACGAAACTTCAATTCACCAAGAAGCAGCAGCATCTCCTTCGGAATCCCAACCACACCAGTTTCGCGCATAGCATCCTCACCGGCTTGGCGAACTTCTTTTTCAATCTGCTTTTTAGCCTTAGCAACTACTTCTTCAATGCGTGCAGGATGAATACGACCGTCTTTCATTAGCATCTCAAGACTCAAGCGAGCCACTTGTCGACGAACAGGATCAAAACTCGACAAAATAATCATGCCGGGCGTATCATCAACCAAAATATCGACACCAGTTTCACGCTGCAGCGCCTGAATATTACGCCCCTCCTTACCAATAATTCGACCTTTCATCTCGTCATCAGTCAATTTGACAGCAGTCACCGTACGCTCAGCGGTAACTTCACTACTCATTCGCTCCATTGCAGTCACCAAAATCATTTGTGCCCGCTCTTCAGCATCATCCATTGCGTCATGTTGTAATTTCGACACCAAACCGACCAAGTCTTGCTTAATGTCACGCTCGGTCATCTGCATTAACTTATCGGCAGCGTCTTTTTTCTTCAATCCAGCGATTTTTTCAAGCTTTTCCTGTTGACGTGTGCGAATATCGCGAATTTCATTTTTAAGATTATCAACTTCATCCTCATGCGCGCGCAATTTTTCTGCTCGTCGATCAAGCTCCTCCAGCTTATTATCCAGAGTCTTCTCACGATCCGCCAAACGATTTTCAGTCTTTTGCCATTCCTTGCGACGTTCATTTTCAATCTTAAGCGCCTCATCCTTAGCTTTTAGGACAATGTCGCTCGCCTTGGTTTTCGCATCCGCCAGATCTCGCTCAATCTGATTTTTACCGTTAATTTGGCGAGTTCTCTGATATCCAACAAGACCAGCAGCACCCGCGCCAGCTCCAATAGCCGCGGCAATAATTACTTCTATCATTATCATTCCTTTCCGATCAGCCGCCCCTGAGTGTTCGTCTCAAGGAAAAATATCAACAGCCAATCAACTTCAAACTATCTAATTCGGCGAATCAAAAATCACAAACCGCCGTAATTTAATTATACACGGTTTTGGTCGTTTGAGCGATAAAAATTATTTTCGCGGAGCAGTGATATTTGCAGCAGCGCCGTACTCTGGCATAACAATTTTTTCACTCTCACCAGAACGCAATTTGCCCAAAGCCAAATCACGCCAATTGTCACCCATCACACCAACAATAGGAATATTCAAGCTGTCCGCCAAGGTATTCGCAACCGTCAAACCAATTCTCAGCCCCGTAAAACTTCCTGGTCCTTTCATCACGCCAATGCCACTTATCAGATGCAAATCGCCAGTCTTTTCTTCCAAAAATTTCAACAAATTCCGCGCCAACGTTCGCCCAGCTTCCCATTCAAAATCCTGACGATTTTCTCCATTGACTATTGTTAAAAAACATGTTGATGTTGAAGTGTCCAATAAAATTATCACGCCATATTCTCCTTTATTTTTCCCAAAAGTTCATCAGATTTTTTGCCGCCAGGATAAAATTCCACAAGCCGTTCTTCTTCGCTAATCGCAGTAATTTTTATCACCAACCGATCGCTCGGCAATGCATCATCGACAGCACCAGCCCATTCAACTACAACAACCGAATTAGAATCCGCCACTTCACGAATCTCCTCGCTCATAATTCCAGCATTTCCCAGTCTGTAAAAATCGTAATGTGCCAAACTCAGACCGCGAGGCGAATCATACACGCGCGAAATCGTGAAAGTTGGACTCTGAACTGGCTCATTAATTCCCATTGCCCTTGCAATTCCCTTCGTCAACGTGGTTTTCCCCGCGCCAATATCACCGACCAATTCCAGAACTTCCCCATCAGAAACAGCCCGGCCAATTGCCGCGCCCAATTCTCGCATTTTCTCTTCACCAGAAATATTCACTCTTATATTATACTATGCTAGCTTTTTTTTGGCGATGATAGTACAATAACCATAAGAGTTATGCGTGTTTCAGACCAGACAATTGAGAGCATTCTGAAACAAGGTGGGGTTGTTGATGAGCCGCAGCTTGCTGATTTGAAATTGATCGCTGAACGGTCGAAGCAAACATTGCAAGAAACCGCTATTGAACAAAAAGTCATTTCTGAGGAAGATTTGACAAAGTTGATCGGCGATTATATTGGCGTGCCTTTCGTGCGAATTGAGCCAAAGGATATTCCCGAAGATATATTGAAACGAATTCCTGAACATATCGCGCGCCAGTATAATGTTGTGCTTTTTGAGAAAAATGAGGACGATAGCTTGTCGCTTGCGATGGAAGATCCAGACGACGTGCAGGCGTTGAACTTTATTCAGAAAGAAATTGGCTACAACACTAAGGTTTTCCTAGCGACAAAAAGCAACATTTTGGACTGTTTGGAAAATTATCGCGGCAATATTAACGCCGAGCTTGATGAGGTTATCGCAGTGCAAAAAGACGCTTCTGCCGAAGACCAAAACGTTAGCCAAGACGATTTTGCGGAAAATTCACCAATTGCCCAAACTGTTAATTTGTTACTGGAATATGCCATAAAATCCAACGCTTCTGACATTCACATTGAGCCGCGCGAAGATTACGTTCAGGTTCGTTATCGAATTGACGGTGTTTTGAAGGAAGTTAACAAATTGCCACGAAACGTTCACGGCGCTTTAGTGAGTCGCATTAAAATTCTCTCCAATCTGAAAATTGACGAACGCCGCGTACCACAGGATGGCCGATTTAAGATAAAAGTTTCAGGAAAACAATACGCGCTTCGTGTTTCGACATTGCCAATTGCTGACGGCGAAAAAGTGGTCATGCGTATTTTGGACGAATCGAACCAGGCTGTTAAACTGGATCAGCTTGGCTATTGGGGTCTGTCGCTCGTAACCGTAAAAGATGCAATGGCTCAGCCGAACGGAATGATCCTGGTGACTGGACCGACCGGATCAGGAAAATCGACTAGTTTGTTTAGCGTCTTGTCTGAACTCAATACTCCAGATGTCAATATTTCCACAATTGAAGACCCGGTGGAATATAAAATCCCAGGGGTCAATCAAACCCAGACCAACGCCAAAGCTGGGATGACCTTCGCTTCAGGACTAAGAGCCCTACTCCGCCAAGACCCAAATATCATCATGGTCGGAGAAATTCGCGACGGCGAAACCGCGAACCTTGGTGTTCAAGCGGCGCTAACTGGACACTTGGTGTTCTCGACACTACACACAAATAACGCTGCAACATGTTTACCACGTCTGTTGGATATGGGAATTGAGCCATTCTTGATCGCTTCAACCGTAAAAGCGGTGATTGGACAGCGACTAGTTAGGCGCCTGTGCATGAATTGCCGCCAAGAATACACTCCAAACGAAGAAGAAATAAAGTATATCACCGAGATGTTTAAGATAAACACCGAGTCGATTAAAAAAATTCACAATCTCGAAGAGCAGGCTTTTGAAGATAAAATTGGCGGCGACACTCCCATGGGATCAACCGATTCAGGAATTGAACGATTATGGAGGCCGAACCCAGAAGGTTGTGACAAGTGTGGACATAACGGATTCAAGGGTCGCGTTGGTATTTATGAGGTTCTGGGAATATCCATCCCTATCCAAAAAATGATTACCGCCAACGCCACCAGCAACGATATTCAAGATCAAGCGATTTCCGAAGGCATGGTGACAATGCAGATGGACGGACTTATTAAATCACTGCGCGGGATCACCACCGTGGACGAAGTTTTGAGGGCAACAAGGGAGTAACATCATGCCAATTTTTGAGTATTTGCTTGTCAATAAAAAGAAAGAGACCGTCTCTTCAACGATTGAAGCAGCCGACAAACTATCTGCCATTAATAATTTGAGGTCACGCGGACAATTGATAAAAATTGAAGAAAAAGGCGCAAAAAAAGAGCTTAGTTTTTCTTTCGGCAAAAAAAAGAAAGGTGCCAAGACTGAAGAATTGGTGATGTTTACTCGCCAATTAAGCGCCATGGTTTCAGCTGGCGTTCCTATTCTTCGTTCCCTTAACTCTATGGCAAAACACGCCGAAAGCGCCAATTTCCGAGACACGATCAACGCTGTTATTAAAGACATTGAAGGCGGTATGTCTTTCGCGGATGCCCTGAGCAAACATCCAGAAACCTTCAATGATATTTACGTGAACATGGTTGCCGCAGGTGAAACTGGAGGTATTTTGGATGACATCTTGAAGCGCCTAGCCTTACAACAAGAAAAAAACTCATCCATGAAGAAAAAAATTAAAGGCGCCATGACATATCCGATCGTACTTTTAATTATTACGATTATTGCCTTCTTTATCCTGATGATCTTCATTATTCCGGTCATCGGTAAAACCATTAAAGACATGGGCGGACCTGACGCCAAATTGCCACTTCTTACTGAGATTATGCTCGGAATTAGCGATTTTGTAGTGTCATTTTGGTATATAATCATTCCAATATTTGTCGGAAGCATTTGGCTATTGATTCGCTACATTAAAACCCCAAAAGGTCGCGTAAAATTTCACAATATCATCATCAAAGTTCCAGCTGTCGGACCAATTGTTAAGAAGGTAGCAATCGCTCGCTTTACTCGAACCTTTTCTGCTCTTATCGGCGCGGGCGTGGCTGTGCTTGAAGCGCTGGACGTAACTTCGCGTGCCGTCGGAAATGTCGCCTACGAAAAGTCCCTTAAAGAAGCCACCAAGCGAGTCCAAAACGGTGAAGTCTTGTCAAAAATTATTGCCGAACGAGATGATTTATATCCGCCAATCGTAGCGCAAATGTTATCTGTCGGCGAAGAAACCGGCCAAACCGACAAGGTTCTTGTTAAAGTTGCCGACTTTTACGAGGAAGAGGTCGATACCGCGATTGACGGAGTGAGCTCTATTATTGAGCCAGTGATGATTGTCGCAATGGGCGTTGTTATTGCCCTGGTGGCGGTCAGTGTTATGGGTCCAATTACAAGTATGGCGGGGCAAGTTAAGGAATAATAGTTTTTCAAAAAAGCTTATGCTATAATACCGATATATAGGTGGGAAAATAATAACGTGTCGAGCATATTTTATAGAAAAAAACCAATTATCGGTCTAGATATCAGCCGAACAAGCATAAAAGTAATGTCGATTGACAGAAATCGGATGCTGGTTCATGGATATGGATCGATTAACCTCGATTCTCAAAAAAGCGACGGAAATTCTACAGACAACACTGAATATTTGGCGCAGAATATCAAAACGTTATTGAAGAAAAACGTCGTAGGACAAATTAATAGCAACCGCGTGGCACTAGGCATACCGACCAACCGAACATTCTCGCGAACATTTAGCCTACCCGTGAAAGAGGAGAGCAATATTCGCAGTGCGGTAAATTTGGAAGCCGAACAATACATTCCAGCTCCGTTAGATTCTCTTTATTTGGACTATCGGATTATCAATCGCACGAAAGATGAACTTAGTGTGCTAATGTGTGCTGCACCGAAGAAAATGATCGACAGCATGTTAGACGCAACAAAACAATGCGGCCTGGAAGTTGCAATAATTGAGCCGAACATCAGCGCAATCGCTAGACTTCTGAAGCGCACAGAAGAAGGAATGCTCCCTACTGTTATTGTCGACATAGGCACATCAACTACAGATATTGCAATTCTAGATTCTGATATACGTGTGACGGGCGGCTTAAATGTTGGCGGCTATTCACTTACCTTAAATTTAGCTAAAAAAATGAATGTACCAATTGAAACAGCTCATCAATTTAAGGTATTAAACGGATTAAATCCTGGACCAAGGCAAGCCAGAATCGCAGGAGCCTTGCATCCAAGTTTGGAAAAAATGACCAACGAAGTTAAGCGCGTTATGCGATATTACACAGACCGCTTCCCTGATGAGAAAAAAATCGAGCAAATTCTCATAGTTGGCGGCGGCGGTAATTTGCCAGGAATTGGTGATTTTTTCACAAACGAGCTATTAATGCCAGCGCGCGTGGCAAGCCCGTGGCAAATGCTCAATTTCGATGGACTAGAGCAGCCGGCAAAACAGCTTCGCTCCCAGCTATCACCAGTTGCGGGACTAGCCTTAATCAAGCAGGAGGATATTTATGATTAACCTTCTCCCTCCTCAAGAAAAAAAGCAAATCAGCGCTGGACGAGTAAATGTCATCTTAAGACGATACTGCATCATATCATTGATATTTGCAGGTTTGCTATTCTTAACTATTGGTGGATTTTATCTATTCTTAGAAAATAGCCGCACCTCAGCTCAAGCCAACATCGACGAAGGAAATGCTAAGCTTGCTCAATACCAATCGACGCAAAAAGAAGTTAGCGAGTTCAAGAAAGACCTCGACTCGGCTAAGGCGATCATTAGCAACGAGGCCCATTACTCTACAATTATTCCAAAAATTGCACAGTACATCCCATCAGGCATGGTTTTGGATTCTCTGACACTAGACACTTCAGCGTTAGATAAGCCGTTGTCATTAACAGCTCTTGGAAAAAATAGAGATGACGCTATTCGAATAAAAACCAGTTTAGAAAAATCAGAAATATTTAGTGACGTTCACCTCGAGACCGTTGTTTATAGCGACGGCAACCAATTGTCAGACAAGCCTGCGGATTATCCAATCACTATAACAATTAGCGTTACACCAAAGCCAGAGGTCTTAAAACAATGAAAAAAGTTCTAAATGCCAGTATCGCGCGAATTGTCCTGTCGTTATTATTGCTCATAATATTATCAGCAATGGTAGGGCTAGTTATTTTCGCCTATTCATTCTTAAGTAAAACATCAGAAGAAGTTGGAAAAATGCAAACAGAAGCAATTGCAGTTGATGCAAAAATACAAAGTTTGCTAGCGTCAAAATCTCAGCTCGACCGCAATTCCGACACAGTTAAAAAAGCAAAGAATATCGTCTCAGAATCGAAACTTTATCAATACCAGAATCAGATTATTAAGGATTTAAATACCTACGCTGACCGCGCCGGTATTCCGATTAAAGCTTTCTCTTTCCAAAACGAACCAACAACCTCCGCTAAGACAGCGAAATCTAGCAAGCGGACACCCGCCAGCCCTGCTGGGGTGAAAAGTACTTTCGTATCAATTCAATTGGGAGATCATATAGATTACACGAAATTCCTACATTTCCTTAGTCTTATTGAAAAAAATGTCACCCGAATGCAGCTTTTAGGCGTGTCAATTTCCAGAGGCGCAAATAATCATGAAATATCAATCCAATCACTTGAAGTAAAGGTTTATACACGATGAGTCCATCAATATCAGAACAGCTCGAGCCAATCGTAAAATCACTGTCCAAATTCCTGTGGCGATTTCATGTGATAATATATAGCGTTGTCGTAATCGGAGGCGTAGCAATCGCGATATTTCTTTTGAGCGGACTTTTAGCGGTTCCTACCGAAGAACCACAAACCGCATCAATAAGTTTTGACAAAAAAACCATGAAAGTGATTAAAGATTTTCGACCATCAACTTCAGCAAACGACTCATTTAGTCTGCCGGCTGGTCGCTCCAATCCGTTTGCCGAATAGAACGTAACCGTTTATAATATAGTTATGCTTATATCCGCAGATCGCTTCCTTGATATTCCCGTCATGAGTCTTCAGACGGGCTCCGAACTGGCGCGAACATCGCGGGAAATTATCAATCCGAAGAATTTGTCTATAATCGCATACGAACTCGAGGGGCGACTTTTAGATCAGCATCCTAGCTTACTTCGCATTGATGATGTCAGAGAAATTGGGCCGCTCGGTATGATTATCGATTCAACTGACGAGATCATTGGCATTGATGACGTAATTACTATAAAAGAAATTTATGAAATCAATTTTGCATTAAAAGACAAGTTGGTTATTGATGAAAAGAATAAGAAAATCGGAAAAGTTATCGGATATACGTTGGCGGCTGGGAATTTTATTATACAACAGCTCCGAATTCGGCGACCGTTCTTGAAAAGTTTTGGCGACACAGAGCTACTTATTCATCGTTCTCAGATCATAAAAGTAACCGACGATAAAATCGTTGTAAAATCAGCGACTATCTCGCACGTAGCCGAAAAAACACCTATTCCGCAGATAAATTCATACGAAAATCCATTCCGCAAGCAGCCTCGTCCACAACCAGAATCTACAAAAGTTGATTAATCTTTTGGGTTTTCAAGAGCCTTCTTAATGTCGTCGTAAGAAAAACCCTGCCTAGCCAAATATTGCATAAACTTCTGTTGGTCGCTATATCGATAACGTTTTTTAGCAATAATCTTCCGCAATTCCTCATCATCAGAGCGAATATTCTCTTTAACTAACGACTCAATTGTTGTATTATCAATTCCCTTTTGCGCCAGTTCCAATTTCAAACGACGAATACTGGCGCCTTTTTTCATGAACCGCTGCTCAAACCAAAATCGAGCAAATTTTTCATCGTCCAAATATTTCTTCTCAATAAGACGATCCAAGACGCGCTCAGTAATCTCCGGCTTCACTCCAGGACGCTCAATAATTTTTCCAGTTTTCGCTGAACGTCGACGAGTGGCTAGCGTTTTCCGACGCAGATAATCGCGCACTTCTTTGATGGCTCGCGGACGCATTAAACAGTATTCTATAGACCTGGCATACAACTTGCCAAACTGACTATCGTCTTCTAGCTTCGAAATTTCCTCTTCCGTATATTCGCGACCAATCTTAATGCCTAGCTCGCCGACCTGAAATACGTCCAAGCTAAAACGATATTTCCCGTCAACGCTTACATTAACACGATTTTTATCACGAGCCTGAAGAGAAATATCGGTGATTTTCATCTATATTTGAATTAGCTTTCCGCTTCCTTCACTTTATCACGTACTTTCTGATCAATCTCCGCCAGAACTTCAGGATTTTCCTTCAAATAAGCCTTCGTTTTATCGCGCCCTTGACCAATCGTTTCGCCGTTATATTTATAAAACGCGCCCGACTTTTCAACTATACCGTGCGTTGCCGCTAAGTCTAAGATATCGCCAGTTTTGCTAATTCCCTCGTTGTACATAATGTCAAACTCAGCCACACGGAACGGCGGTGCGATCTTATTTTTCACAACCTTAATTTTTGTGCGGTTACCAATAATATCATCGCCAACTTTAATTTGACCAATTCGACGAATATCAATTCGCTGCGACGCGTAAAATTTCAAGGCATTGCCGCCAGTTGTTGTTTCAGGATTGCCAAACATCACGCCAATTTTCATACGAATCTGATTGATAAAGATCACCGTGGCTTTTGACTTATTGATAATTCCCGTCAATTTACGTAGCGCCTGACTCATCAATCGAGCCTGAAGACCCATATGAGAATCGCCCATATCGCCATCAATTTCAGCCTGTGGCGTCAAGGCAGCCACCGAGTCAACTATCACCAAATCCACCGCATTAGAACGAACCAACGTTTCCGTAATTTCCAATGCCTGCTCGCCGTTATCTGGCTGAGAAACCAACAAATTTTCCGTGTCCACGCCCAGACGCTTAGCGTATGCTGGATCAAGCGCGTGCTCGGCGTCAATAAAGGCTGCCGTTCCACCCTGCTTCTGAATTTCTGCAATAGCGTGAAGCGTCAATGTTGTCTTACCCGAGCTTTCTGGACCATAGATTTCTATGATACGACCTTTTGGATATCCGCCGCCGAGCGCCAAATCCAAACTCAAAGCGCCAGAAGGAATTACTTCAACATCGACTTTATGAGCCTCGCCCAATTTCATAATTGATCCGTCACCAAATTGCTTGGTGATTTGATCCATTGCTAGACCAAGCGCCTTAAGTTTACCTTCATCAACTTTTTTATCCGATGCCTGACTTGACTTTTCTGGATTTACTGTTTTACTGTCTGATTTTGCCATAGCATTCCCTCCTTAGTTACTTCTTTTATTATACCGATTTGTCGCAAGATTTGCTATAATTACATTCATGAATAAGCGAAACGGTTTCACTATTATTGAACTTTTGGTTGTAGCGACTTTCTTGATTATTATCGCAATCTTAGGTTTCTCACAATATACAAAATTGACCAACGAATCAAACAACGCCAAAAAACGCACCGCGATTAACGCTATGCATTATAGCCTGGAAGAAGGTTTTTACGTTAAAAATGGCTATTACCCAGAGAAGTTAGAAGAAGGCACGCTTCCGACTATGGATCCCGCATTGTTAAAAGATCTGCAAGGTAAGAAAATTGGCGAAAAAGACAGCAGTTATCGTTATGAATCTTCAAATTGTAATGACGGAAAATGTAAGTCATACAAACTTGTCGCGACACTTGTTGATGAAGATGACTATATAAAAGAAAGTCGCCACAAATAGTTAGCTAATCATCACAAACAGGACGACCATTCTTAAAGTCTTCAATGGCATTATTGATTATCGCAATTTGCTTGCGTGGGTTTGCCACAAAATGGAATATATATGTCGTTTCTTCACCTTCGGTGCTGAGGCGAATCGTGCCATAATTGAAAAGAGTCTGAATAATTCCTGATTGACGGAAGCTTGCATCTTCAATACTACCTAAGCTCACCGTTTGCTCGTGTCGATAAAATAAGCTACCTTGGATTTCCTGAATCACACTTTCGTTGGTCATGTAAAAATGATTTTGCAAATATATCCACAAAGACACCGCACCACCAAGCGCCACCAGCCCAATAAGCAACATTGCCACGCCAAACACATCGGTTAGTGACGGCATCGGCGAGATAATTGCGTCACGAGCAATTGATGGATAAAACATCACAAATACCATAATCATCACCACCAAGAAAACCGAAATTCCTGTTGGAATAAGCATACCAATCGGATGACGCTTAATATCCAAAATAATATATTCGCCTTCGCTCAAATTGATATTCGGGTATTGCTGAACTGATTTTTCATGTTTTTGCTTCAAGTCATCGCTAATAGTAAACGGCTTCGGGTCAATATCCCTGGCAACATGTACGACTTGCGGTTCATTAGCATACTGACTACGCAATCGCGGATCAAAATTCTCCCCATCAATAATTTCTGGTCTTGCCGTCACATAAGAATTCTTCTGCGCCACAACCGGAGCCGGACGACCAGTCTGTGGCGGATGATGGTACAGCGGTCGACCATCAGCATCGTATGCAACGGGCTGCGTTAAATCTTCTGACGAGGATGTTTGTGGATTCATGCCTATATTATAACACGACAGAACTTAAGATAGTCTTGTTTTTTGGCGATAAACTTTTATAACTATTGTTACTACACTGATTGCAACCATTCCAACAGCCGCAGCAATACCAAACCACGACGATCCACTCTTGCCTTCATTATTATCCTCAGACTTCCCTTGAGCTTCCCTCAACTTCACCTCATTCACACCACCATTCTCCTGAAGTTTTACGTCTTTACCACCAGAATCCATAGTAGTTATTTTCTTGTTATTACCACCGTTTACTTTATTATTCGAAGCCACATTGACAGATTTACGATTTGTATTTTCTTTTTTACTATCATCTTTCCTCGCTTGGTTCTTTTCATACTCTAACATCTGATAATATCCATATTCCTCCAAATATCCCGGATCAGAATCACAAGCATCACCAATTCCATCCTTGTCATAATCCGCTTGATCTGGATTCGCTACATCTGGACAATTATCAAATTCCCGTTCATGTTCATCGCCGTCATCGCTAACAGTCAAAGTCGTCGTCGCTACGTTCGTTAGTCCAGAACTATCGGTCACCCTAAGCGTTAGCAACCCAGAAAACTCCTCAGTAAACGTATAATTGACAAAAGGCCTATCCGTCGTCACGTCATACGCGCCATCTTGATCGACATCCCATTCATATTTCACGATTTTACCATTTGCCGAATAAGAACCAGCGCCATCCAATTCTAATGTGTCACCAATTTTCGCCACATATTGACGATTTATCCAGGCATTCGGTTTGTTTGTCACATTTTCAACCGACGCATTAACTTGATCAACGAGCTTATCATTATCGTCAGCTTGTAAATATGCGCCGCCCGTTCTTTCAGCCAAAGACATCACAGGCGCCATCGCAACAGTACGAGAAGTGTCAATAATATATATTTGAGCCGGATCAACGGCATAAGCAGCATCAACGATAGATTGTTCGGTTAGCTCAGTGACTGGTTCTGGATCCTTGGCTGGAGCGTCACCGATCACAATCATAATCTTCTTTACTCCTGCTCGCCATTGTAGATTCAGCCCTGTCTTAATACCAGAATAAACAGATTCTTCCCAGTCGCCACCATTACCAAGTTGAATAAAATTGACAGCCTTGTTAAACACCTCGACACTACTCGTAAAATCTGTCTCAATTTTGGACGGATAGTCTCTCGAGCTTCCGCCACAACACGGATGATCTTGATAAGTAACTAGTGCAAATCTAGCACTCTTGGTTTTCGAACTGATCGACTCAACTATATTTCGAATGTTATTTCTAACAGCACTAATTGAACTATTCATCGAGCCAGTCGTGTCAATAACAAATACTACATCAATATCGCCATTCGTTTTCGTTATTGGTTTCACCAAATTAGGCAGCGGTACTTTTTCGCGAAGCGCTGACATATAATTGCTATGCCCAAAGAAGTTCGGGTGATACCACGAGCTCATATTGAATGCATTTGGCTCAAGGAATTCATGAATCCAACGATCGTGATTCTTCTTAAATATTGAGGCGTCTGGCTCATGCCCAGAAAACCGCTTTGGCAAACTATCAATAAAAATCACTTTCTCTTTACCGAGGCTTTTATTATATTCCTCAACCACCTTTTTCTGGCGTAAATTACCTTCCAACCCCAACTTGCGCACTTCACTAGCAACCGAAAAATCAGATAGTTTCTCACCATTATCAAGTGCTAGTAGCGGGTATCCTAAGAGAACTATTTTCGCATCTGGACGTAAACGAGAATTAAGCGATGATAAAATGCCTCTAAGATTTAGCTTTAAATCTTCCATATTATTTCTTGCGTCATTTATCTTTGTTTTGCAATCTGAAGCAGATCTTATTACAGCAGCAAAACAAGACTTAACAATGCCGTCAAAATCCAAATCATTTCCACCAATCGTCATCATTACCATATCCGTGCTGCGATCCACGCTATCAAGTTGTCGTCGAATCGTATAATTACATCTTATATTGACTCTTTTCTGATTTTTTCCGCGCTTAGAGCCAATTGTACTACTTATGATCCTATAAGCAACTTTTAAGTCGTTATTCGGTTTAATATTACAAATATCCCTGTCTTCTGCATATTTAATAATCTGTTCATTCGTTGCTAGCTTGCTTGGATCATCGCTAATCGTTTTTACGACACTACCCGCATTCTTATCCTTCAAGAAGTCATTAATTTTAGCTCCAGAACAAGCGCGATTTATAAGCGTTACTGACAGTCCGTTATTACTTAGCCATCTTTTATACATTTCCGCCCAGTTATTACTGTTACGATGACAGATATTAGGACCATATTCATACCCATCAGCGCCATTGCCAGCCGAATAAGAATCGCCTAGTAATGTAATCGTAAGTTTCTTTCCTGCGTAATTATAAGGAACAACCTCGCCTTGTGCCGACTGTTGTATAAAAAGGCCAGAAATAATAGCTACAAAGAAAGATAATATAATAACTCTAATTTTCATATTAATCACCCAAGCCCTCAACACTTATATGAACACCATTGTTATACTTATCGTTTAGTATAACGCTAACCCAGAGAGAGTATTCCCTACCCTCTATATCTTTATATCCTACAAAATATTCCTCCCCAGACCTCTCTTTGTCTAGCTTCCAGCCAGAATCTTCAGCGTATCGTTGCAGTCTATTTAACAAATCGCTCGCCGACTCATTTTGAGGCATCTCATAATATCTATCAACTGATGGATATGTGCTCTTTTTTAAAAATCCGCGTTCTGTAGGTATGCGATGTCTTTCGCGTGACGATTTCAGCCTTAAGCCCAAAACTCCCTTTTCAGCCATTGGATCTCGTGCCATATTCCACACTTCCACATACGCCGGCAGCCAAGTTAAAAAATTGGCTAGCCACAAACCAGCCAAAATTCCTATCAAAATTATAAATCGTCGTAGCCAGCGCCTAGCTTTAGAGTTCTTAACTGGTGATGTCGTTGCTTGTTTTTTGCCCATGGCGGCTCCTAGTTAAGTTTGTCTGGTTTTATTAAAGCACAAAAAGCCGAAGAATACGATAACTATTTTCCCAAATGCCGCTTCGCTTTAATCGTCACTCGACGACCACGCGGTGTACGCTCAATAAACCCAATTTGTAGCAAATATGGTTCATAAAAATCCTCAATTGTCGTCGCTTCGTCGCCAGTCAGCGCCGCAATTGTTGTTAAGCCAACAGGATTATCGCCATAATTTTCCAGAATCGACTGTAATAAATTACGGTCAGCCGGATCCAAGCCCAACTCATCCACTTCCAACATCTCCAAAGCGTTGGTTGTAGTTTTTACATCAATTATTCCGTCACCATTAACGTCGGCGTAATCACGAACTCGCTTAAGAAGCCTATTGGCAATACGTGGCGTCAAGCGTGCTCGCGTCGACAATAAATCCGCCGCTTCACTTTGAATTGACGACTCCAAAATCTTCGCACTACGCGTCACGATTTTCGCAATGTCCTCTGGTGTGTAAAATTCCAAACGATAAATATGCCCGAACCTATCACGCAAAGGTGCCGCCAAACTTCCGGTTCGCGTCGTCGCACCAATCACCGTAAATCGCGGCAAATCCAATCGAATTGATCGCGCTGCCGGACCTTTTCCAATCACAATATCCAGCTTAAAATCTTCCATTGCAGAATACAAGATTTCCTCCACTGATCGACCCAACCGATGAATCTCATCGATAAACAGAATATCACCGTCCGACAAATTAGTCAGAATCGACGCCAAATCGCCCGCTTTTTCAATTGCTGGACCACTAGTAATTCGCAAATTCGTACCCATTTCATTAGCAATCACCGTCGCCATAGTTGTTTTACCAAGCCCCGGCGGACCATATAATAATACGTGATCCAACGGTTCGCCGCGCTTTTTAGCCGCATCAATCGCCAAGCGCAAATTACGTTTTAATCTTTCCTGACCAACATACTCAGAAAAGCTCTGCGGACGCAGACTCACCTCAATTCGCTGCTCTTCAGAATCATCATCATGCGAACTTGTATCAACTATTCTTTCAATTGCCATACACTAATTATAGCATTTGTAGTACAATAGGGGTGTCTACATCTAGAACCAGGCGTTTTGAGCGCATTGTTTACGTGCATAATGGGCAGCCGTTATCGAGCGTAAACTTGCGTTCTAGGTGTAGACAGCCAAATTTAACGGCTGTCCTTTTTGTTGGGCGGCACATCTCATAGGAGGGGATGATGAACACAAGCGAGAAAAAACCAATTTTTAAGAAGGTGTGGTTTTGGGTAATTATTGTTATTATTGTGATTGGAGTATCCAGCGCATCGCAACAAAACAAAGCCACTGTCGTCAATACAAACAATAATAACGCTACTTCGGAAAATAAACCAACCGAAAAAACTACTTTCAAAGTCGGCGAAACTATCGCTTTCGACGGCAAGGAGGTGACCGTTAAATCAATTGATCGCAATTGGGATTCTGGTAACCAGTTCATTAAAGCCAGTGACGGCAAAGAATATGTTAAAGCAAATGTTTCAATCGTCAACAAATCAAATAGCGAACTGTCTTTCAATACATTTGATTGGAAAATCGAGGACACGAATGGTGCCATTGAAGGGCCAAGCGGCACAGCCTTCACTGCAAGCGACAACCTAGGGTCTGGCGACCTAGCAGTCAACGGCAAAAAAGAAGGTTCTGTTATTTTTGAGGTTGCAAAAGATTCAAAAATTAAAATTCACTACCAGCCTTCATTTTGGTCAAATAAAAAAATTATTATTGAGCCGTAAGAAAACTAATTATCATTACGAGGACGCTATTGCTTTTAGCGTCCTTTTTATTTCTTCAGCGCCTCAGTCACTCGCTGAGCTGTCGGCAAATTAGCATCGACGTTTTCAAGTGCCTTAGTGGCATCCGCTAATGTATAACCCAAAGCCATCAACGCCTCCAAAGCTTCATCGGAAGTGTTTAATTCAGTCTGTAACGGAGCTTCCGTTCGGCCGTAATGAGTCGGTAAACCAACTTTATCACTCAAATCAACCACCACTCGCTCGGCGGTTTTTTTGCCAACGCCAGTGGCCTTTTGCACAAAACCACTGTCGGCATTAGCAATAGCGTTACGCACTTGCTCGGCATCACCCAAGCTCAAGATAGCCAGCGCCGCCTTTGGGCCAACCCCCTGAACCGTGATTAGCATTTCAAATAACTTTTTCGCCGCCAGACTAGAAAACCCGAACAACTCCTCAGATTGTTCGCGCACATGATGATAAGTATAAAATTTTACTTCTTGATCTAATATCACCGCGTCAAAATCATTAGTCGCCACGCTAACTTCATATCCAACACCGTGAACATCAACAACTAGCGAGCCATTAAACTTCTCAGCAACTTTTCCAAAAACATGTGCAATCATATTTCAATTATACCCGATTCATCGCTGCGTGTGTAATTGCTGCAGCCAAAGCATCCGCGCAATCATCCGGCTTCGGAACATCTTTCAAACCCAAATTAAGGCGCACCATTTCCTGAACCTGCTTTTTATCGGCCTTGCCATAGCCAGTCAAAGTTTGTTTTATTTGCAACGGCGTATATTCAGCAATCGACATTCCGGCTTTTCGCCCAGTCAACATCGCCACGCCGCGCGCTTCCGCCACAGAAATCGCCGTCGTAACATTGCGCGCAAAAAATAGTTTTTCAATCGACATAACATCAGGATTTGTTTCGGCAATAATCTCTGTCAGGCTATCGAAAATATCTTCAAGCCTTTCGTCAATTGGCGTATGTGCCGGCGTCGTCACAACTCCCGCCGTGACCATCTTGAACTTGCCACGAGAAAAATCAATCACACCAAACCCTAAAATCCCCGTTCCCGGGTCAATCCCGATAATTCTCATATCTTTATTATAGCAATTATTTGCCGTTAGCGGATTTAATGATTTCGCGGATTTTTCGTACAAATTGCGAAATTTCCCATCGCCATTGCCATACGCCGTAACCGACGGCCAGTAAGCTCACGCCGCCAAACACCCACCAACCCCAAGTAGCACCAGCAACCTGCTTAACTTCAGCAGCTGCCGAACCGACAGTTGGCATATTAGCAGATTTTATCTTTCGACATCGCTTAGTTTGTGGGTTGCGCTCAAATCCCTCCGGACATTCTTTTGCTATATCGTCAGTGGAGGCAATTTTCTTACATCGACCCGTAGATGAATTGCGGAATTGACCTTCTGGGCAAGGCTTCAAAGTTTTTGCCACGGCCGATACGATAGATCTACATCTGCCAGTTTCTTCACTACGATAATAGCCATCTTTACAAGGCGTAATAGTTTTTTCCGCTTCAATTTTTCGACAACGGCGAGTTTCCGGATGGCGATATTGACCAACGGGACAAGTACTTTCAACGGGCGGGGTGGCAATTTTCACACATCTGCCCAGCGCATTTCGCTCGTAACCATCCTGACAGTCTGGATATTCCTTAAAGATATTAGCGGCGCCTTCAGTGATAGCAAATGTCCGAGTCCACTCATCATCAATCAAACTCCACGAAGAGCTTTTCGCTAACTTCTCATATTCAGCGGAATCAATTTGCGAGCCAGCCTCATCCAGTAAATAAACTTTTCCTTTTGTTTTTGGCAATTTCAGATTCGTATTTTTTATTTTGATCGTTAAAAATTCACCAGGATTTAATTCGATGTCATCAATATTTTCACGAACGCCAGAATCGCCAACCGTCAATTTACAGCCTGTCGTAATGACGGTTTTTTCGCCAGAATTGATAATTTCAATGAATTGCTCATCAACGTTCGACGCGATTTCACTTAGCTTCAAACCTTCACATTTATTCAGCTCTTTTGAAGGTTCAGGTTTAGACTCTGGACTCTTACAATTTGGTCGCGAATACGGCACAATTTCCTGATTATCAGAATCTTTACTCGACAAAAAATTAGTGGAATTATTTTTCGAATCAATAATATTTCCATCAATAAAACAGCGCCAAACAATTTTCACACCGCCTTTAATTGGCGAGCCCGCAGACTTTGAATTATTACCCCAGCCAACAGTATCTGCGACCGACCCGTCCGAACGCAACAACACGACCGATCCATCATTTTGAGCCAAACCTAAATTATTATCAAACTTTATGGCGCCTGCCAACATCTTATCATTCGACAATACCAAAAATCCGTTCGCCAAAATTACTTCATCCTTGAAAAGTTTTCCAACGGTTTTAGCGCCAGATCCAGCGTAATACTCTACTTTCCAACCAGCCAAATCAACATCATGACTCGTCGAATTATAAATCTCAACGTATTTTTTATCCTGACTAATCTTTGAAATTAATATCGGCGCATTTTCTTCTGTGCTTTTATCTGAATTATCTGTTTTTGGCGGCTCAGATTCAGGGTTTGACTCGGATTTTAAAGACTCATTGGCGACATGATTTTCATTCGAGTCATTCGTAGACGGATTTTCCAGTAGAATCTCGGAATTTTCACTTGATTGAGAAGGTGAATCACCATCAGCTTGCCCCTTATCGATAATTGGATCTTTTGCCTCCTCAACCGATTTGGGATTATTATCAATAGTCTGAACGTCATCAACTTTCGACTCTTGAGTAGCACCTGAAACACCTTCCGCCAAAACCAACGGCGACGGCATTATTAGTGCCGCGGCTAGCATCATAAGTAGTGTGTTGCGCAAATACTTCATGCTCGCTCCTTGCTTATGGTTAATCATCTTTAGTTTAGCGTACTTTTTGTCAAATTAAAAATCGCCCCAGAAAAGGAGCGACTTCTTAAAGCAATGATTTTATTCCGCCGTGATATCCGCATTCGTATGAACATTCACAACGTCATCCAAATCATCCAGCGCATCAATCATCTTCATCAATTTCTGCGCAGTTTCCATGTCGGCAATTTCTATCGGCGTATTGGCAATATATCGCAGTTCCGCATCTTTAACCTTCAAGCCTTGCTCAACCAATTTATTTCGCACACTCGCCAAATCTTTCAACTCCGTATACACGATAATTTCGCCGTCTTCCTCGACAGCATCTTCGGCGCCAGCGTCCAAAACCGCTAGCAACAAATCTTCCCCGCTGCCCTCAATAGTGATGACGCCTTTGCGCGTAAATTGGAACATCACACTACCAGCATCAGCAATTCGCCCGCCATTTTTAACCAACGCAGTTTTTACCTCTGGCAATGTTCGATTACGATTATCTGTCGCTGTTTCAATAATAACACCCACGCCGCCAGGACCATAACCTTCGTAAGCAATTTCCTCCAAAGCCGCCGCGCTCTTATCTGCAACTCGGTCAATCGCTCGCTGGATGTTTGCGCTAGGCATGTTCGCAGCCTTAGCTTTTTCAATTGCCATCGCCAAACTCGAGTTCAGCGCTGGGTCTGTGCCACCACGTGCTGCAATAGCAATCTGATTACCCAATTTCGTAAAAATCGCGCCGCGCTTAGCGTCAACAATCGCTTTTTGTCGGTGAGTTGTAGCCCATTTACTGTGTCCTGACATAATTTCTCCTAAAGTTATTTGCTATTTCAATCTGTTACTATTATACACTACTCCACAATATTTATCTTAGCGAGGTCTAATTTAGTTTGCTTTTTCATCCAAATCATTGCCAAAATTAGCGCCACATATAAAACCGCACACTGCCACAAATTGATACTAACTTCCATTTGAGCCCATTCAAATCCAGCCGTCCAATTGGTGACTTGAATCATATAGCCAAGTAGCCAAGTCGTCGGAATTGCAATCAAAACGCCAATCATCGGCACAAAAACCAGCACGCCCGACATAAATGTCAGCAGCATCGCTAGCGGTACAAACGGCAAAATCAACATATTCGCAATTAGCGCCACATTGCTAATAACACCAAAACTCATCATAAGTAGCGGCAATGTCATAATTTGCGCCGACAAAGTTTCAATTAAAATTTGTCGAAACGCGCCCGGCTCTTTGTTGCCAAAAAAGTAAGAATGCAAAAGCGGCGCTAACATAATTACGCCCGCAAACGAAGCAAAGCTTAATTGCCAACCCAAATCGCCCCAACCAAATTGCGGATTTATCAATAGCGTAATTGCCGCCGACACAGGAAGTAGAACCAGCGGATGAATTGTCCGACCATAATACCACGCCACCAGACTCAGTCCCGCCACCAAACCAGCCCTCGACATACTAGGACTCAGCCCAGTCACCGCCATAAAACCAATTATCATAACAGCCGCGCTGAGCATCGCTAAATATTTTGATCGCTTGGCAAATAATTGTCGCGCTAAACGAACTAAAATTGTTAAATTATAGCCGCTCGCTACCACGATATGCGTTAGTCCGGCAATTTTCAAATTGTCACTTAATTCAGCTGGCATAGCACGTCTTAAGCCCAGTAAAAATCCCAGCCCTAGCGCAGATTCAGACTCTGGAACGTGAGTGCGAACTCGCCCGGCAAACCAATCGCGAACTCCCACCGCCACATCACCTGGAACGGGTCTTTCGGCACTAATAATTTTCGCCCGATATATGCTTGCTGAAAAAGCCCCAAATCCCGCCGTCACTTTACCCTTAACCTTCACAATATCACTACGCTTAATTGAGTTTTTATCTGGCGTCGTCACCCAAATTTGTCCCGACAATTTTTCATTATTCATCTGCAAATTGCCCAGTCTAAGAACCGTTTGACTATTTTTATCGAGATCAGGATCCTCCAAAACTTGACCCTGGATAATTGCGACTTTTCCGATTAACGAATCATAAACCTCTACGCCTTTTCTGCCAATTTCACCGCGCCAAAGACCAATCAAAACTCCAGAAATAATTGCTAAAATCACAAAAAATCGCCAGCGCCAAATTGCCACAATTACGAAAATAATCAGCCCGACCAATAAAAATAATGGATTCGCCGCAAACGACCGCGGTATGTAATGTATGGAAATTACGCCAATTGTCAGACCGAGGCACCACGCCGCCACCAACCAAGAAATATGCAACTTATTAAATAGCCAACTATTCATACTTAAAGTATATCTGGATCTAAAGCCATAAAAAAGACTCCGCCAAGGGAGTCGATTTCAAATTTGGAGGGTCCACCGGGGCTTGAACCCGGGACACCCTGCTTAAAAGGCAGGTGCTCTAACCAGCTGAGCTATGGACCCATTCGGAATATCCGCTTTCTTCATCCTAGCACAAACCAACACAAAGGTCAATGCTTAGCGAGTTTATGTCCGCCAGTATGTAGTGAAAAAATGTCAATTAGACCGCACACCAGACCAAACGTAGCCACATATCGCCAATTATTCGCGAAAATCTTATACAGCTCCAGCGCCTGTCCGTCTAGTGATATATATTTTCCCAGAGGAACTACCAATAGCGCTGCTGTCAAAAACGCGATTCCTATCGCCGAGACAATTCTCTCATGTTTTTTCTGATATCTCGGACCGCTTAAAAGGAGCATAATTAACGGAACCAACGTTAAGACTAATCCCGAAATTACACCATTTGGCAATAAGCCAGTTTCCAATTTCAAGCCGTCCAGCACCCCCGTCAGCCAGTTGCCCCACCATTCTGATAGTAAAAATCCCGTCGCCAACGCCAACGCCAATGGACCGAATCTTCGAGATGAAACAAATGCAACCGCAAAAACCGTTACTAAAATTGCTCCAAATAGAATTATTACACTCATTTATCTTCCTCCAAATCAAATTTTACCTGTGACCCAACTGCAGCGCTCGCCTGCTTAGCAACTCCCGCCTTCACCTCCAACACGTACTTTGCAGGAACCGGTGGCGCATATTTTTCATGTGGCTCAGCGTCCGGCTTGACGTTATGTTTTACATAGACAACGCGCTTTTTATCATTGATCCAAATCATATCAACCGAAAATTTCATATCTTTCATCCACATTTTATGACGATCGTTATGGTCAAATACAAACAGCATAGCGTAATTCTCATCAATTCCCAGCCTTCCGGACAGACCTTTCTGCTGCGATTCTTCGTTATTAGCAATTTCCGCCTGAAGCATCGTCTTATTCAGGTAAATCATTTCCGTTTTTGGCGAAACCGTTCGAAAAGCATAAAAAATTGCCCCACCAATAACCATTAGCATACCGCAGATAAATATCCATTTGATGACAGTTTGAGTTACTGTCGAGTGACGAGATTCGTCCATAAACCTATTATAACAAGTTTATGCTTAAGCGCCGATTTTATCTTTTTTATTGCCACGCTTGGCGTTTCGATCAATGTATTCGATTATCTTTCCAGCCACATTTCGGCGAGTAATTTTCTCAATTCCAAATCCCGGACTAGCATTAACCTCCAGCACCAAAGCTCCACGACTTGATCTCATGAAGTCGACTCCAGCAACCGTCAATCCCATTGCCTTAGCAGCTTTCACACACATTTTACGTTCAGAATCTGTCAATTTTATACTGGTTCCTTCGCCACCCTTGTGTAAATTACTGCGAAAATCATCGTCCAAGCTCTGACGCTTCATACTGGCCACCACTTGACTACCAACCACAAACGCACGAATATCGACACCAGCCGACTCTCTAATAAACTCCTGAAGTAGCACGTTCGTGCCGTCTGAGTTAGTCAAATAGAACGCCTGCAGAACCGACTTGGCAGCCTTTTTAGTTTCCGCCAGAACCACACCATTTCCGTGCGTACCACGCGCCAACTTAATAATCGCCGGCATACCGCCAATTTCTTCAATGAGTGAATCAATATCAGTCGCGTTTCGAGAAAAGACCGTCTTCGGAATCGACACTCCCGCTTTAACTAATAACTGCGTTGAGCGCAATTTATCCCGCGCCCTAGTAATTGCAATCGAGCGATTCATGAAAAACGCCTTCGGATGCATCATTTCCAATTGACGCAAAACCGCTGTTCCATACTTTGTCATATGGCTTGCGATTCGCGGAATCACCACGTCAAATTCACCAATCTCCTTACCCTTGTAAATAACCGTCGGATGCTTTTCGTCAATTGAAACGTAGCAGTTTTTATACTTAATAACCTTGACTTGATGACCGCGCTTTTCAGCCTCTTCTTTCAGGCGAAGCGTCGAATAATTAATGTTGCCGTTAGATAAGATTGCAATTCGCATTATTTTTCTTCACCTTTCTGATGATATTTTTTATAAAATTCGTATGGATTCAATTTTACTTCTTCATTAAGACTAGCAGTTGCGGACGGTTTTTTTCTGCGAACATTTTTCCTTGATACATCCACTAGGAATTTTCCAGAAATCGACCGTCTCCCAATTAACACCGGAAATTCATTTTTCGACCGATCAGATAGATTCATCAACATTTTAATTTTTCGCCCACTAATTTTTACCCAAAAATGTGTCCGGTAACGAATCTGCTCATGCCCAGACGAACTACGCACCCTCGCCACCGAATAATCAGTTCTCTTAAATATCTTACCGTCATAATACGGCGAACCTTCGCCAAACAGAGAAAATTTCAACGCTCCATCTTTATCAATGTGAATATTACTCGCCCAAACCGCACTGGAATCGGCGCCCGTATCAATTTTAGCTGGGACTTTTTGCGCTCGCTCGCCGAAGTCTACAAACTCGGTTGACCCAATAATGGATTTTTCTTTCATACGTCAATATTATGGCATAAAAACTATCTTTTTGCAATATCTTGCCTTTTGCTTCTTTGAGCTCTCGCTACCACAATTGTCACCGCTACAATGATAGATATACCAGCCAAAATAGCTAATACATAAGTGTATCCCGACAATAGATATATTAAAGCTAATGTCACACATACAGCACCCCAGGTCGTAATCAGTCGCTTGTTAAGTACCAGCCCCACGACAACCATCAATGAATGCTCTATTAGGAATAATATTTCCATAACGCTATCTCCTGCAAACGCCAGGACGAGAGTTGACAGACTAAGCGCAGAGAGAGCTAGCACTAGATGTGCTGTCGTAGACTTATGAACATACCCCAACCAACGCCACGACATCACCGCTCCCGAAAGAATTGCCGCTGACCACAAATATGGTATTGTGATAGTGTGAACGGGTAGGGCTAGGTTTTTAATAGTAAATAAAACGCCGTACAAAATCAGGAGCACGCCTGAATCAAAATGCAAAATACTCTTTTTGGGGACACCTTCGAGTATCAAGGCTGTACCATTAATTATCCACACTAGCGCCGCCAGAATCACTGACGCCACAGTAGCGCTAACTGGTGTAGCAATAGACAATAAAACTACCGACCAGCCGATGGCGCTATAGAATGAAGAGTAATACCAACTACTCGACATCTTTCTGATTCGCGCAGCAATAGCCAGACCGTAAAACACCGCAAAAATAACCAGGGCAACGACTGACATAAATTCGAGTGGAATGGCAAGCCGTTGCGCTATAAGGCAAAGTAACAACACTAGACTCGGGTGCGCAGCTATTGTCATTATTCGCCAATCTCGTTTAGCAAGTACCGCCATATAAAGAGCCGCTACAGCTGCCAGCCATCCCAATATCTTGAACGACAGATCACATATCGCCAGTAGATTAATTATTGGAAGCACTATCGCTGGAACTATAGCAGCACACAGCGTCATATCACCAATAATTGACGATTGCCTATTCATTCGCAACAGCCAGTACAAAGACCCAAAACCAGCTAGGCTCACCCATGCAGCAATTGCAAGATTGTCATTAAACGGTATATTCAACCAATGCAGGAATAATAAAACAAAGATGATTGTCGTAAGATATGCCCCACCCAAATAAACCTCTCTACGACATCGGTAAAACGCATAATACAATGACACCACTAGCGGCAACCAAACTATTGGATGAATTGACGACAGTACAGTAAGCATAGCCACGCCAATGATAGAATGCAATAATAACTCACGGTTTTTGATAACCGTGTTGTCATGACGATGATAAAGCCATTCTACTATTAATAGCGACGACACATTTATCCACGCCATTAAAATAGAGACGTTTTCACTAGACACCGTAAAGCCCAAAGCTAGCAAAAATACTGACAACATTAAAGAGGTATGAACTCCAACTACAAATTCATAAACTTTTTCGCGCCATACAACCACACTCATAATGCCAGCGCTGATAGCTATCGCGCCCGATAGGCACATCAGAGCTTCCTCTGTCGCATAAGTGGCTATCATCGCTGAAGTAAACATTGCCATTAATAACCAAGTTGACGCAGCGCCATATACTAAAGCAGCCTGACTTTTACTAATATTCGGACGCTTCAAAATTAGCAATCGGCAAATAACTGGCAGTGGCGTCATGAATAGAAAAATTAGATACTGTACGCGTGGTGCTATAGCTATATCAATATTGAATAGTGTTATACCAATCGGCACCAATAGAATCCCAGATATCACAACCATAACACCGAAGCGGACACGACGTAACAAAAAAAGGATTGCAAGACTAATCGCTGAAATAACACCAATAAAGGTAAAAGCAACCGTCATTCGTAGCGAATCTCCAGAACCGATCACGCCAAACAGAGCACTTAATGACACAACAAAACTAACCCACAATACTATTTCATGATGTCTATCGTACTGTTTCTGAATGTACATTGATATAGCGGACCAGATTATATTTCCAAGTGCCACTAACCCTAGAATCACGCTTACAACCAACTGATTATCGTCAGATAAATACATTGCGAAACTAGTAGCCATCACCATTAACAATAAGCGAGCTGTTGTCAATTCATAAGTACGCATCTTTTTAGACTTCTCGACAAGAGCAACCGTAAAGTAATATGCAATGCTAGCAAATAACAGTACACTAATATCTAATGCACCCACATATGCCGACGAGCTGAGCGCGATAAACATCGTCATCGGCACGATAAACGGATTTACAACTCTTAACGGTTCGACGAACTGACGAGGAAAGCGACTAGAAAAATATGCAGCCACAGTCATCAAACATCCAAATAGCAGCATTACAACGTAATACCAGACCAGCTGCGCATGCACAACAGCCGGCAAACTAGTCGTCATCGTAAACATCGATAGTAGCGATACATAAGCAAGAGGTCTACTATTCAATCTCACTGTAGCATCAACACACAAGACAGCACCAATTACAGAGGTAATAAGCCAGCACCATGCAGGGTCAATACTTAAAAGTAAATTCATAGTCCAGCCGCCAATTGGTACAGCTGCCAAGGCGGTGCCAATAAGTGCCGTCGACGCAGATTTCAATATTGGCAAGCGAGCATACAATATCTGACCAATAATATAATAAATAAAAATAAACAGCCACACCAAGCTAAGCCTGAGCTGTGCCGAAAGCTCAATCGTTTGCGCCAACAACAATATGCCAGCGGTCAATAATAATGACGCAGTATATAGCGCTACATTGATGGTAGTTTGACGATTTTTCTCTTTCTCTTTATTGCCAACTGACGGTACCCGCTCAGAGATTTGCACCTCTTTAGCAGGAATATTCACATTTTCTTCAATCGGTACAGCATCGGTAGGTAGCGCAACGTCAGGCTCTTGCTCTTCGCCACCAATTAGCACAAGGTCACTAAACTGCGGAACTGCCTTTTGATTCTCGGTAATAAGCCTCACTTGACCGTTGTCATTCTCAATTTTGGCGCGACCAGCCTGTGCATCACGCACGCCATCCCAATATCCCTGCCGATAATCTTCGGAATAATTAGACGGCTGGCTATCACCTCTCTGTAATAATTTTATTAGCTTAATTACTACAATAATAACTATTATCAGAAAAATTAATCCCATGCCTTCAATCCCTCTTATGTTAGCTTCAGTATAGCATAGGATTTTTTCTCGACAAATATGCTAGGAAAACAGTCCTCGTTTTTTCGCGCCCTTAAATTGCTCCAAAAGCTCCTTCTGTTTTTTGGTCAATTTGGTTGGTGTATCAACAATAACACCCACAATATGCGGACCACGAGATTCACTATGTAAGTGCGGCACGCCATGACCTGACAACTTGAAGTCGGTGCCGCTCTGAGTGCCTGCTGGGATTTTCATCGTTATTACGCCGTCCACAGTCTCCACGTCAATCTCCGTTCCCAGTGCCGCATCAACCATAGAAATATGCTCTTCGCTAAGAATAATATTACCTTCACGAGTGAATTTTTTATGCGCCTTAACACGAATGTGGACATACAAATCACCTCTACTGCCACCAGCAACTGCTTCGCCGCGATCGCGTAGACGAATTGTCGCGCCATCATCAATCCCTGCCGGAATTTTAATAGTGATATCCTGATTCTGGCGGGTCGTGCCTTTTCCTCGACAAACTGAACATTCTTTTTCAGGAACTTTTCCCTTACCGTGACAAGTTTCACAAACAACCGCCTGCTGAATTTGCCCAAACAGCGAATTCATCGTTCGAGTTTGCTGACCCGCACCCTTACAAGTTGGGCACGTTTTCATCCCAAATCCAGGCTCGGCGCCATCGCCATGACAATACTCACATTCAACATCCAGCATTAAACTAATTTTCTTTTCTACACCAAATACCGCGTCCTCAAAACTTAATGTTACACTAGTTTCAACATCACGCCCACGCGAACGACCATTTCCAGCGCCACCAGACGCACCACCGAAGAATTGGCTAAAAATATCACCTAGTCCACCATCACCAAAATCAAAGTGAACATTTTGACCGCCGAATCCACCAAATCCTTCAAACGGATTACCAGAAAATCCGCCACCAGAAGAGCCGCCTACGCCAGCGTGACCAAATTGATCATAACGCTGTCGCTTCTGTTTGTCTTTCAAAACCTCATAGGCTTCATTAATTTCCTTAAATTTAGCCTCGTCGCCACCCTGTTTGTCAGGATGATATTTAATTGCTAATTTACGAAAAGCCTTTTTTATCTCATCTTCAGAAGCGGTCTTTGGAACGCCCAATATTTCATAATAATCACGCTTGCTCATACCTTATATATTATACGCGTTTAGCACTCTCAGTGCAAGAGTGCTAAGTCCAAAAAAGGCCACTCTTTTTATCGAGTAGCCTTCTTTGTAAATACGTTAAGTTTTATTTTTCGTCGACAATTTCACCTTCGACTGGCTCGTCTTTATCAGACTTTTTGCCACCAGCTTCGTCAGCTTTTTTATCGTCAGTTGATTGTTGATACATCTTAGCCCCAATTGGCATAATCGCGTCGTTCAAGGCTTTAATTGCAGCGTCCAATTCGTCCTTATCTTCAGAATCTTTGTGCTTTTCAGCCTCTTCGACCGCCTTTTCAATGGACTGCTTATCATCGTCAGAAATCTTATCTTTGAATTCGTCCGGCATTTTCTTTGCCTGATAAATAGCGTTTTCAAGCTGATTCTTCGTATCGACAGTTTCGCGCTTTTTCTTATCTTCGTCCGCGTGAAGTTCGGCTTCTTTTTGCGCCTTCTCAATATCTTCCTTACTCATATTGCCAGAGTTTTGGATAGTGATTGATTGCTCTTTGCCTGTTCCCTTGTCTTTAGCCGTAACATTAAGAATACCGTTGGCGTCAATGTTAAAGGTCACTTCAATTTGAGGCACACCACGTGGCGCTGGCGCAATACCGTCAAGCACAAAACGACCCAAACTCTTATTGTCATTAGCAAACTCGCGCTCGCCCTGAAGAACGTGAATTTCCACCTGAGGCTGATTATCCGCAGCTGTCGAGAAAACCTCGCTCTTGCTTGTTGGAATTGTCGTATTTCGATCAATCAACTTTGTCGATACGCCGCCCATCGTCTCAATCCCAAGAGAAAGTGGAGTCACATCCAAAAGTAACACATCCTTAACATCACCAGCCAAGACACCACCCTGAATTGCAGCACCAACAGCCACAACCTCATCTGGGTTCACGCCTTGCATTGGATCTTTTCCAAAGAAATTCTTCACACGCTCGACCACAGCCGGCATACGAGTCATTCCACCAACCATAACTACATTGTTAATGTCGGACTTAGAAAGTTTGGCATCCTTCAAAGCCTTTTCTACTGGACCATCCAAGCGATCCAATAGATCCTTAACCAAATCTTCCAACTTAGCGCGACTCAAGCTCATCTCAAAGTGCTTTGGACCGTCAGCATCAGCAGTGATAAATGGAATGTTGACTTCATATTCCGTAACTGTTGACAATTCTTTCTTCGCCTTTTCAGCCTCGTCCTTTAGGCGTTGCATCGCTGCATTATCTTTACGAAGATCAATTCCTTCCTTTGATTTGAAGTCGTCCAAGAAGTAGTTGACAATAGCGTTGTCGAAATCTTCACCGCCAAGGTGTGTATCACCATTGGTTGCCTTAACCTCAAATACGCCGTCACCCAGTTCCAGTACCGACACGTCAAACGTACCACCACCAAGGTCGAATACCACGATGGTTTCGTCGTTCTTACCCTTCTCCAGACCGTACGCCAAAGCCGCAGCTGTTGGTTCGTTGATAATACGCTTAACTTCCAATCCAGCAATTTTACCAGCATCCTTAGTCGCTTGGCGCTGTGAATCGTCAAAGTAAGCTGGCACCGTAATCACTGCCTCTGTTACCTTTTCACCCAAGAAAGCCTCGGCGTCAGCCTTGATTTTACTAAGAATCATTGCTGAAACTTCTTCTGGCGTGTATTCCTTATCGCCCATTTCGACTGCCACACCAGTACCTTTTTTAACAATCTTGTATGGCATGATATCCAAGTCTTTTTGCACTTCCTTGTCGTCAAACTTACGACCAATCAAACGCTTAACGCCGTAAATCGTGTTTTTTGGATTTGTTACGCGCTGACGCTGAGCAACTTGACCGACGAGTCGTTCGCCCTTTTTATTAACCGCAACTACAGATGGCGTAGTGCGATTACCTTCGGCATTAGAAATAACCTCTGGCTTTCCAGCTAACATATACGCAAATGCGCTGTTGGTTGTACCGAGGTCAATACCAATAATTTTACCCATATGATTCCCCTTTCTATTATGATCACATCTGGTCTATATCTTATATTCATTCTAGCACTCTTTCGTGGCGAGTGCCAACTATCTCAGTATAAATAATTAGCACTCTCATGTCAAGAGTGCTAAACATAGTTTTTCTTAATCAAATTATTGACGAGTAACTTTTACCATTGCGTCGCGAATAACTGAGCCGTTCAAAGTATAGCCAGCGCGAAGCTCCTCGGCAATAACTTCCTTGCCGCCATCTGTTGATTCGTCAAATTGAACAGCCTGATGAAATTCAGGATTAAACAAAGTTCCGGGTTTGGCGTCAATTTTCTCCAAACCAATCTCCTTCAATTGCTTATCAAGTTGCTTACCCAGACCAGCCACACCCTTAACCCACGCATTATCCTGAAGCTCCTCTGGGACGTTGGCAACAGCTCGCTCAATTGTATCAATAACTGGCAATAATTTCATCACCGACTTAGTTTGACCCAACTCGTGCGCTGATTGCTTTTCTGCATCCACGCGCTTACGATAATTCTCAAAATCCGCTCGAGTTCGCTGCAAATCCGACGTCAGCTCAGCAACTTCTTTCTCTAAATCTTCAGCTTTTTTATTCTTCGTCATTTTTTCCTCCTTTTAGCCACTACAAGACTTCTTCCAACATCGCGCCCGTACGACGCACCAGTTCCATCGTTCGACGATAATTTTGCCTTGTTGGACCAATCACACCGATGTAATTATCACCACCAGACGATGACTTAAATTTACTTATAATCAACGTAGCACCACTGCTTTTACCAATTGGATTTTCGCTACCAATAAACACATTTAATGGTTCGTCCGGAGCCGCTTCACGCAGCCACGGTTCGATATTGTCAATCAATTTAGCAACCGCCTGAACGTGATCGCCATCACCAAACTCTGGCTGACTGAATAACTGAGTCATTCCGTTCATATACAAACTCGAACCAAACGACGCAAAACCAAAATTGCCAGTCATTTCCACCAAACCATCAACTGCTCGACGAATCGCTTTGCCTGAAGTATCAACATTTGAATTGACGTGCGCCTCAATTGCCTTCGTGCTGCTATCAATACCACTCGGCAATTCCGTCATTTGCGCCGCCGTGATTCCATTGACATAAAAACGATATCCCTTATCTGTCGGAATTCGACCTGCGCTCGTGTGGGGCGCCTCAATAAATCCCATCTCCTCAAGTTTTGCCATTTCACTGCGAATCGTGGCGCTACTCACGCCAAATAACTTGGCTAGCGTTACACTACCAACTGGTGCCGCAATTTCAGCGTATTGCTCAATAATAGCTACAAGAATTGCTTGTTGACGTTCGGTCATAGTCCAATTATATCGCAAATCTAGCACTCATACAAGCAGAGTGCCAAGCCTTATCGTCTTTCCGTAAAGTAGCGCGCTGCATCTGAAGAGAACAACATCATGATCATAATGTGCACGCCAATTGAGATCAAAAGCAGCATAATCGACGCATTAATTCGCCCAATTGTCACGGATAAAGATTCGGTAACAATGGCTAGCGTCGCTACAGAAAGCAGTGAGATTCGCGCCCGGCTACTTCCTCGAAGTAGCAGTCCAACCAGCACGATTTCCGCCACGACCAACAGCACATTAAAGCCGGCCATCATCGATAACATGGTATTCGCGGAATTTATATCAATTCCGTCAATATTCGCAACTTGCACCAAAGTAGTCGGCCAGCTAGAAAAGTCCACCAACATTTGCCCAATTGTGAATAACGACGCCAGAATCATTAGTCCGCCGCCAATTAAAATCTGCGGTGGTCGGCGACTCCAAAGCTCTTCCAATAAAGTTTCGTGATTTCGCGGATGACGATCATAAATTGTGCCGTCCATAATCACTCCGAGCCGCGTTGAAGCCGTGACATTATCACCAGCCTTTATTCGACCAACTCCCAAAATTGGCAAATCGCCATCAGTGCGGATAGAATCTCCAAGACCATTGCGCGAATGATAGCCCGTTGAAAAATCCTTTAATATTGTTACTCTAATATTTTTATTGTTACTTTTAACCGACTCAATGATATAATCTCGTTCAATATCAATATTCTCGTCAATTTTATGCGTGAACTGGAAAGTAAACAAAGAAAAGCCAACACTCTTATCGTATGTACCAGCCGCCAACCAATCAACTCGATGACCGCCAGGAAGAAGCCAGCCAGTTGGGCATCGCCAAAACCTAACGTGATGACGACGCCTTGGATTGCCGTCAACTTCCTGCTGATAAGCAAAGTCCTGCCGTCTGCCAAACAAAAATGCTGGCGACACTGGTGCATTTGGATAACTACGACCACTAAGCACAGTAAGCACCATTTTCCAAGCTGATCTTGGAGTTATGTCATCCGCTAGAACCCAGCCAGCCTCAGTCATTGCCTTATGGAGCTTTTCTTCTGAACCACGCACGCTCAAATTGACAGGGTCGCTTAATACTCCGTCCGCCGTTCGCGTCCTGCCAATAAAATAATTCGGTACGTACATATTACTCAAAATTCGATGAAGCCTAGGTAACGCCAAATATGCCACAATTATCCACACAACAAAGAACAAGCCAACCAGCCACCAACCGCCCGTCGCCCAACCTTCTCTAAGTACTAACCACGCCAACCAAAACGACGCCAAACCTGCAAAGATAAAAAAGGATTGGTCTAACAATGTAGTCAAGGTCTTCAAGGAACGATCTTGCCTGGCTGCTATTTTTTTTGGAGTTTTTACTGAACTCATAGATTAATTATATCATTGAGGAGATTTCGAGCTACCAAACGCGCCTCGTCATCTTGACGCTTAAACACGTCGCCGCGCAAAATAATTTCCTCGGTCACTCGAATTGCTCGCTCCAAATCGTCATTGATAATCACGTGATAATACGGAACTTCAAGTGCGTAAGCCAACTCTTTTATCGCCGAGGCATGACGCTTTGGCCACTCCGCTTGAAAATCTTCTTCGGTTGCGTAACGCTTTTTTAATCGCTCAATCCAAGTTTGACTATTTGGCGGCACAATGAAAATCGCAATACTATCTGGCGCCAGTCGCTCATATTCCTCCACGCCCTGAACGTCAATGTCAGTAATTGCCACGCGGTTCTGGTCATGTGCTAATTTCAGCTCAGCCACCGACGTCCCATAAACTGTACCGTGAACAAACTTCGCTTCGATGAATTCATTATTTTGTAGCATATTTTCGGCAGTTTGCAAATCAATAAAGTGATAATCAATTCCATCTTGCTCGGCACATCCATTATTTGTGCGTGGCGCACGCGTAGTATGAGAAACAATATCGCGAAACTCTGGGGATTTCAGTAATTGTTTTTTTATCGTGTCCTTACCCGCACCAGAAATTCCCGCGAGCAGCGCAATTTTCGTACTTTTAACCAACTCAATTGTCGATTCAGTTGGCTGATAATTTGTAATAAGATCTTCAATACTTGACATAATATCTACCTATAATAACTCATCAAGTACAGATTGCCAATTGGGAAATTCAGAACTTCCAAAACGAATAAGCCAACCAGAAAACTCGCCCGCGCCGTTCGCTGTCCGATCGTCAATCAAAATATCGCCTCGACTCAAATTCTTTGCTGACGAAAAAATAACCTTACGGAAGAAAACATTATCCGAACCTTCACCACCAAAATACTTTTTCACCCACGCCAACTTATCGCCCAAAGCCGTCGGATTTTCCCACGGAGAAGAAGATAAAATATATAAATCGTATTTGTCTTTCAGGGCGTAAACCGCCTCAATAGCTCCAGGCACGGGTTCCATTAAAGAAAAAATTCCTGGAATATTATCGTGATGACCAGCAAACTCATCAATCAACTCGGGTGATATCTTTGTTAAAGCAGATTTGAAATCCGCCAAAACACCATCCATATCAATATAAACAATAGGTTTTTCCACAATTAATCCCTTTTCAGCATCACCATAAATGCTTCGCTCGGTATGTCAACTTTACCGAAGCGTTTCATTCGTTTTTTACCACGTGCTTGCTTGGCGAGAAGCTTCTTTTTACGACTGACATCGCCGCCGTAAAGATAGCCCGTAACGTCTTTTCGATAAGCGCCAATATTTTCCCTGGCAATAAACTTACCGCCAATTGCCGCTTGCAATGAGACCTCAAAACTCTGACGCGGCACGACTTCCTTCAATTTCTTAACAATCTCACGCCCCAAATGCTGCGATTCCGACCGATGACACATCACGCTCAGCGAATCAACCATTTCGCCCGCCACATAAAAATCGACGCGCACCAAATCTTCCACTTGATAATCCGCCAGCTCATAATTAAACGAACCGTAGCCGCTGGTAATAGATTTCAATTGGTCATAAAAATCCGTTAATAAATTCGCAAGAGGCGCCGCAAATGAAATCAGCGCCCGCTCGTCAATGTAACTCAGGTTTTTCTGGCGACCACGCTTACTCACAATCAGCTGAATCACCGCACCAATGTAATCCTGCGGCACAACAATTTCACCATCAATCCACGGCTCGCGAATCTCTTTTATCTGCGCTGGGTCAGGCAATTCACTGGCGGATTTAATATCCAACTCCTCGCCATTCGTCAAACTAACTTGATAATCAGTGCTCGGATTGGTCACAATTAAATCCAAATTATACTCACGCTCTAGTCGCTCGCGAATAATGTCCATATGAAGCAGACCCAAAAATCCAATTCGCACACCATAGCCCAAAACCGGCGAATTCTCCGGCTCGAATTGCAGCGCCGAATCGCTCAGGCTCAACTTTTCAATTGCCTCTTTCAGGTCATTATAGTCTTCATTGGACACCGGGAAAAACCCCGCGTAGACGAAGGGCTTAACTTCTTTATAACCTGGAAGTGGTTGGACGGTAATTTCTTTGATCATATCCTCGATAGATATTATACCATTTTTATCATAGAGAAAGATCGTCTTCCAGTATACAGTTTCACCTTTTGCTAATTGTAGGATATGCTTTTTTGCTAACGTCTAGCTCTATTTTTTTCGCGAAAACAACTGACGATCCACTATTGCCCATGCCGCCAGCATAGCATAATTAGTAATCTTGCCTGCGGCGATCATACTCTGCACGTCGGCGATCGGCAACCATTGTGAGATAATTTGCTCAGTATCGTCCGGTTGATGTTGATAATCTACTCCAGCATATTCCCCGTAGACCACATACAACTTAGCGTTAGTACGACGGTTGTCAGGATAGAACCAGCCATATTCTCGCAGATTATTCATAGCGACACCAGACTCCTCGGCCAACTCTCGCCGCGCAGCTGTGCAAGCGTCCTCACCCACCTCAATTTTACCACCTGGTAGCTGATATAATACCTCGTCCACTGGGTATGAATATTCTTGCTGCACAAGGATGGTGTCACCGCGGCGACATACTACAATCACACCGCCATGCCCAAGATAAGGGTAATAGATGTAGTGGATTAATTTACCATCTGGCAACTTTACCGTGTCCTCTACCACAGTGAGTCGCGGGTGTTCAAGTAATGTACGAGACGATAGTGTGTGCCATTTTTTGAAAATACTCATAATTACCAACAACAGATATATCAATACCTATTTCGTGCATTTTATTACATCTGCGCTTTTCAATACAGTATATACTATTTCCACTGTCGCGTCTGGTTGATCTTGTGCTTCTCAAAATACACTTCCGCCAAATTGACGTCAAACCGATTTGCCAATTCCATCAAATAGTTCAGCACGTCCGCAAACTCCTCGCGCAGATTGTCGTGGTTATCAGGTCTTTTTTCTCCCTTAAATCCTGTCTCTTTGCGAATCGCCTTCGCCAGCTCGCCAACTTCCTCGGCTAACAATAAGAATACTTCAGTGACAGAATTTTTATCCCAACCTTTCTCCTTACAAGTTTGATCGAGGTGTTTTTGTAATTCAGTTAAGCTTATTGTTTGTGGATTCATGGTTTTTCCTTCTTTAATCTTAATTAACTTACACTTGATGGAATATAAACATAGCAGGAAGCAAGAATTTGCTCGCTATCCAATCCTATTTTTAATTACTATTATACTCTGATTTATCAAACAATATATCACTTTGGTTAAATATTTTTTCCTGTGATAGTCCAAAATCTCTACCAGCAACTTTTTTATGAAGTTGCTGGTTTTGTTTATATAACTTTTATAAAGAAGTAATAAAAGTTAAACCGCCTAATATCACTCCCGCTGCATTGGGAATGATGAGGATCCAGTCTTTTTTAGGTTCTTTTGTCCAACCATAG
>ERZ772956.124-NODE-124-length-61380-cov-6.877163_pt1 | contig 61380 bp, 56 predicted proteins | sample MGYA00580683_ERZ772956 | MGnify/ENA primary metagenome ERZ772956 (study PRJEB29015, sample SAMEA2738077) | human oral metagenome | biome: human oral; feature: human-associated habitat; material: saliva | place: China | collected 2212 ... | reverse complement strand
CCCTCAAGGGCTGGGCGAGCGCGGTCCTGCTGCTGGGGCTGGTCCTCCTGGCGGTCCTGCTGGTCATGTCCCGCTCCGTGCGCACGGTCCTGCTGGTCCTGCTCGTGGCCCTCCTGACCGGGGCCCTGTGGTGGTGGGGCGGTCAGTGGCGCGACGGCGTCGTCGCCGGGGTCGGGCTGGCCCTGCTGGTGGGGGCCTGGGACTCCCTGCGCGACGTCGCCGCCTCACGCGACCCGAGCCAGGACCACCGCACCCTGGCCCACCTGACCCGGGTTCCCGCCGGCGTGTGGCTGGCCAGCTGGTTCCTCGTGGACGCGGCGGCCACCGGCGTCGTCGTGCTGGCCCTGCGCGATCTCCTGTGAGGTGAGGGCGGGCCTCGCGTCCGAGCCCGCCGCCAGCATGGCCTACGCTTCCTCCTGGCGACGCGGGGCCCGCAGTGCCCTCCCGCCGTCCCCGCCCGACGTCGCTCACCGTGAGCCCACAGGCGCCGTTGCGGCCCCGGGCTCACCCCGCTCCCGGGCACTCCGGGATTCCCTCAAGGAGAACACATGATGCTGTCCCGCAGGACGTTCGCCCTGACCTCTCTGGGGCTGGCCGCCGCGGCCACCCTCGCCGCCTGCTCGTCGAAGTCGAAGGACGAGGCCACCGAGGAGGGCAAGATGGCGCTCATCGTCTCCGACGCGGGCGACGCCGCCGCGGAGGCCCTGTCCAAGGCGGTGGAGGCATTCACCAAGGAGACCAAGGTGGAGGTGGACGTCAAGCCCGTCTCCGACGTCTCCCAGGAGCTGGCCCGCGGGATCACGGGCGAGCCGAGTATCGACGTCGTCGTCCTCAACCCGGCCCAGCTGTCCAGCTACGCAGGCTCCCTGCACTCCTGGGACAAGGGTGCGGCCGCCGTCAAGGACGCGCACCCCGCGCTGCTGACCAGCGCCACCCGGCAGGAGAAGATCGCCGCGGCGCCCCGGGACGTCTCCACCCTCGCCCTGTACATCAACACCTCGCTGTGGTCGGCCGCGGGCTTGAGCGACTCGGACTACCCGACCACCTGGGAGCAGCTCGACCAGGTGGCCGCCAAGCTCACCTCCGGCGGGGTCGTCGGCCTGACCCTCGATGCCTCCTACGCGCGCGTGGGTGCCTTCCTCGTCCAGGGCGGTGGGGGACTGACCAGCGCTGACGGCACGAAGGCCACGGCCTCCTCTGAGGGCTCGGTGGCGGGCCTGACCCAGGTCAAGACGCTCCTGTCCTCCGGCTCGGCCGGCTGGGGCGCCGACCTGCCCGCCGGGTCCGCCGCCGACGCCTTCGGTCAGGGGCAGGCCGCCATGGTGATCGAGACCGAGGCCCTGACCAAGACTCTGGCGGACGCCTACTCGGGCATCTCCTACAAGGTGGTCGAGCTGCCGGCCGGCAGCGGCGGCAAGGGGACCCTGCAGTTCCCCACCTTCTACGGCGTCGTCGAGGCCTCCAAGCACAAGGCCGACGCCATCAAGCTCGTGGAGTACCTCACCGCCGCCGAGCGGCAGGTGGCCCTGGCCGGCGCGGCGGGCACGGTCCCCGCGGGCAAGGCCGCCGGCGAGACCTGGAAGGGCAAGCACGCCGACCAGGCGGCCTTCCTGGCCGGCGTCGAGTACTCCCAGGCCGTGCCGTCCGCCGCCGGTGTCTCCGACATCGTCGCCACCTTCGACAACGAGCTGCCGGGCCTGGCCGGGGGAGACCCCGCCGGCATCCTGAACAGCGCACAGGTGAACCTGCAGGCCATCCTGTCCTGATGTCGCGGGGCGGCGCCGGCTGACAACGTCGGAGCCGCCCTGAAAGGGCAGGCACAGAGCGCAGGAGCAAGGGATCTCGCCGGATCTCACTGTGACGTCAGCGACTGGTGAGCACCGGCCTCTATCCGGACAATCGCAACAGGACCCAGCGTTCCCGAAAGCCCCCTTCTCCTATTGCTCAGTCGTGATGACGGCTTCGTGATCTGGCACACAAAATGTATAGGGATGAGCCGCTCAGCCTTCCAGGGGGCGGCGAAGTCGGTGGGTGAGGGTGTCTGGGTCGGTTGGACAGGGATGGCGTATCGCTGGGATGGGGGCGGGCCCCGTCGTGACGACGAGTGGTGCTTCATCAATCCCTCGTCCCGAGGAGCCCGCACCGATGTCATCTCCACCACGACCGCCCTGGGACAGCGAAAGCGCCACCCCGGACACCTCCCGGTCAGGCCAGGAATCCTTGTGTCTGGAGTGACGTGCAGATGGAGCGGGTGACGGGAATCGAACCCGCGCTGTCAGCTTGGGAAGCTGAAGTTCTACCATTGAACTACACCCGCGCAGTCATTGCTTGAATGACCATGCACTACTATAACGCATGCAGGTCTCAATAAACCAATATTCACTAGGAGGACATATGACTGCCCCCCAGATGCCCATGTTCAACGGCCAGGATAAGAACAAGATCGTTGCGGCTGTGCTCGCCTTCTTCCTTGGCACCTTTGGTGTTCACAACTTCTACCTGGGCTACACCAAGCGTGGCGCCTACCAGCTGGGCCTGGCCATTGCTGGCATCGTGCTCAGCATTGTTGTCATTGGCGTTTTCTTGCTTTCGGCTGCGGCGATTTGGGGTTTCGTTGAGTTCGTCATGATCCTGATTGCCACTCCGGACCAGATGTACGGCCACGACGCTAACGGCGTTCCGCTAGCTTCCTAAATTTTGCTAGCTTCCTGAAAGCGGCTTCTTAGGGGTACTGCCTTAGAGGTGCAGCCTCCCATTCGCGGCGCCAGTTCTACTACTATCAGTTAAATCCCGCTGTTTTGGGCAACTGACTGACCGGGTAGACTGGCGCTGTGCTGTTATCTGATCGCGACATAGCCTCCCAGATTGACTCTGGCCGCGTGGCTCTTGAGCCTTACGACCCGGAGCTCATCCAGCCTGCCAGTATTGATGTGCGCCTGGACCGTTGGTTTCGCCTGTTCGATAACCACCGTTACGCCGTCATTGATCCCGCCCATGAACAGAAGAATCTGACGCGACTGGTGGAAGTGGCGGCAGATAAGCCTTTCGTGCTGCACCCAGGCGAGTTCGTACTGGGCTCCACCTATGAGCGCGTGACACTACCCGACGACGTGGCCGCACGTCTGGAGGGTAAATCTTCGCTGGGACGTTTGGGGCTACTGACCCACTCCACGGCTGGCTTTATTGACCCCGGTTTTAGTGGTCACGTCACCTTGGAGCTGTCTAACACCGCCACTATGCCGATCCTGCTTTATCCGGGCATGAAGATCGGGCAGCTATGTTTCTTCCAGCTGTCCTCCCCGGCGCGTGCACCTTATGGCCAGGGCGCTAGCGGCTCGCGCTATCAGGGTCAGCGTGGCCCCACGGCGTCGCGCTCCTACCAGGGCTTTAGCTGTATCGAGATTCCTGCTGATCCGGTTTTGTCTGCCCAGGTAGAGGCCGAGAAACTATAACTTAGAGGAACTGTAAATATGACCGATGCTGCCGACCTTTCTGTATCCTTACCCCTGGCCACGCAGCAGCTGGCCACGGTGGATACTTTCCCCAGGGCACTAGCAGATGACTACCACCTACTGTTGCTAGCCGACGACGTAAATGCTGATGAGGTTGAAGCCCTGGCATTATCGTTAGACCCGTCAGCTGCGTGGATTGGGGCCGGGCGTCTACAGATTGTGGCCGGCGCGGTTTTGCTAGGGCCCTGGTGGATTGGTGATGAAGAACGCGCTGACCTGGGGCTGCCGACTTGGGTTAGCCAGGTGATGGTGCTTTCAGTGCCGCGTCAGCGCGCCTATTTGGAGCCGGCTTTGGCGGCTACTGACCCGCTTTTGTCTCTATTTAACGACGGCGGCCCTACCGGTCTTGAGGCTGCGGCGCTGCACGCTTTGCGTCCTATTGCACGCCGTCTAGCTGGCGCTATCCGAGTGGTAGACACTGGCCAGATTTTCACCCCAGACCCGCACGCCTATATTGGTGTCAGCCTGTACTCGCCGATTTGGCTCACCCCTGACGCTGTCCAGGTGGTGCTTGATGATGTCACTTCTGACCAGCGTGACGGCTTTGAGGTGGCCAACCGTCAGCTTTTCGAAAGCCAAGAAATTCCCCGTATCACTGGGGAAATGAACTTTAACATCCGCCAGCTTGAAGAGCTGGAAGCACGCCTGGGCCCACACGCCATTGAGGAGGCACGTCGCCGCGCCGCTGAGGCTGCCGCCTTACCCCCTTCAGTGCCGCGCGCCGAGGTGGACCACTATTCGCTGTTCCTACCGGTTTCTCAGGCTCATCCGGGTTGGGGACAGATCCAGGTGTATGTGGCTGGGGCCCGTGACCTGCCGGTAGCTTTACTTGGCGAGCAGTGGGCTAATGACGGCGTTATCCGCTATGACGTGCGCTGGCAGCCGCGCAAGATGGCTGACGCTTTCAGTGAGAACCTACCCCGCGTGCGTCGTCGTGAACGCACCGCAGCTGCGGCAATGATCGATTCCATTGCTGCCAAACTGGTTGAAGCCGCAGGTGGCACCGTAGTTGATGACTCCGGCTTTATTGTCACCATTGGGCAGCTGCTAGAGGTTGGCGACGCCGGCTCGGCCCCCAGCGCCTAACTAGCGCTTGCCTGGCCATGGCGCGCAAACTGGCTTATCTGGCGGGCGCGCCTGGGCTTTGGGTTGGCGCGACTAAAGCGCGTGCAAAACCTGCTAGCGCCCAACTCGCGCTTGCAGGGCGCGCGCCACCTGGCTGCTTTCGCACCGAGGTACTTGCTGCCACAGTTGCACGGCTTTTACTAGCTGCTCACCCCAGGGGGCGCCGTGGGGGAAAAGCGCGTATTCGCTAGCAATCACGCCCAAATAGCGGTTTAACAGCTGGGCGCAGGCGGCGGCGTCGTCGATAGCGCGATGGTGACTGGCTAGCTCAATCCCACACACCTGACAGCAGCGCACCAGCGAGCGAGACGGGGTATCAATAAACGAGCGCGCCCAGTTCATGGTGCACACCTGTGGAATTTTGCGCGGCAACGCCGCCGCTCCCAGCTCCAGGCGCAAGGCGGGCAGCAAAAAACTGGCGTCAAAGCGAATATTGTGGGCCACCAGCACTCGCCCGCGCAGCAGTTCAACCAGGGCCGGGGCTAAAGCGCCCAGCTCAGGGGCGTCGGTGAGATCCTCTGGGGTGATGCCGTGAATGCGAGTGGGGCCCGGGTGACGGTGCGGGTTGACCAGGGAGTCCCAGCGCAGCTGCTCACGCCCGTGCGGGTCGAGCAGCACCACGCCCACCTCGATAATTGCCTCGTCTTGCGGCTCTAGCCCGGTGGTTTCTAAATCGACGACGGCGTAGCCCAAGCCGCGCGGATCGGCTTGGTATTCCATCCCGCACGGTTCGGCTTGGTATTCCAGTCCGCACGGATCGGCTTGGCGCTGGTAGGCCCTAATACGCTGATACAGCTCTAGGCCCTCTTGCGCTCTGCCTTGCCAGGCAGGACCGTCTTGCGCTCTGCCTTGCCAGGCAGGACCGTCTTGCGGCTGGCACCCCACTTGCATATCTTGGGCTTCTTGCAGCTCGGGAAAGCCTTGCGGCTGGGCTTGTGAGGTGCCGGTTTGCGCTCTGCTCATAGGGCGGCGATTTGCTGATTTAGTAGCGGCCAAAGCCGCTTGTGAACCTGGCTGAAAGGCTTAGCTCCCAAAAATGCGGCGCTGCGCCCAGTGGCTGGATCAACCCAAATAAAGGAGCCGGCCTGGCCAAAGTGCCCAAAGGTTTGCATCGACTGGGCGCGGCTGAGCCAATGCGGCTGCTTAGCCCCATAAACCTCAAACCCCAAGGCAAAATCGCAAGGGTTTTGTTTGCCATAGCCAGGTAGCACCCCAGATAGACCCGGGAAGGCTACGCTAGTAAACAGCTTGGCGGTATTCGCGCTAACCAGGGTGGGGGCGGCCAGCTCGCGCGTGAAAGCAGCCAAATCAAGCGCATTACCTAGCCCGGAGTAGGCCGGTGAGCCCGGAATTAAGATACTGGCCAGGCCCAGCGGCTCCAGCACGCTTAGCTCCACCCACTGATCTAGCTGGTAGCCGGTAGCCTGCTCCAGTACCTGCCCCAATAGCTCAATGCCGCGATTAGAGTAGATACGTTTAGTGCCCGGCGCGGCTAGAATGCTGTCGTCATTAGGGGCCACGCCGCTGGCGTGGGCGAGCAGGTGACGCACGGTTGCCCCGGGCAGGTGCGGGCCCACCGGGGCATCTAGATCAAGTAGGGCGCGCTCATAGGCCACTGCCGCCGCCCAAGCCACCAGTGGTTTAGTAACTGAGGCGAAAGCAAAATCGCTCTCCACCTGGCCACCCTGGGCTAGTACCTGACCGCCTTGGCTGACCACCAGCGCCGTCGGAAAATCAAAGTCAGCCAAAGCACTTAGTGAGGTGGCGGGGCTGGGCGAGGCGGCGGGACTGGGCGAGGCGGCAGGACTAGGAGAGACGGCAGCGCTAGGGGATGTTGCAGAGTTAGGGGAGGCAGCGTTAGAAGCTATAGAAGAAAACGGCATCAGTCAGCATCCAAATCAAAATCCGCGATTACCGGCACGTGATCAGAAGCGCCCTTACCTTTACGCTCGTCACGATCAATAACCACGCTAGTGGCCAGCTGCGCCAAAGCTGGCGAAGCCAACATAAAGTCAATGCGCATCCCCTTATTCTTGGGGAAAGCTAGGCCCTTATAGTCCCAATAGGTGTAGCCCTGGGCTAAGGGGCGCGTGATCTCAACCAGCCCGGCCTGCTCTAGGGAGGCGAAAGCGGCGCGTTCAGGGGCTGAAACGTGGGTTTTGCCTTCCCAAGCGGCAATATCCCACACGTCAGTGTCCAGTGGCGCCACATTCCAGTCACCCACAAAAACGGTTTTTTGCTCAGGAGCCTGGGTTAAACTTTCGGACACGTTTTCGCGCAGGGCCGTAAACCAGTCCAGTTTGTAGCGGTAGTGGGGGTGGTCTAGTTCGCGTCCGTTAGGGGCGTAGATGCTCCACACTCGCACTCCGGCGCAGGTGGCCGCCAGGGCCCTAGCTTCGACGACGCCGTCCTGGTCAGCTTTAGCGGCCCAGGTGGGTTGACCAGGGAATTGATGTACGACATCAGACAATCCGATGCGCGAGGCGATGGCCACCCCATTCCACTGGTTTAAGCCGTGCGCCACCACCTCATAGCCGGCCTGCGTAAAAGCCTCAGTAGGGAACTGGTCGGGGCGGCATTTAATTTCTTGCATTGCCAACACATCCGTGTCACTGCGCTCTAAAAAGGCAATAACTCGATCAATGCGGGCGCGGATAGAGTTGACGTTCCAGGTGGCTAAACGCATAGGACAAGCGTAACGGTTTGATTGCAGTTGAGCGTACCTGCGCGCGGGGGAGCGTAAAAATGGCTGTCTGAGCTGGATGTGTAGCTGCATATAGGGCTCAGGCGTCTGCCTATAGGCCCTGGTAGAGCTTAGTAAAATGCGAAAACTAGCCAAAATGATTGTTATAACCGCAGGTCAAACAGTTTAGTGTGCGGTTGTGTTCGATTTCGTTTGACTTGAGTGGGGGCAGTTATTAATCTAAGGAACAAGAGCAACGCTGCTACCGCAGCGCGGTTACAGAATATGCGCCGCCCCTAGCGCATACTCAAAGGAGAGAACTAAATGCGAACCCTCAGCATTACTCGCCGCCAGGCCCTGGTTGGTGCTTCCGCTACCGCTATCTTGGCGACCTTAGCTGCATGTAGCGGCAAAGACGATAAGTCATCTGGTGGCAAGGTAGAAATCAACTACTGGCACCGCCTGCCCGACAAGGACGGTATGACCAAGGTGCAGACCGTCGTCGACCAGTGGAACAAGGAAAACCCCAACATCCACGTAAACGTCAAGAAGTTTGACGGCCAGGCCTCCGAGTCCTACGCAAAGATCGCCCAGGCAGTGAAGGCTGGCAACGCCCCCGACCTAGCCCAGGTTGGTTACGGTGAAATCGCCTCCGTATACCTAGAAGGCTCCCTAGAAGACGTAGCCAAGGAAATCAAGGCTGGCGGCTACGAAAAGCACTTCGCAGCAGGCCCCATGGGCCAGTGCAAGCTCGGTGACGTGGTAGTTGGTCTGCCTCAGGACACTGGCCCGCTGGTATACGTCTACGACAAGGCCGCCTTCGACGCCATCGGCATCAAGGCCCCCACCACCTGGGCTGAACTGAAGGAAGCCGCCAAGAAGGCCAAGGAAAAGGGCAAGTACATTGCCACCTGGCAGCAGGACGAGGTTGGCTACCAGATCTCCGGTCAGGCCGCCGCTGCCGGCGCCCACTGGTACAAGCCTGAAGGCGACAAGTGGAAGGTAGAGGTCACCGACGCCGCCTCCAAGAAGGTAGCCACCTTCCTACAGGAACTAAACGACGAAGGCCTGGCCCTCAAGCTCGCCGACGGGCGCTGGGGCAAGGAGTGGATCGCCAAGCTCAAGGACGGCACCATTATCGGTACCGTTGCCGCTGGTTGGGAGCCCGGCTTCATGCTCGGCGACCTAGGTAAGGACGCCACCAGCTGGCAGGTCACCTACCTACCCACCGAGGACGGCAAGAAGGTTACCGGTGCTGACGGTGGTTCCGCCGTCGCCGTCATCAAGGGCTGCAAGCACAAGGAAGAAGCCCTCAAGTTCGCTGACTGGTTCAACACCCAGGTGCCCGCACTGGTCTCCCAGGGTCTGGTAGTAGCCGCTACCACCGCCAAGCCTGAGACCCCTGCGGCCATGAAGAAGCTCTGGGGCGGCCAGGACGTTTACGGCTTCCTCGCTGAAGCCAACAACACCATGGTCACCGACTTCCCCTACATCCCCACTTGGTTCACCGTAACCGAGAAGATGAAGGAGCCCGGCGGTAAGGTCACCAGCGGCTCTGCCAAGGTTGAAGACGTTTTGACCACCGCTCAGACGGTGTCTGTTTCCACCCTGAAGGAAAAGAACATCGGCGTAGCCTGATTCGCAGTCTAAAACGGGGGTGCTTGGCATGTTTGCTAGCACCCCCGCCTGCTGCAACCGCATTTTTAACGCTTTAAAACTTTCATAACCAGTTAGCCGGCACGGCGCTGGCAGCACTATTTGCTTGTGCGCTACAAGCGTGCGCCTAATTCGCGCTGCATTACGCACCTAATTAAGGGGAGGAGATGAAAATGTCAGCTGCGAGCTCGTATACAGAAAATAAGGCGACAATCCGTGCCCGCAAATTACGCGATTTGCGTTATGGGTGGGCTTTTAGTGCCCCCTTCACAATTCTTTTCGGCCTGACATTTATTGTCCCAATTATTGTCTCGATCTACCAATCCTTCTTTAAGACCACCACAGCGGGAGGGTTGTATGGTGGCGGCAAGCAAATCACCAAATTCGTTGGCTTAGACAACTACGTTGCGGTAGTTACCAACGAACAGTTCTGGCAAGGCATGGGGCGAGTAATGCTCTTTGGTCTGTTCCAGATTCCTTTCATGATTATCGCCGCCCTGGCCCTGGCTCTAGTGCTGGACTCCTACCTGCTCAAACGCCCCACCGTGTTCCGTTTGGGTTACTTTTTGCCCTACGCCATTCCCGGCGTGGTGGCTGCCATGATGTGGATGTACCTGTACAGCCCCCAGCTTTCACCGCTGGCCAGTGTCATCCCCATTAATTTCTTCGACAAAAACATCATTTTGGCCTCCATGGCCAATATGACCACCTGGACTTTCACCGGCTACAACATGCTGGTGTTCCTGGCTGCGCTGAAAGCTATCCCCACTGATCTATATGAGGCTGCCCGCCTTGACGGCTGCTCTGGTTTCCAGGTGGCCATGAAGATCAAGGTGCCGATGCTGACAAATGCCGCCTTGCTGACCGTGCTGCTATCGATTATCGGCACAATCCAGCTGTTCAATGAGCCTACGGTGATGCGCGCCGGGCAGTCGTGGATGGGTAACAGCTACACCCCCATGATGATGGCCTACTCCACCATGATGACCTCACCCGGTAACCCCAATATGGCTTCTGCTATTTCCATGACTATGGCCATTATTGCCGCACTATTGGCGGCGGTATATGCCTTCGTACAGACTCGGGGTAAGCGCTGATGGCTGAGCTACTAAATAAAACAGAATTTGCGCACCTAGAAGATGGCCGCGTTTATCGGGTTTCGCGTAACGCTTGGTCGCGTTCTTTGGAACCAAGCCGTTTCGCCAAAATCGTCACCTGGGTGGTTTTGGTTGCGGTATTGGTTTACTTCCTATTCCCGATTTACTGGTTGATTATTTCTTCCACTAAAACTAACGCGGATCTAGGCGATTCTAACGGCCTATGGTTTGCACACAACGCCGCCGCTGAGAACTATCAAAAGCTGATGGGCACCACCAACGGCCACTTTTGGCGTTGGGTAGCTAACTCAGTGCTGTACTCTACCGCTGCCGGCGCTATTGGCACCCTGGTTTCGGTGATGGCTGGCTATGGCATGGCTAAATTTAAGTTCTTTGGTCGTAATGTGTTGCAGCTGGTGGTTATGGCTGGTTTGCTGCTGCCGATCGCACTGCTAACCATTCCGCTCTACATTGTGATGCACTCGCTGGGGCTAACTGACACTATCTGGTCAATTATTTTGCCTAGCTGCGTTAGCCCATTTGGGGTGTTCTTGGGGCGCATGTATGCCCAAACTTCTGTGCCCGACGAGCTGCTAGAGGCCGCTCGCATCGACGGCGCCGGTGAAAGCCGCATCTTCTTCACCATGGTGCTGCGACTGCTGGCCCCGGCTATGGTCACTATTTTCCTGTTCATCTTTGTGGCCACCTGGAACAACTTCCTGTTGCCGTTGATGATGGTTACCAACAATGAGCAGCTCAAGCCGGTCACCCTCGGTTTGTATGGCATGATGAGCTACTTCAGCCCAACTTATGGGGCGGTTTTGCAAGGCGCGCTCTTCGGGGTACTGCCTTTGATGGCACTGTTTCTATTCTTGCAGCGATACTGGCAATCCGGACTTGCAGCGGGGTCGGTTAAAGGCTGATAATAGAGACCTCAGCAGCTGCGATGTACCCCCATGTTTTCCGCAGCTGGCTGAGCTGCGGTGGCTCGCATTCGCCCCTAACGTGCGGGCCACCGCCTTTTTATGCCCACTTTTAGTCGACGACGACGACGGCGCCGCCCGACTTACCTTTAAATGTTGCGTCCCTGCAGGCTTGGCAGCTGCGTCCAGCTTCGTTTCACCGGCCCCAGCCCAGCGTTGGCTGGTAACCTCAACTTATGGGAACAGCACTTATTACCGGTGCCAGCGAGGGGATCGGCCTCGAATTTGCCTGGCAGCTAGCCGAGGCGCAACACAACCTCGTACTGGTGGCCCGGCGTCGGCAAAAACTAGAAGAAATTGCAGCCAAAATCCACAACCTAGCCGGTGTCAAGGTGGAGGTGCTGGCCGCAGACCTATCCACTCAGGCGGGTGTTGACGCGGTAGCTGAGCGTATCCGTTCCACCCAGCTGCCCCCAATCGGGCTGCTAGTTAACAATGCTGGCTTTGGGCTGGGTCAATCCTTCATCGACGGTGATATGGGGCGCGAACTAGACGCCCTAAACGTAATGGTGCGGGCCGTGATGGAACTTAGCCGCGCCGCCACAGACGTAATGATTCCACGCGGTCACGGCGCCATCTTGAACGTAGCCTCAGTAGCCGCCCGCACCGTCATGGGCACCTACAGCGCCCACAAAGCCTGGGTAGCTACCTTCACTGAGTCACTTTCCACCGAGCTGGCGGGCACCGGCGTCACCGCCACCGTGCTACTGCCGGGCCTAACCCGCTCCGGTTTCCACGCCGCCGCCCACATTGACGACACCCAATGGCCCAAATTCGTGTGGCTAGAAAGCCAATACCTGGTAAGCCAAGCCCTAGACGCTGTCCGTAAAGGTCGCGTCTACTGCGTGCCCTCACTGCGATACGCCCTCAGCGAGGCTGTGCTGCGCCGTCTGCCGCGCTGCGGGGTGCGCTATTTCGTGGGCGCCTCAAGGGTGGCCGCCACCCACTACTGAGAGACATAATTTAACTATGGCAACTGTAACCTTAGCAGGCACCCCAGTAACTACCGTTGGCGAGCTACCCCAGGTAGGCAGCCAGGCTCCCACCTGTGAGCTGGTGGCCAACGATCTAAGCCCCATCAAACTAGGCGACTACGCCGGCAAGCGCGTAGTGCTAAACATTTTCCCCTCCATCGACACCGGTGTATGCGCCGCCAGTGTGCACCACTTCAACAAGCTGGCCGGCGGCCTCGACAACACCGTGGTGCTGTGCGTATCCAATGACCTACCCTTCGCCCAGGGGCGCTTCTGCGGCGCTGAGGGCATCGAAAACGTCGCCACCGCCTCCGGTTTCCGCTCCAAGTTTGGCCAGCACTACGGCCTAACCATGACCCAGGGGCCGCTAAGCGGACTGCTAGCGCGCGCCGTCGTAGTAATCGAGCCTGACGGCACCGTTGGCTACGTGCAGCTAGTGCCCGAAATCAAGCAAGAACCCGACTACGACGCCGTCGTTGAATATTTAGGAAACTGAAAACTCCATGGCTATCACCACCAACGACTCCAACCGCGCCCGCCTAGCTGAGCTAGTCAACGAGCTGGCCGTAGTGCGCGGCAAAGTCACCCTGGCCTCAGGGCTTGAATCAAACTTCTATGTGGACATGCGTCGCGCCACCCTCCACCACGAAGCCGCCCCGCTGATCGGGCATGTAATGCTGGATCTGCTGGAAGAAAATGGCTTCAGTGTAGATGAGGTAGACGCCGTCGGTGGCCTAACCATGGGCGCTGACCCGGTAGCTACCGCTATGCTGCACGCCGCCGCCGCACGCGGCCTAGACCTAGACGCATTCGTAGTGCGCAAGGCCGCCAAAGATCACGGTATGAAACGCCAGATCGAAGGCCCGTCTGTCGAAGGCAAACGGGTAGTGGTTTTGGAAGACACCTCCACCACCGGCGGCTCGCCCATCCAGGCAGTAGAGGCGCTACGCGCAGCCGGCGCGCAGGTGTTGGCTGTGGCCGTGATCGTAGACCGCAACACTGGCGCTCGCGAACGCATTGAAGGCGCCGATCTGCCCTACCTATATGCCCTTGGTCTAGAAGACCTAGACCTGGAGTAATACTGGCCCCTTGGTGGGCGCTGGGTTTAAACAACCCAGTGCCCACCAAGGCTGCCGCCTAAGCCAGGTCAGGCTAAACTAGGAGTTGGTGCCCAATCCCAAGGAGGAACAATGGACTCTAACCCCACTGGAACCATCGCTTTGTTCATTGGCGGAGGTTTATTACTGCTGCTGTGGGTAGCCATCATTGTGGTGGCCCGCGTGCAGGTACGTTCATTGGGTGAGCGCTTGGACCACAACTGGTCTGATGTTGAAGAGACTCTCTCTAGGCGCCATCGCCGCGCCAAAAAACTAGCGCGTGAAGCAGACAAGCTTGGCGCCCTGGCGCCAGGAGACATGAGCGCCCTGAATGAGGCTATTGCCCTAGCTGAGCAGGAAAACCAGCCGCTGCTGCGCGCCAACTATGAAGACGACATCACCCTGATTTTGCGTCGCATTGTGGAAGGCGTGCGCGCCGCTAACCGCAACAAAGAGCCCGGATACCGTCTGGCCTACAAGCGTCTAAAGAAAGCTGACAAGGCTGTAGCTAAGGCCCGCCGCGACTACAACGCTATGGTGCCCACCTACAACTTCCTGTGCCACGGACCGCTCACGGCAGTAGCTCGCAGCGCTGGGCGCGCCTCCAGCCAGTACTTCCTAGCTGACAAGCTCAAGCGTAAGGGCACTTACAAAAAGCCCAAGGACGCCAAGGTATTGGAGCTAGAGGATAAGGCATGAGCCGTTACGAAAACGAGGACGGCGTCGTCACCGAAGCTAGTGACGGCGTCGTCGCCTATTTAGCCCAAGTAACCCCAGACCAAGAGCGAGAAGTGGGGGTGGGGCCTTGGCAGGGGCCCTGGCCTGAAGGTGACCACTGGGACCATGAGCTGCTAGAACATGGCGATCGACGCAATGTAGTGGACCCCTATCGCTATTGGAAATGGCAGGCCATTAAAGCTGATATGGCATCGCGCGCTCACGGCCTACATATTGCGATCGAAAATGTCAGCCACGATCTAAATATTGGCTCAATTGTGCGCACCGCTAACGCTTTTAATGTGGGTGGCGTGCATGTGGTGGGTAAGCGCCGCTGGAACCGACGCGGCGCCATGGTTACCGACCGTTACCTGCGTGTCTACCATCACCCCACGCCTGAGCATCTGGTGCGCTGGGCCCAGGAAAACAACCTGGAACTACTAGCTATCGACAATGGCCCGGGCAGTGAACTGATAGAAAAAACCTTGCTGCCGGTTGACGCCATGCTGGTGGTGGGCAGTGAAGGCGAAGGCATCAGCCCGGCCCTGCTGGAGCACTGCAAACGCCAGTTACGTATTGGCCAATACGGCTCTACCCGGTCTATTAATGTTTCAGCGGCAGCAGCTATCGCTATGCATACCTGGATCATGCAACACGGACAAAGTGCACCCTTTTAACTGGAATTGCACAGGCTGGCGGTATTTGCGCGTACCAATTAGCGCTAAAACGTGCCAGAATAGAAGCACCACTGTTTAGTGAAACACAACCAGGAGGATTTGCAATGGCTATTGCAACCGTGGAAACTTACGCGGACATGATTGACCGCGCCAAGGCCGGCAAGTACGCCGTCCCGGCTATCAACGTTACTTCTTCTCAGACTCTATCTGCTGCGCTGCAGGGCTTCGCCGAGGCCGAGTCTGACGGTATCATCCAGATCTCCAACGGTGGTGCTGCTTACTGGTCCGGTTCCTCTCGTCTAGACCGCGTGCGTGGCTCCATCGCTTTCGCTGCCTACGCTCGCGCCGTCGGTGACCTGTACCCCGGTGTTGTTGGTCTGCACACCGACCACTGCCCCAAGAAGCTGCTGGCTGACTGGGTCATCCCGCTGCTGGACATCGAGGCCGAGCAGGTCAAGCGCGGCGAAGAGCCCATGTTCAACTCCCACATGTGGGACGGCTCCGCTGAGACCCTAGAGGACAACATTCAGATCGCCGTGGACATGCTGGCCCGCTCCAAGGCTGCCCACACCATCCTCGAGATCGAGATCGGTGCCGTAGGTGGCGAGGAAGACGGTATCAAGGGTGAAGAGAACGCTAACCTCTACACCACTGCTGACGACGCTTACGCCGCTGTCCAGGCCCTGGGCCTAGGCGAGAACGGCCGCTACACCACCGCTCTGACTTTCGGTAACGTGCACGGCTCCTACAAGCCCGGTCACGTCAAGCTGCGTCCCGAGCTGCTGGGTGAGATCCAGGCTGAGGTCGGCAAGCGTGTTGGCAAGGAGAGCCCCTTCGACCTAGTCATGCACGGTGGCTCCGGCTCCACCGACGAGGAAATTGCTACCGCCGTACGCAACGGTGTTATCAAGATGAACGTTGACACTGACACCCAGTACGCGTTCACCCGCCCGATTGCTGCTCACATGTTCGAGCACTACGACGGCGTCCTCAAGGTTGACGGCGAGGTCGGCAACAAGAAGTTCTACGACCCGCGCGCTTGGGGTAAGGCTGCCGAGACCGGCATGGCTGCCCGCGTGGTTGAGGCCTGTGAGCGTCTAGGCTCCGTCGGCTCCGCCCGCCGCTGAGCTAACTAGCTGCCACTAAAGCAACTAACATTTAGTCTCTGACTAATAAATGTGTCCTGGGTAATATTATCCAGGACACATTTATTTATGTTTGTGTAAAATATTATGATCACACCCACCACAATTGAGAGGCGCAAGACCTAATGTCTAGGAAGATTATCCTCGACTGCGACCCAGGTCACGACGACGCTGTCGCTATGCTGCTAGCACACGCCAACCCCAACATTGAGCTACTGGCTGTTACCACTGTTGGTGGTAACCAGACGCTAGAAAAGGTAACCAACAATGCCCTAAGCCTAGCCACCGTCTACGGGATGCAAGGTGTACCGGTGGCGGCAGGCTGCACCCGCCCGCTACTGCGCCCGGTAGAAACCGCCCCGGACTGCCACGGCGATTCCGGCCTCGACGGCGTCGAGCTACCCGAACCTGTAGCCCTAGACCCGCGCCACGCCGTCGACGTAATCATCGAAACCATCATGTCTCACGCACCCGGCGAGATCACCCTGGTGCCCACCGGCCCGCTAACCAACATCGCCCTGGCTGTGCGCAAAGAACCGCGCATCGTGGAGCGCGTGCGTGAGGTGGTACTAATGGGTGGCGGCTACCACGTAGGCAACTGGTCTGCCGTAGCCGAATTCAACATCAAGGTTGACCCTGAAGCAGCCCACATTGTTTTCAACGAGCCCTGGCCGGTAACCATGGTGGGCTTGGATCTCACCCACCAGGCCCTAGCCACAGACGACATCTCCGCCAAGATCGCTGACCTGGGCGGGCCGGTAGCAGAGTTTGTGCTGGGCCTATTCACCTTCTTCCGCAAGGCCTACCAGGACGCCCAAGGCTTCGAATTCCCGCCGGTACACGACCCGTGCACCGTGGCCTACCTGATCGACCCGCAGATTGTGGAAACTGTTAAGGTCCCCATCGACGTGGAACTCAACGGCACGCTTACCACCGGCATGACCGTGGCCGACTTCCGCGCCCCTGCCGGGTCTGACTGCCACACCCAGGCCGCCACCAAGCTGGACTTTGACCGCTTCTGGGATCTGGTAATCGACTCCATTGACCGCGTACAGAAGGATCTAGCCGCCAAGGAGAGTGGTAAATGAGCGCCACTAAACGCTCAACTGCGGCGGTTATGACCGCATTGCTGGTGGCCTGCTTTGCCTTCCAGCTCAATGCCTCCATGCTCTCGCCGGCCCTGAGACTTATGGCTGAGGAGCTAAAAACCACCGACGACGTAATCGGCTTAACCCAGACCGTGTTCTTCACGGCTGCCGCGCTATTTAGCCTGTTCCTGCCCCGCCTAGGTGACATGATCGGGCGGCGCAAACTACTAACCGGCATGATGGCGCTAACCGCCGTGGGCTGTGTGCTTTCTGCGCTGGCCGGCATGACCAGCTCAGTTGCGCTGCTGTTTGTGGGGCGCGTGATTCAAGGTGTGGCCGGGCCGACCGTGCCTGTATGTTTGATTATGCTGCGCGTGGCCGTGCCTGACCCCAAGCGTTACGGCACTCTGCTAGGCGTGATTACTGCCGTAAATGGTGGTATTGCGGGTGTGGACGCCCTGGCTGGTGGCTGGCTAGCCCAAAACTTTGGTTTCGGCTCAGTATTTTGGACTATGGCTGTAATCGCTGTGCTGGCGGCGGTGGCAGTGGCCTTCTTAACCGATGAATCCCTGGTGCCCGGCAACCACCGCATGGACTGGTCCGGCACTATTGCCCTGGTGGTGGCGGTAGGTGCGCTGCTAACCATCTTCAATGAGCTAGCTAAACTCTCCAACGCTAACTTTTGGCTGGTGGCGGGCCTGTTCCTGCTGGCTGCTTTGTCTGCTGCGGCTTTCTGGATCCAGGAGGAGAGCACCAGCCAGCCCCTGGTGGCTACCGTCTACCTCAAGTCGCGTTCCACTTGGGCCCTGCTGCTGACCACCACCCTAACCATGACCGGCGTGTTTGCGGTTATGAACGGTTTGGTGCCGGGTCTAGCTCAGAACACTGGTTACGGCCCGGGTCTTGGTGCCGACGTCGTCTCCTTCTGGACCCTGACCCCTTACGCCATTGCCGGCCTACTAATGGGCCCGGTATCTGGCACCCTGGCCGGTCGCTTTGGCTACCGTAAGGTGCTGCGTGTGGGCCTGCTGGGCACAGTGCTTGGTTTGGGTGCAATTTTGGGGATTTCTGGTGACGCCACCCCGGTGCTGCTGCTGGCAGTTAACGTGTTTGTGGGTATCACCTATGCCGGTATGAGCAACATTATGCTCAACGGCCTAGGTGTGGTGCTTTCTCCTAACGACAACCCCGGCTACCTGCCTGGTCTCAACGCCGGTGCCTTCAACCTGGGCGCGGGTATCTCCTTCGCGATCCTGCCGGCCGTCTCGGTGGCGCTAGGCAGCGGCCTAGATGGTTTCCAAGGGGCGGTTATCACCGGTTTGGTGCTGCTGGCCTTGGCTTTTGCTAGCTCGCTACTGATCCCCGCTCCGGCAGTTGAAAAGGAGACTGCGGCATGAGCGTAGCTGATCGTGGCCGCGCCCTGGAGGCATTAGACCGTTTAGGTGCCCCGGTGGTGGCTTTAGGTTCCCTGAACGCGGACTTAACCGTAACCACCCAGCGTCTGCCTGGCCCGGGTGAAACTGTGGTCGGCTCAGACCTGCGTATCTTGCCGGGCGGTAAATCAGCCAATCAGGCTGCCACAGCCGCCTTGCTGGGGGTGCCCACCACCATGATTGGTGCGGTTGGGCGCGACGGCAACGGCCAGTTGCTGCTTGAATCCTTGGCTTTAAAGGGGGTAGACACCCGCCACGTCTATGAGCGTGAAGTGGCTACCGGCACCGCCATGATTACTGTGGACGCCGCTGCTGAGAACACCATTGTGATCTCAGCTGGTGCCAACGCCACCCTTACCCCGGCTGATGTGGTTGATAAGGCGCAGGTGATCGCTGAGGCTGGGGCTCTGGGCTTGTGCCTGGAGGTGAGTCTGGAAACTGTCACTGCGGCAGCACGCTGCGCCCATGAGGCTGGCGTGCCGGTGGTGCTCAATGTTTCTCCGGCCCGCCAGCTGCAGTCTGAACTGCTGGAGTTAACCGATGTGCTGATCGTCAACCAGCACGAGTTGGCGCTGGTTAGTGGCCAAAGTGTAGACACTGCAAACCTAGAACAGGTAGCTAAGGCTTTCGCGGCCACTGGCGTTAAGCGCGGGGTGCTCACCCTGGGGGGAGCCGGCTCCCTGATCTATGAAGATGGTCGCCTCGAATGGGTTGCAGCTTTTAAGGTCAACCCGGTAGACACCACCGGCGCCGGCGACTCTTTCATGGGCACGCTGCTGTCGGCTTTGGCTGCAGGCGTCTCACTTGCCGACGGCGCCACCCTGGCTGCGGCGGTAGCGGCCTGCTCCACCACCAAGGTGGGCGCGCAGGCCTCCTACGCCAGTGCTGATGAGGTGCGCGAGTTCCTAAAGTGAGCGGGCATAGCTCAAACGCGCATAAGAAATGCGCATAAAACGTGGCTTTAAGCTAAAAAGTGTGGCGACGGCGTCGGGAACCTTCCTGGCGCCGTCGCCATATGTCAGGTGATGACACTAGAGTCAACCAAACCAAACAAAAAAGTATTCCCGCAGGTCACAATATGTGCAGTGGGGGTGGGGGTGGGGTGGACACCACAGTAGGTGCTTGCCAAAACAAAATAAAACGGTATAGTAACGGCAAAATGTAGAAATCTGCCTATAGGGCCGCTAGACTGATGCAGTCGTGTGGTCAACGCGGCGTTTGCCGTTTATAGGAGTTTTCAATGCCAGGTGTCGTAGTCGTCGGAACCCAGTGGGGCGACGAAGGAAAAGGCAAGGCAACCGATCAGCTAGGTCAGAATGTTGACTACGTAGTCAAGTTCAACGGCGGTAACAACGCTGGTCATACCGTAGTTATTGACGGGGAAAAGTTTGCTTTCCATCTACTGCCGGCCGGTGTGCTAACTGAGGGAGTAACTCCAGTTATCGGCAACGGGGTAGTGGTTGATCTAGAGGTGCTCTTTAGCGAAATCGAGGAAATCACCTCGCGCGGCAAGGACGCCTCCAAGCTACTGATCAGCGCCAACGCCCACGTGATCCCCTCCTACAACCGGGTTCTTGACCAGGCCACTGAGCGTTTCCTGGGTGCCCGCCAGCTGGGTACCACCGGCCGTGGCATTGGCCCCACCTACGCCGACAAGATGAACCGTATCGGCATCCGTATCCAGGACCTGTTTGACGAGTCCATTTTGCGTCAAAAGGTTCACTCTGCACTGGACCAGAAAAACGGTCTGCTAACCAAGATTTTCAAGCGCAACGCGATCGACCCTGACGCGGTTGCTGACGAGTTGCTCAGCTACGCCGAGCGTGTGCGTCCCATGGTGGTGGACTGCTCCACGCTGCTAAACAAGGCCCTAGACGAAGGCAAGACGGTGCTGTTCGAGGCCGGCCAGGCCACCATGCTAGACATTGACCACGGCACCTATCCCTTCGTGACCAGCTCTAACCCCACCGCCGGCGGTGCCTGCACTGGCACCGGCGTGGGCCCCACCCGCATTAATCGCGTCATCGGTGTGGTTAAGGCCTACACCACTCGCGTAGGTGAAGGTCCCTTCCCCACAGAGCTAAACGACGAAATGGGTGAGCGTCTGCGCGCCGAAGGTGGAGAGTATGGCGTGACCACCGGCCGGGCCCGTCGCTGTGGCTGGCACGACGCCGTCGTCACCCGCTACGCAGCGCGCGTTAACGGCCTAACTGACCTAGTGATGACCAAGCTGGACGTGTTCACCGGGCATGAGACCATCCCGGTATGTGTGGCTTACGACGTCGACGGTGTGCGCTGGGACGAAATGCCCCTAACCCAGTCTGACTTCCACCACGCCAAGCCTATCTACGAGCAGCTGCCTGGCTGGAGTGAAGACATCACTGGCGTGCGTAAATTCGAGGATTTGCCGCTTAATGCCCAGCGTTATGTTGAGCGGATCGAGCAGCTGGCTGGGGTGCGAATCTCTGCCATTGGTGTGGGTCCGGGGCGCGAGGCCACAATTTCTCGTCACTCGTTAGTTGACTGAAGCTGCTAGGCTGGAACCCGTGAACACCCTTAACTACAAGTCTGTAACTAGCCGCGTACTTGCGGCTTTAGTGGCGGGGCTGCTGGTTTTCATGGCGCCGCTAAGCGTCTCTGAGGTTCAAGCTGAAACCTCGCAGCCCAATGAGATTTGGTTTAACGTTAATGTAAAGGGCGAAAACTACGCGGTGCTTGACTTCGCGTTTGCGCCCGGTTCGCATACTGGTTTGAAACCAGCTGCCATCTGCAAAGCTATTCAAACAGGTGCAGATAAAAACAAAGGAACTACTACCAACAACGCCAAGGTGATTACCTGGGTAGGTAAACGCAATGGCCGTGAGGTTTGTGAATCCAAGGTGGAGGGCGCTTTCCAAAACGGCGCTGGTCCGGCTGCGCTTACGCAGTTCGGTGGCTTCAACATGAGCACCGATAAAAACCACCGAGTTAAGGTGTCTATCCCTCGCTACATCGCTATTTCTAACCAGCTGATCGTCTCTCACGTGACGGTTAAGTACGACGGCAAGATTATTTCCTACAAGAACGCCGACGTTAACGGTTCCACTGCCATCCCAAAGAAGGGCGCCACCTCCTTTGAGGTAGTTGGTACGGTGCCCTCGCTTGCCCTGCAACATGTGGTGCGGTGGGTACTGGGTATCGCCTCCTGCCTGATCCTGGCTGGTATTTTGTGGCTGGGCGGCGTTCGCATTTACAAGCGCGTCAAGGAAAACCTGGCCACCAAGGCAGCTATCGCGGCCGGTCAGATTCCCGACCCGCAGGGCCAGACGGTTTCTTTGTCTGAAATTGCCCCAATCAGCGAATCTGAGATTCCTGCGGCTGGCATCCCCGGGGTACCGCTAATCCACACGGCTAATGCTGATAACGACGCCGCTATGGCTGCCACTTATGCGGCTGCGGCTGAGCAGGGCGTTTACGAAAGCGGAGGCTACGAATCCTACGTAGAGGGCGGGGTCTATGACTCTGGTGCTGGCGACGAGGATTATGCCGATGCTGGCTACGAGGACTATGCAGAGCCCGTTGAGGAAGTCCCCAGTGTTGCTGAGGAAACCATTGCGGATGGTTACTACCCCAACGGCCTGTACTACCAGGACGGGGTTGCCTACTACCCGGGCGAAGACGGCTACTACTACAAGCTTGAAGGCTCAGGCTTTGAGGATATGTACCGCTAACTAAACGGTGTTTACAGACAATGGCGCAGCTTATGCTGCGCCATTGTTGTAATTACTGTGCACCCCTTGCACGGGCTGCGCGGCAGGCATGGGGGGCGCTGCAGCATGGGAAGGGCTGCAGCATGGGGGGCGCTGCAGCATGGGAAGGGCTGTAGCGTAGCCTGACCTTTGCGGGGCCGGCAGGGGCAGCCGGTATGTGCTGATGGCGCTAGGGAATGATCCCCTTAAAAATGAGGCGAATGACGTGGCAATGGCATTAGGATTGGATTCATGAACGCTGTTACTTTCAACCCGCGCACAGTTTTGGCGCGTGTAGGCGCTGCTTTAGCTGCCTTTGTGCTGGCTTTTTCTTTACTGACTATGGTTTCCCCAGCTCACGCTGACGATACGAAGACCTGGACGGAGCTTAAATTCAGCGGGGACAAGGTGACTTTGTCGTTTAAAATACACCTTCCTGAGCAGTATGGGGTGTCTACTAAGAGTCTCTGTGAGAAGAGCAAGAGCGAGGCCAACTCAACGAAGATCGGCAAAAAAGTTGACAAGATTGAGGTAGAACAGTACGAGGGCGTTGAGGTTTGCACTATTGAAAGCAGTGGGAGCCTCAGCGAGGTAGTAGACAAATCAGGTTCATCGCTTGGTTTCTCTGTTACCCGTGATGGTGACAATATCAAGGTTAAAGGCAGCGGCGGCTCTGTAACCACCTCGGCAGCCAGCACGGAGGTGCGTATCACCTTTGATGGTGGGGTGGTTTCTTCTAGCGGCGGCAAGGTTGACGGAAACACCTTCATTGCCAATAGCGGTAGCTTTGAGGTAACCGGTAAGCCTGGCAGCGGCTCCAACATGCTGATGTTTGTGCTTATCGGACTGGTAGTTGTGATCGGCGCTGGGGTGGCCGTCTTCTTCGTGATGCGTTCTAAGAAGCAGCCCCAGCCCCAGTATGGTGGTTACGGCCCGCAGGGTTATGGTCAGCCTTACGGCCAGCAGGGCTACGGCCAAAACAACCAGGGTTACGGTCAAGGCTATGGCCAGCAGAGCTATGGGCAGCCCGGTTACGGACAGCAGGCTCAGCCTTACGGTCAGCAGCCCCAGGGCTACGGTCAACAGGGCTATGGCCAGCCACAGGGTTACGGTCAGCAGCCCCAGGGCTACGGCCAGCAGGGCTACGGCCAGCAAGGATACGGACAAAACAATCAGGGCTACGGCCAGCAGGGCTACAACGGCTAGCTAACGCTTTTATTCCTCAAGACCAGGACCGGATTAACCCCCGGCCCTGGTCTTGTTTTGAAAGAAAACAACCAGATTGTGCCTAAACAGATAAAACCTAATAGGGTTGAGACATGAACGCTATTAACGTTAACCCCCGCGCGATGATTGCACGCGTAGGTGCCGCACTAGCTGCTTTTGTGCTGGCTTTTTCGCTGCTAGGAGTGACTTCTCCGGCTCACGCTGACAGCTTCAAGGTATGGCTTGGCATGAAATTCAGTGGTGAAAATGTGGCTATCTCGCTGAAGATGCACGCTCCCAGTGAGTATGGCTCCACCAAGACAATTTGCGATGCGATGAAAAAATCGGCTACCAGGAGCTCTGACGGTAAAGTCACCAAGTCTGGGATAGAACAGTACAAGGGTGTAGAAGTTTGTGTCATCGAGGCCGAGGGCAAGCTGAATGAGGATAACTCTTCCTCCGCTTTCGGTTTCTCTATCAAACGCGATGGCGACAAGCTAACCATCAAGAGCACCTCCAGCAACCGCTTCGCCTCTGTCGGCGATATCGAGTACCGCTTCACCTTCGATGACGGCGTCGTTTCTTCCAGCGGCGGTAAGGTTGAAGGCAACACCTTCGTTACCACCGATACTAAGTTCGAGGTTGTAGGTAAGCCCGGTGGCGGCTCCAGCATTCTGATGTATGCACTGATCGGTGCGGTAATTGGTGGTGGCATCGGCCTGGTGGTTTTCTTCGTCATGCGTTCCAAGAAGAAGGCCCAGCCTCAGCAGTTCGCTTCTCCTTACGCCGCTCAGCCGGGTCAGTACCCGCAGGGTCAGGCGGCTCCTGGGGCCCCCCAGCAGCCGCAGCCTAACCCTCAGCAGCCTTACAACCCTAACGCTCAGGGTGGTCAGGGCGCCTGAGACGCCAGCAAATAATCCTTCTATCCAACCAGGGTCGGGTAACCGGCCCTGGTTGCCTATATATGGGTGGGTAATGTGGCCTGATTGTTTTTAGTGGGCACGCGCAGTCCGTAACGTAAAGGCATTAGCTGCGACGACGTCGTCGGCTGTTTTACGTAAAACGTACTGTAGGTGGGAATTTAGTGGCTATCAAAGGGGGAGAGTGACTAAGGTTTAAGCCATGAACACGGTTGTTTCTAATGTCCGCACGCGCACGGCGAAAGTGCGGGTAAAGGCGCTCGCGGCGGGGCTATCAGCAGATGTTGGGGCGCGGAATAGTGCGCTGGCGGTGCGTGGGTTTGTAGCTCGCGTAGGGGCGGTTTTGGCGGTTTTTATGCTGGCGTTTTCCTTGCTGATGCCGGCTACCCCCGCCCACGCCTATGACAGCATACGTATATGGACGCATGTGAAAATAGACGGGGACAAAATATACATCTCGGCAAAAACCCATGCTCTTAACCAACACGGTCAATCGACCAGAAGCATGTGCTTCAAAGATTCCGCTCACGCAAAACTAGTCAATTACCTGGGTGCAGAAGTAACCAAGGCAGAAGTTGAGCAGTACCAAGGCATAGAAGTCTGCGCCGTCGAGGGGGTTGGCTCGCTTAAGAATGCCCTGCAAGGAGAAGGTGCCTATGGTTTTGTTCTTAAAGCCGACGGCGATAATGTGCGCGTAACTGGGTCAGTCAGAGCTGCCGTCACTTATGATGGAAATATCGTGCATAGCTTCACTTTCGCGGGCGGAATTATATCCCATGAAGGCGGCAAAGTAGATGGCAACACCATAACCATCAACACTGGCGACTACAAGTTAGTGGGGAATCCAGGCAGTGGAAAAGCTAGCCAAACTCCCTCTGCTGCACCCAGCCAAAATAAGGCTGCAGGCGCTGATAACGCGAAAAACCAAGCTTCTGACGACACCAAGTCAGGATCATCGGGAAACACCCTGATTTACGCGCTGATCGGCGTGATAGTTGCAGCCGTAGTTGGCCTAGTAGTTTTCCTGGCGATCCCCTCAAAAAAGCGCTCGCAGCCTGCACAACTAACTGCCCAACCAACCAATGTAGGCACCTATAGCCCAAGCGGCCAAGAACAAAACAAAGGTGTAAAACCTGGCAAATATGACCGCTATGGGATCTAGCAAAGCCATCTAAGCGTGCGTTCATGCTCCTCTACGCAGGGGATATGACCGCCTAGCCGAAACTGGTTAGGGTTGGGTCATGAACATAGATGCTTTTAGGCTGCGGGAGCTGGTGGCAGGAGTGAACGCGCATGGGCGGGCGCTCGCGGAGGGGCTGAATATGCCTGCACGGGCGCTCGCGGCGGGACTTAACAGGTCTACACGTGCGCTTGCGGCGCAGATACGCAACTTCACGGCGGGAGCACCTGCGCTTGCGACGCAGGTACGCAGCTTCACGGCGGGAGAACCTGCGCTTGCGGCTGGGGCGCGTGTGTTTACAGCTGCTGCAGGGGCTGCTTTGGCGGTTTTTATGCTGACATTTTCTTTGCTGCTCCCAGCTGCGCCTGCCCACGCCGAGAGCACACAGAGCTGGGTGGACATGAAATTTAGTGGCGATAAGGTTTCTTACGTCATGAAAACACATGTTTCCAGCGAATACATGACCACTAAAAGCATGTGCGCTAACTATAAGAGCGCCACCAGCTCTAGCACTGGGGCAAATGGTGAAATCACTAGGATTGAACTAGAGCAATACAATGGCATGGAAGTTTGCGTTATCGAGGGCAACTTAACGGTTAACTCGATGATCGAGACTTCAACCGATGAAACCTACGGTTTTTCTGTTGCCCGTGACGGTAAAAACCTAAAACTTGAAAGTGACAGGTCTGAGTACTCTGAGAACTCAGCTATCGAATACCGCATCACCTTCGATGGCGGGATTGTCTCTTCTACCGGCGGCAAGGTGGAGGGAAATACCTTTGTGGTAAGTGCCGACACCTTCGAGGTGGTTGGTGATCCTAACGGTTCAGCAAATATTATTTCCAGCGATAATAAGGCTGATGATCTAGCTGCTGGCTTTAGCACAAACTCTTCAGGTAACAACGCCCTGCTCTATGCGTTTATTGCTGCAGCAGTGGTGCTAATTATTGCTTTGGCGGTATTGCTGGCGCTGCGTTCTCGTAAGAAAAAGCACCTCAGGCCACCTGTTGGTCCCCAGTTTGGTTACGGCCCTAATTTTTAGCTGAATCTGGATGCTAGCTCTAACTATTGGGAGTTTTGGGGGTGTTCAGCCGCTTAAAACTAGTTAAAGTTAAACCATGAACGCTGAGGTTTTAAATGCCCGTGCGCTTACGATGCGCGTAGGTGCGGTTTTAGCTGCTTTTGTACTGGCATTTTCTCTACTGTTGCTGGCCCCGCCAGCACATGCTTCTATGCTCGGCTGGCACAATACAAGATTCAGCGGCGATGAGGTAATTTCTACCTCAAGAACTCGTATGTCCGAAAGTGAAGGTGGCGACGGCGCCACTGCAGATATATGTACCGAGGCCCAAAAAAACGTAGGCACTACCGTATGGGGGTGGACAACCACCAGAGCCTATTTAGATCACTATCAGGGCATGCAAGTTTGCGCTATTGAATTCAGGGCAACACTTGAGGGAATGCTAAACGGTAGCGCGCGTAGTGAACTTTTCAGTGTTATGCGCGAAGGTGAAAAAATCAAGGTAAAAGGTGTTGCGCCACACGACAGGGTTCAGCATTCAGATACCTATAGTTTCACTTTTGATGGCGGAATCACCACAGCAACGAGTGCTAATGTTGTTGGCAATACTGCAACTGTATTTGGTAATGAAGGCCTATATGATGCCACTTTTGAAGTAGTGGGCAGCACCAAAACTTCTGCTAGTGTCAAGCCTTCTAGTTCAGGCGCTGCCAGTCCTTTGAACTCCTCTAAGTCAGCTATTCCTGCGGCGACTAGCTCTCCTAGCGTTACAGCTAGTGACGCGATTAAACCGCAAGAGACTACTTCTAATGCAGTGGCAGCTGAGGCTGGCGCAACCAGCTCGGCTGCCACTATCGGCGCCGTCGGCTCTGATGGCAGCAACGACACCATTATTTATGGGGCTGTTGCGGCGGTAGGGGTGCTGGCGCTGGCTGGACTAGGGATTGCTGTCTGGCAATCTAGGAAGAAAATCTGAAAGCAAAGGTAGCCAGGGTTATGGATACTGCGGTTTTAAAAATGCGCGCGCTTGTGGCGCGAGTAGGTGCAGCTTTGGCTGCTTTTATGCTGGTATTTTCCTTGCTGATGTTAACCTCGCCGGCACGAGCTGATAGTAAGAGCTGGATGGAGGTGAGGTTTAAGGGAGATTCCATAATTTTCACTAACAAAGTGCATTTTTATAATATGCCTCAAGATGATTACACTAAAGGCTCTTGTGATAGTTCGAAAGAGTATGTTGGTCAAACCAGAAGAGGGGGAACGACGACCCGGGTTCAGCTGGAGCAGTATAAAGGTGTGGAGGTTTGCGTAGTGGAGGGTGTGCAGCCACTCGAAACTATGATAACCAGTCCTTTCCCTGGTTATATTTTTACTGTTAGTCGCGATGGTGATAATCTTAAAGTTCAAGGCAGTTATATTCCAGATACTGTAAATCAAACTTTTTATAGCTTTACTTTTGATGGCGGAATTGTTTCAGCTTCTGGTGGCGCCGTCACTGGAAACACTGTGACTGTAACTGACACTAGTTTTGAAATAGTCGGCAACCCTGATCCTTCCGTGCGAACTAGCTCTTCTCCCTCTGCTTCGAGTGGTGCTACTTCTTTAGCTGCTACTACTAGCCCTGGTATTCCTGCTGCAACTAGCTCTCCTAGCGTTGCGGCTAGTGACGCGATTAAACCGCAGGAGACTACTTCTAATGCGGCTGCAGCTGGGGCTGGCGCAACCAGCTCGGCCGGCACTAGCAGCGCCGTCGGCTCTACCGATGGTAGTAACGACACCATTATTTATGGGGTCATCGTGGCGGTAGGGGCGCTGGCGCTGGGTGGACTAGGGGTTGCTGTCTGGCAATCTAGGAAGAAGGCCTAGCTATTGACGATAAGCTTGTCTGGGCTTGGCAAATAGCTAGATTGGTGGGGCATGAGGCTGTTGCGACTATGGTCAGGTAACCCTAGGGACTTGTCCCCAATGCTTATCCGGTTAAAAATTGGCTAGGCTAAGACCATGAACGTTGTTGCTTTTAAATCACGCGAGTTTGCGGCGCGTATAGGGGCCGTTGTGGTTGCTTTTGTGCTGGCCTTTTCGCTGGTAAGTCTTACCGCTCCGGCTCGTGCTGACGGCGAGCTCGACATGAAAATGTGGCTGGAATATAGCTTTAGCGGAGATAATGTAACTTTCTCCTATAGGTATCACAACACAATGCAAGGCTCTGACCATAAAACCATGTGCAACAAATATGGAGATTCCAGTGCTTATGGTGATGGCCTCAAGTATGGAATTACCCAGTATGATGGTGTTGAAGTTTGCGAAATGCAGGCAACCATAAAGATTGACCAATTCATTAGCTCTAATGGCACTGCTGTTGGTTTCGGAGCAGACGATAAACTTTATCGTGAAGGTTCCAACATTGTCTACGAAGGCGATTTATCTGTATTCTCTGATGCTACTAGTGCTAAGTTTATTGATTACAAGATCACTTTTGCTGGTGGCGTCGTTTCTGCAGAGGGCGCTGAAGTCAGTGGCAACACTGCAAATCTCAAGCTTGGTGGCAAGTTCAAGGTAGTTGGTAACCCGGGCAGTGGCAGCTCAAATGGCGGCTCTGCTAACGGCGGGTCGTCTAACGGCGGTTCCAACAATGGGGGTTCCTCAGGAAATAACCAGGGTGGCGCCACTCCCTCTACTAACCCTTCTATTACTTCCGGTTCTGGCAGCAATGAAAACGCTGTTGCTAACGGTGCTCCAGCTACCGCTACGCCCACTCCGCTGGCTGTAAAAAGCTCCAAGTCCTCAAGTGACAACACCCTGCTTTACGTAATCATTGGCGTTGCAGCGGTAGCACTTGTGGGTCTGGGTGCCTTCCTGGCGCTGCGTTCAGGTACGAAGAAGCCGCCTAGCGGGATGGGTGGGCAGTTTGCTTACGCGCCGCAGTCTTACGGGCCTGGCGCCTATCCGCAGCAACAGTACCCGCCGCAGGGTAACTACCCGCAGCAAGGTCAATATGGCGGCTACAACGGCTAGCTAGAATTCATCTCAACCAGGGCCGTGGTTTTACACCCGGCCCTGGTTTTGTTTAATAGCTGTTAGTTGGTGCCTAACAGCTAGGCTTAAGTAGTTATCTTTAGTTGATTTATTAACTGAGTTTATAGGGCTAAAGGGTGGACAGTATGGCTAACGCACGATCAATGGCGACTCGTGTATGCGGAGTTTTGGTGTTAGTACTTGTGCTGACTTGTTCGCTGTTTGCTGTGTCTGCACCGGCGCATGGTGAAGATATTATGCACACCTGGGTGAAAATAAATTTCGATAATAGTAGGGCGTATGTTGAAATAAAAACACACATGAATTCTAGTGAATCAACCAAAAGCATATGCTTAAAAAGCTCTGATTACGTTAAGCGGTTAGAGGCTGATCTAGGTCAGGAAGTCTATAAGCTTGAGATGGGGCATTATGGTGATGTAGAAGTTTGCTCAGCTTATATTATCGGGAACCCTAAAGAGGAGCTGTCGCACGCACTAATATATGGTGCAGAGATTATTGTTGAAGATAATATCGTTAAAATAATAGACGTAACAGATCCTGCTTACACTGGTGAGATTGAATATATTATTGAATTTCGAGATGTAGAGGCTTTTTCTTGTTTTGGGGGTGAGATGGAAAGGTATGCATCCGTTTTTACTGCCAAAAATGAAGACTTTGAAGTAGTAGCTTCTTTGAATTCCCGTGACTCTAACGAGATACCGGCCAGAGGGGACCTAACTTCCTCGACTCCAAGATTTTATCGCCTGTTACAGTCATTTTATCGCTTGTTATGGTCGATTGATCTTATGCAGGTGCTTACTACTGTGCTTACGTTGATACTGATTGTTGGTACGGTAGCGATTTTTGTGTGCGTTAAGACCTGTTTTGCTAAGTCGGTAACTTCTAGTGAAGACCTAGGGCCTGCCGCTATGCCAGCAGACGCCAGTTCCGGTTTGCCGCAGAAGGCGCCTTCGTCGTCGGAAAATGTAGGTAATGCGCCGCCAGAATGCAGATAGCGCGCCGTCAGCCGACCGAAGGGTTGCGCAGTAGGGGAGTTATCCCCAGCTAAAATCCAGGTAAATCCCGGTTAAATGTTCCTAGGATAGGGCCGTGAGCAGGATGAATGCTATGAAAGTAGGGTTAGAGCGAGTAGGGGCCGTGTTGGGCACCCTACTGCTGGCTTTTGCGCTGCTGCTGGTAAATTCGCCGGCCCGCGCTGCCAGTTACGTGGCTACTGACGCTAGCTCCACCACCAGTTCTGTTATCACTAGTGCCAGCGACTCTGGCGCGGAGATGTCGGTTGGTAGCGCCGTGCTTTACGTGATTGTGGGGGCGACGGCGCTCACGGTAGTCATTGGGGTAGTGCTGCTTATTGTGGGGCCCTGTGGTCATAAACACCGGTCCGCTAGGTCACGCAAAATCAGGAAATAGTTGGGCGCCGGGGTTTAATCCCCAAGGCTTTAAGATGCTTGGCCTACTAAAAAGGGCTAGGGTAAGAAGCATGAACGCTGTTGCTTTGAAGTCACACTCGTTTATGGCGCGCCTAGGGGCCATCTTGGCTGCCTTTGTGCTGGCATTTTCGCTGGTAAGTCTTACCGTCCCAGCGCGTGCTGATGACGCTCAAACTATGAAAGTGTGGACCGAATTTAAATTCGCTGGGGACACTGTAACGGTCTCTATGAAGGTCCACAGCACTGTCCAAGGTGCTGACCACAAGACCATGTGCAGTAAGTACAGCACTGGCGGCACTAGCCCGCTTGGTTATGGCGCCGTTAAAAAATCTGAAATTACCCAGTATGAGGGTGTAGAAGTTTGTGCCGTCGAAGTTACTGTGCCGCTTGAGACACTAATCAACTCTACCACATCCGACTCTGGCGTGAGCGGCATTAGCTCCAAGGTTGAGCGCGATGGTAACAATGTGAGTATGTCAGGCGATCTAACTGGGCTTAGCAGTCTCAGTAGCTATGGTGATACTTCGTTCGACTATCGCGTAACTTTTGGTGGCGGCATTGTTTCCGCTGAAGGCGCTGAAGTTAGCGGCAACACCGCCAAGCTCAAGGTGGGTGAAAAGTACAAGGTGGTAGGTAACCCTGGCAGCGGTTCCTCTGACAACGGGGGTTCTTCTGATAACAAGGGTGGTTCCTCTAACAGTGGGGACACTAGTGCCAAGGGTTCAGGTAGTTCCTCCAGCTCCTCCAGCTCAGATGACAACACCGTGCTCTACATAATCATTGGCGTAGCAGTAGTGCTGCTGGTTGGTGTGGGCGCGTTCTTCGCGGTGCGCTCTGGCAAGAAGAAGCCGCCTAGTGGGATGGGTGGCCAGTTTGGTTACGCCCCGCAGCAGGGCTACCCCCAGCAAGGTGGCTACCCCCAGGGTGGTTACCAGCAGGGCGGCCAGTATCCTCAACAGGGCTACCCGCAGCAGGGCGGCTACCCTCAGCAAGGTCAATACCCCCAGCAGGGCCAGTACCCTCAGCAGGGCTACCGACAGGGCGGCTACCCGCAGCAGTAAGCCGTATTTGTTAGCTGTTTAAAACTAAGACGACGATATAGCCGGGCTATATCGTCGTTTTGGTTTATATGTTACCCACTTAGGTAACAAGTCGGACACGTCCCAGCAAGTATCAAGTTTGAGCCCATACAATTGCCGAGGATTCTGCTTATCCCCAAACCAGGCAGAAAGAAAGGTAGATAATGTCTATTTTTAAGCGTATTCGTACCAAGGCGCTTTCCCTAGGAGCGGCTGCAGCTCTGGCTGTTGGCGGCGCGCTAGTAGCTTCTCCGGCCCAGGCTGCTATGGCCTTCACCATCCACGCAAACGTCAACATCGAGTCCATGACCAACACGGTGTACCAGGTTGACGTCGCTGTCGACGGCGATAACGGCACTATTATCACCCAGGTGTGCCCCAACATTAAGGCTGCTATTCCGGCCACTGCGGGCACCACTACCGATGCTACGGTTGTTGATGGCACTGATGGCGGTAAGGTCTGCCGCCTGGTGGTGAAGGGCGACACCGTCAAGATCCTGGGTGGTAAGGAAGAAAAGGGCGAGTTCACCTTTGATGCTTCCACGCTAACTGGATCCTTATCCAGCCTGCAGGCTGTTGGTACCTACAAGATGGACATGAAGGTAACCTACCCCGGCGACGTAACCTCCGCTAAGGGCGGCACCATCTCCGGTAACACCGTAACCTTCGCTGATGGCACCACTGCTAGCACTATTACCGGTAAGGTCAGCGCCGAGAAGAAGGCTGAGCCCACCACCACTGCTAAGGCCGCCGCTTCCGAAAAGTCCTCCGACTCCGGCCTGTCTACCGGTCTGATCATCGGTGGCGTGGCTGCGGTTTTGGTGATCGCGATTGTGGTTGTGGCCGTAGTGGTCAGCTCCAAGCGCAAGCAGAAGATCGCCCAGGGCCGCTGAGCCCCGCGAACGTTTAAATAAATCGCCCCGGCTACCGTTAGGTTTCCGGGGCGATTTATTGGTTTTTTGGTGCCGTGGTGCTGTTTTAGCTGCCTGGGGCCGACGGCGCTGCTGGGGCTGACGACGTCGCCCTAGCTGCGGGCACGGCGTCGTCGCCAAAAACCAAATGCTGTCAACGCAAAGACCGAGCCGACAATCAGCCAAGCCCACGGGCGTGAGGCCGAATACCAGGGCATGCCGCCATTACCAATCGCGTAACCCGAGGCGCTGACCCCGGTAGCTAGGATCTGCGGGCCGCTCCAAGTGACTTTGTGCCCCTGCACCTTGCCGCCGCCAGCGTCAATAACTGCGCCGGGGAAAGTTACCGTCAGTTTGGTGTCGATCAGCGACTTGTATTTTTCAACCACATCATCGCTGCCGCCGGATTTGCTAGAGCCGCCAGAGCCGTTCGAACCAGCTGAGTTTCCTGAGCTGCTGGAACCGTTTGCGCCAGCTGAGGTGCTGGCGCTAGGGGAGGCGCCGGCGGCCTCAGAGTCTCCGCCAGTGTTTACTCCGGGAATACGCACAAAAACCTTGTTGCCCTGGCGCCACACTAGTGCGTTAGTGGCGCCGGTAGGGCCCGTCGAAGCATTCGCGTTAGCTGAGGCATTGGCGCTCGCGGTGCTAGTGGCGCTGGCATTGGGGGCCGGCTTAGTGGCGGCGGTGGCTACCGGAATGGATTTAAAGGTGAATTCACAGCCAATGCCCTCGTCACCCTTGATGGACTTGACTTTAATTTCACTGCCCTTATTAGTGGCAATCGAGCTGCGCAGGGAACTAGCCAGCTGCTTGCACTGTGAAGTGCTGGTGATCTGCGAGGACGTGTTATCCACCATGCGGATGACGGCGTCGTAGGTGCCCTCTTGGTGCACGGTTAGATCCATGTGGGCCTGACAGGCGCCAAGGGTAGGGACTAAGGCTAGGCAGGTTAGTGCCGCAAAACGCCTTCGGTTGGCTGATGCTCGCATAAAGCTATTTTCGCATGTTTAAACGTTGGCAGTTATAGCGCCGGGCTTAAGGGTGAGTCACGTTACGCTGATTGAGCGTCTCAACTTGGCTGAAGCTGCTTGAGCGCAGGCCAGATAAAGGTTAGGCTGACCTTTCGGAAGTGAGTCTAGCCTAATAAAAGTAAGAGCATGTCCCTATTCTTTGCGAACTTTATTATCGCCCTACGCGAGGGTCTAGAAGCCGCCCTGGTGGTAGGCGTGATTGCCGCCTACCTGGCCAAAATTGGTCGTCGAGACCTGTTTGGCAAGCTGACTTTAGGGGTGCTGGCCGCTGCGCTGGTGCCGCTAGCTATTGGCGCCATCTTGACCTGGGGTCCACAAACCCTAACCTTCCAGGCCCAAGAAATCATTGGTGGTTCACTATCGCTGGTGGCCGTGGCCATGGTTACCTGGATGATTTTCTGGATGGGCAAAAACTCGCGCCAAATGAGCCAAGGTCTGCGTGACAGCCTATCGACTTCACTAGAAAAAGATGGGCGCGGCTGGGGCATTATCTGGATCGCTATCTTCGCGGTAGGCCGTGAAGGTATCGAAACTGCCCTATTCATTTGGGCTACGGTGCGCTCAGCTGTAGAAAAATCCACGCCAGCTATCGCCGCCGGAGTGGTCGGTGGCCTGGTGGTAGCCATTGTGCTGGGCTACCTGATCTATCGCGGGGGAGTGCGCATCAATCTTTCCGTGTTCTTCACGGTTACCGGCTACTTCCTGATTGTGGTGGCCGCCGGCATTATCTCCTACGGCCTAGGTGACCTTCAGGAAGCCTCGCTGTTGCCGGGCTGGGCTCACCACGCCTGGGACGTATCCGACTGGGTGCCCCAATCCTCAGTCAACCCGCTGCGTTGGCTTTACGAGGTGAGCGTGGCCCTATTCCAGGTCAACCCCACCCCCACCTGGTTGCAAGTAATCGGCTGGAACATCTACTTCTGGCCCACCTTGTACTTCTTCGCCCGGGTGGCACACGCCAAGTCGGGTAAAGCCCCCAAGGTGGAAAGCAAGGCCGAGTGAGGTAGCCGCAGCCTAAAAGACTTGTGGTCGACGGCGTCGGGAAGGAAGCTTGGCGACCACAGCAACTACCCCTTCCTTCCCAACCCAAAACCCATCCGACAAGGAAAAATAGATGATTACACGTCGAGTACGCGCCGCGCTGGTGGTGCTACCGGTAGTCGCCCTGTCTGTCCTGGGCGGCTGCACTGCAAACAACCAGGGTGGCAGTGGCGGCACTAACGCAGCCGGCTCCAACACCATCAACGTCAAAATCACCGACAAGGGCTGCGAGGTTTCCTCCAAGTCCTTCCCTGCGGGCCAGGTGACCTTCAAGATCTCCAACGAGGGCACTGTCCCCAACGAGTTTGAGGTTTTGACCGAAAACAAGCTACAGATCGTCTCCGAAAAGGAGAACATCGGCCCGGGCACCTCCACCGAGCTAACCACCGCCCTCAAGGAAGGCACCTACTACAGCGCCTGCAAGCCAAACATGGTGGGCGCCCTGGTGGGAGCTACCCAGCTCAAGGTCACCAAGGGTAAGGACGTGGCCGTCGGCAGCGACGTCAAGAAGCTTGAAGAGCAGGCCGTAGCCAACTACACCTCCTACGTTAAGGACCAGGTCGGTCAGCTACTAACCGCCACCAAGGCCTTCACCGCCGCCTACACCTCCGGTGACACCGCCAAGGCTAAGGAACTGTTCCCGCTAGCGCGCCAGCACTACGAGCGCATCGAGCCGACCGCTGAGAAGTTTGGTATCAAGGAAGCCGGTGACCTCGACGGCGCCCTAGACGTGCGCATCCAGAACCTGTCTGCCGACGCCGGCAAGTCTGTCACCGACCCCGAGGTGCTCAAGAGCTGGACCGGTTGGCACCGCATCGAGGCCGACCTGTGGGGGGGCAGCCAGTTCAAGTTCGCCAGCGACGCTGACCGCAAGGCAGCCGCTACCAACCTGGAAGAAAACACCCAGAAACTCTACGACCTGGTTTACGGCAAGATCACCGGTGTGGACGGCAAGAAGTTCTCACTGACCATCAACGACGTAGTAACCGGCTCCGTTGACCTAGTCAACGAGGTGGCCGACACCAAGATTGTTGGTGAAGAAGACACCTTCTCCCACACTGACCTCTACGACTTCAAGGCCAACATTGAAGGCGCCGAGGTAGCCTACGGCAACGTCTCTGAAATCGTGGCCAAGTCCAACCCTGAGCTGGACAAGAAGATCAAGGCCAAGTTCAAGGCTGTACACAAGCTGATCGACTCTCACGCTGACGGTAAGACCACAGACGGCGCCACCAAGTACGTCGGCTACGACACCATCGCCTCGGTCCAGAAGGACGCCGGTGAGGCTCCCGCCAAGAACTCCTACACCAAGGCTCAGCAGCAGTTCTCCAGCGAGGTTGCCGCCCTGGCCAAGCAGCTAAGCGAGATCAGCGGCATCGTGCTGCACTGATAAACGCCGCTAACCACCGAGCCCACCCTGTTTAGCTAACACTTTGCTTAGGCTGAGCAGATTAAGGTAAGGCAAATGTGACTTAAATAGCCCGCAGATTTAGTCCCTAGGGGCTGATCTGCGGGCTATTTACACCCATAATAATGATTGGGAAATCTATATTTAGCCAAGGAGAACCTAATGAGCAATAAGGCTACGGGCGCCGCAGAAAGCGTTAACAGCCCCGCTGAAGCAGCCGCAGACGCAACCCAAAACGCGGCTGAAACGGCTAGCGAAACCGCCAGCGACGCCGTCGTCGCCACTGACAGCGGAGCAGACGAGGACAAAGCCGCCCACCACGTCTCACGCCGCGCCGCCTTCGGTTTTGCCGGAGCAGGCCTAGCCGCCGGAGCCCTAGCCGGCGCCGCCGGTGGCTACGCAGCCGGGGGAGAAGACGCCCCCGCAGACAAAATCCTGGATACTTACCCCTTCCGTGGCAAGCACCAGGCCGGCATCCTCACCCCCGCCCAAGACAACATGTTCTGCGCCGCCTTCGATGTCACCACCACAGACCCCGAAGAGCTCAAACAGCTGCTAAGCGACTGGACCGTAGCTGCACAGCAAATGACTGCCGGCGAACTAGTAGGCGGCGAACCCAGCGAAAACAAGCAGGCTGTGCCCCGTGACAGTGGTGAAGCCTGGGGCTACAAGCCCAATGGGCTAACCATCACTTTCGGGTTTGGGCGCTCGCTGTTTGTGGATAGTGACGGCAAAGACCGCTTCGGTATTGCTAAGAAGATGCCCAAGATCCTGTCTGAAGGCATGCCCAAATTCGCTAACGAAAACATCCGCTCCGCCGATTCAGACGGTGACCTGCTAGTGCAGGCCTGCTCAAACGACGCCCAGGTGTGTGTACATGCCATTCGCAACCTAAACCGTATTGCCATGGGTACGGCCAAAATGCGCTGGAGCCAGACCGGTTATGGACGCACCTCCTCCACCTCGGTAGCTCAGGAAACCCCGCGTAACCTGTTTGGCTTCAAGGACGGCACCAACAACATTAAGTCTGAAGACGGAGACGCCAAGCTAAACGAGCACCTGTGGGTGCAAAAGGGCGACGACAGCGGCGCAGACTGGATGACGGGTGGCACCTACTTTGTGGTGCGCAAAATCCACATGTTCGCTGAAATGTGGGACAACCTGCGTCTAATCGAGCAGGAACAAACCTTCGGGCGCGACAAGCGCTACGGTGCCCCGCTTAACGTTGCTGCCCCCACCAGTGGCAAAGACGAGTTCAAGCCGATCGACTTCAAGGCTAAGAACAAGGAAGGAGAGCTGGAGGTCCCCGCAGACTCTCACATCGCCATCGTTAACCCCGAGCAAAACAAGGGGCGCTGGATGCTGCGTCGCGGCTACAACTACACCGAAGGTTCAGACGCACTAGGGCGTTTGAGTGCAGGGCTGTTCTTCATTGCCTTTGTGCGTGACCCGCGCACAAACTTCTACCCGATCTTGGATAAGATGACTCAAAAGGACGCCCTGAGTGAATATTTGCAGCACCAGGCACGCGCCCTGTTTGCGATTCCTGCTGGTATTGGCCAATCAGACACTATGGTGGGGCAAGCCTTATTTAGCTAAACCCATCTCGCTAGGGCGTGTTTCCTAGCAGCTTAGAAGCTTTTTGTTGGCTTTTGAGTAGTTCAGGCGCAGGTAAATCTCGCGGTTTATCTGCGCCTTTACTATGCATGTGACGTGAACCATAGGACCTTTGGGAAGAAGTCACCCGGGGTATTGAGAGAGAATAAGCGCGTTAACAGGCGCAAGCCAAAGATAAATAAGCACCCCCAAGGAAGGGAATCATATGACTGTCACCGCGCAGGACGTTCGCGCCGCTGCTCCGGCCAACGCTCCCGAAGACGTCATTGCTTTTGCTACCCGCATCGCTGAACTGGGTAAGCCTGAGAAGGTTTACTTCTGCGATGGTAGCCAGGAAGAGTGGGACCGTCTGACCAGCGAAATGGTTGAGTCTGGCATGTTCACTCGCCTAAACCCCGACAAGCGCCCCAACTCCTTCCTGGCCCGTTCGCTGCCCAGCGACGTCGCCCGCGTGGAGTCACGCACCTTCATCTGCTCTGAGAAGGAAGAAGACGCCGGTCCGACCAACCACTGGTACGACCCGGTTGAGATGAAGAAGATCCTCAACGAGAAGTTCGACGGCACCTACGCCGGCCGTACCATGTACGTGATCCCCTTCTCCATGGGTCCCCTCGGCGGCCCCATCTCCCAGCTGGGTATTGAGATCACCGACTCCCCCTACGTGGTAGTCAACATGCGCATCATGGCCCGCATTGGCACCAAGGCCATGGACCTGATCAACGAAGGCCGCCCCTGGGTTCCCGCCGTGCACTCCGTAGGTGCCCCGCTGGCTCCCGGTCAGGAAGACACCACCTGGCCTTGCAACGAGGAAAAGTACATCACCCACTTCCCCGAGACCAACGAGATCTGGTCCTACGGTTCCGGTTACGGCGGCAACGCCCTGCTGGGCAAGAAGTGCTACGCCCTGCGTATCGCCTCCACCATGGCCCGCCGCGACGGCTGGATGGCCGAGCACATGCTGATCCTGCGTCTGACCGATGAGGCCAGCGGCAAGCAGTACCACGTAACTGCCGCTTTCCCCAGCGCCTGCGGTAAGACCAACCTGGCCATGCTCCAGCCCACCATCCCGGGCTACAAGGTTGAGACCATTGGTGACGACATCGCCTGGATGCGTCCTGGTGAGGACGGCAGCCTGCGCGCCATCAACCCCGAGGCTGGCTTCTTCGGCGTCGCCCCCGGCACCAGCTACAAGACCAACCCGATGGCCATGGACACCATGAAGGCCAACACCATCTTCACCAACGTTGCTTTGACCGACGACGGCGACGTTTGGTGGGAGGGCATCGACGCTCCGCTACCCGAGCACCTGATCGACTGGCACGGCAACGACTACACCCCGGCTGACGCTGCCGAGGGTAAGAAGGCCGCTCACCCCAACTCTCGCTTCACCACCCCGGCCGCTCAGTGCCCGATCATCTGTGGTGACTGGGAAGCCCCCGAGGGTGTAGCCATCGACGCCATCCTGTTCGGTGGCCGCCGCGCCACCAACGTGCCGCTGGTAGCCGAGCAGTACGAACCCGCTCACGGCGTGTTCATCGGTGCTTCCGTGGCCTCTGAGGTCACCGCTGCCGCCACCGACGTTAAGGCTGGCTCCCTGCGCCACGACCCCTTCGCTATGCTGCCCTTCTGCGGTTACAACATGGCCGACTACTGGGGCCACTGGCTGGAGATGCAGGACAAGGTTGGCGACAAGTTCCCCAAGGTTTACCAGGTCAACTGGTTCCGTAAGGACGAGGACGGCAACTTCCTGTGGCCTGGATACGGCGAGAACAGCCGCGTTCTGGACTGGATCGTGCGTCGCGCCGCTGGCCAGGTAGAGGCCATCGACGGCGTCACCGGCCGCTACCCCAAGTTCGAGGACTTCAACCTTGAGGGCCTGGACGAGGTAGACGAAGCTGCTTGGAACAAGCTCTTCGCTATCGACCCCGAGGCTTGGGCTGCTGAGATGGACTCCACCGAGGAGTACCTGGCTCAGTTCGGCGACAAGGTTCCCGCCGAGATCACCGAGCAGCTGGCCAAGTTCCGTGAGCGCATCGCCGCCGCCAAGTGAGCGCTGCCAGTAACAACTAGCTAGTACCAACTAGCGGGCAACCAGCTAGCCAAGTGCTAACACAGCAGCTGCTTACCAGTTAGCTGGCCGCTAACCATAGATAGTTTCCCCCGCCCACTGGGCGGGGGAAACTTTTGTTTAAGTATCGCTAGTTAACTACTAGCGGACATTTGGGACCGTTAGCGGTTTAATTAGGGCCAGTGAGCGGCTAAAGTGAGTACGTGAAAATCCTGCTTCTGGGCTCTGGCGCACGTGAACATGCGCTGGCCCGTGCCTTATCCCGTGACCCACAGACCACTGAACTTGTTGTAGCGCCGGGTAACCCCGGCACTGCGCAGATCGCCACTAACTTGTTCATTGACCCCAATAGCCCTGATGAAGTAGTCACCTTGGCTCGCGAGATGGGGGCTGACCTGGTGGTGGTGGGCCCGGAGGCGCCACTAGTAGCGGGTGTGGCCGATGCTTTGCGTCAGGCAGACATTGCGGTGTTTGGACCCAGTAAGGAAGCTGCCCGCCTGGAGGGTTCTAAGGCTTTCGCTAAGGAAGTTATGGCCTCCGCTCATGTGCCTACCGCCAGTGCCCGCATTGTCACTAGCCCTGGCCAGCTAGAGCAGGCTTTGGATGAGTTCGGTGCCCCCTATGTAGTCAAGGAAGACGGGCTAGCTGCCGGTAAGGGGGTTGTGGTTACTTCTGACCGTGACGCGGCGCTTAAGCACGGCCTGGCTTGCCTAGAGCGTGAAGGTGGCGCCGTGGTGGTTGAGGATTACCTAGACGGCCCAGAAGCTTCAGTTTTCTGTGTTTGTGACGGGCGCACTGTGCGCGCACTGAGCCCCGCCCAGGACTTTAAGCGTATTGGTGACGGCGACGCCGGCCCGAACACGGGTGGTATGGGTTCGTACACGCCGCTGCCTTGGGCCCCGGCTGATTTGGGCCAGCAGGTGATAGAGCAGGTGGCGCAGCCGGTGGTTGACGAGATGGCTCGCCGAGGCACGCCTTTCATTGGTCTGCTTTACTGCGGCTTGGCGCTAACCAGCAAGGGTATGCGCGTGGTGGAGTTTAACGTGCGTTTTGGTGACCCTGAGACTCAGGCTGTACTGGCGCGTCTAGACTCTTCGCTGCCCCAGCTGTTGCACGCGGCTGCGGTGGGGCGCCTAGATCAGGTGGCTGAGCCTCAGTGGAGTGATAAGGCTGCGGTTGACGTGGTTATTTCCGCTGCCGGCTACCCCTCCACCCCCACCACTGGGGATGTGATTAGCGGTATTGAGCAGGCTGAAGCTGACCCTGACGTGCATGTGCTGCACGCGGGGACTGCCCGTAATGACGACAACGAGCTAGTTACCGCCGGTGGCCGGGTGCTGTCGGTGGTGGCGCTGGGTGAAGATGTGGCCGCAGCGCGCGCTAAGGCTTACGCGGCGGTAAGCAAGATTAAGTTTGACGGCGCCTATCACCGTAGTGATATCGCCGCCCCCGCCTATGTGGAGCGTTAAAAATGGGAATTGAACTACCTGCCGCACCGGTCCTAGATGGCTGGAAGCACCTGGTTTCCGGTAAGGTCCGTGACGTTTACGTGCCCGCCCCCCAGGGGCCGTGGGACGGCGAGGATGTGCTGCTGGTGGTGGCCAGTGACCGCATCAGCGCCTATGACTATGTGCTTAGCTCGCAGATTCCCGATAAGGGCAAGGTACTGACCGCCCTGAGCGTGTGGTGGTTTGAGCAGCTGGAGCAGGTAGTGCCTAACCACCTGCTGTCGCTGGATGTGCCCGCGCAGGTGGCTGGGCGTGCCATGATTTGCCGTCGCCTGGACATGTATCCGGTAGAGTGTGTAGCTCGCGGCTACCTAACCGGCTCGGGCCTGGTTGAATATCGTGCCGGCCAGCAGGTGTGTGGGGTGGCTTTACCGCCTGGTTTGGTGGAGGCTTCGCCGCTACCGGAGCCGATTTTCACCCCTGCCGCCAAGGCTGAGCTGGGTGACCACGACGAGAATGTTTCCTTTGAACGGGTGGCGCAAATGGTTGGCCTAGAGCCGGCCCAGGCACTGCGCCAGGCCACCTTGGAGCTGTACACGCGCGCCGCTGATATCGCTAAGCGGCGCGGCATTATCCTGGCTGACACCAAGTTTGAATTTGGGCGCGGCAGCCAGGGTGAACTGGTTTTGGGTGACGAGGTGTTGACCCCTGATTCTTCCCGTTTCTGGCCGGCTGACCAGTGGGTTGAGGGTCAGGTGACGCCTTCTTATGACAAGCAGTTTGTGCGTGACTGGCTGGCTAAGGAAAGCGGCTGGGATCGTAGCAGTGGCCAGCAGCCCCCGGCCCTGCCTGAGCAGGTAGTTGAGCGTACCCGCGAGCGCTACCTGGAGGCCTACGAGCGCCTAACTGGCAAGCCTCTGGCGCTGTAGTTGCTGCCTGCGCGCCGTGGCTGTAGCGGCTAGATACAGATTTGGGTGGGATGCTTTAAGCGTCCCACCCAAAAGTGTTTTTAGGGCCGGGCAAGGTTTTTGGTTACCGTTCCCTTGCCCGGCGCCTTTGGTTTAGCTTTGGCGACGACGCCGGGCCAGCAGCAAGCCGCCGCTAGCTAGGGCCGCTAGGGCCACTAAACCAACTGCAAGGTTGGCCCCGGTGTGGGCCAATGAGACCTTGGAGTAGCGGGCCTGGCCAGGGGTCGGGTTTAGCGTGATCCGCTGTCCAGGCAGCAAGGACGGCTTAGCTGAAGGCAGCGCGCCCGGCCTGCCGGAGGCGCTGGGTAGGGCGCTAGGCCGGCCCGTGGGAGCCGCAGTGGGCTTAGCCGTGGGTGCTACGGTAGCGCTCGGAGCTGGGCTAGCTGTGGGCGCCGGGGTAGCCGTTGGTGTTGGGCTGGCCGTGGGGGCAGCGCTAGCGGTGGGGCTAGGCGCGGCGGTAGCGGTTGGAGCCGCTGTGGGTGCCGGGCTGGGCGTGGGAGTGGCTGTGGGTACCACAGTCGGTGCCGGGCTGGGCGCGGGAGTGGCCGTGGGCACCACAGTCGGTGCCGGACTGGTGGGGGCTACCGTGGGCGCTGGGCTGGCCGTGGGGGTCGGAGCCGCAGTGGGCGCAACCGTCGGGGTGGGGCTGGGTGCCGGCGTCGATCCCGGCTGAGGATCACCCGCACGCCAAGCCCGGTAAGAAAACTCCAAAATGTTGGGTAAAACCTCGCCCTTAATGGAAGTTAAGCGAATTGCCTTGACCGGGCCCTGAGCCGCAAACACCTGATAGTGCTTGGCGGCGTCGGCACTACCCAAAGCTACCCAAGTACCATCACTGCGCTGATACTCAACCGTGGCCCCAACCTGGCCGGCCACAACCACACTCACCTTGCCGTCAGCCGCCTGAGGCAGCTCACGCACCAAATTAGCGCCCTCAGGCACCTGGGTGGCCACCAAAGCCGTAGCCCCCTTAGCGTCAACCGCATTATCTAGCGGGTGATCTTTAGCGGTAACCAAAGTGGTAGATAAACCTTTAGTGGGGCTAGAAACCTGGAACTCGCGGATCTGCACCCAAGCCCCATTACCGTTAGCCGCAGTGGCCTTCAGGCGCACATAACGCGCCATGGTGCCGGCGGGCGCCTTAGCCGTAATCTCAGCCTGGTTAGTGAACTGGCCCAGCGAAGTCCAGTTAGAACCATCACCAGAAACCTCAACCTCAGCGTTATAGATCATGTCGCCAGTTTGTGAAGCACTACGGCCCTGGCTGACATGCACCAAACCAATCTCCTGCTCGCTACCAAGATCAAGCTGGAAATAAGAACCCGGCTGCGGTGCAGAGTTAGACCAGTAGAAAGTATCCTCCCGGCCATCAACCGCGTTAGCGGGCACATAGCTCTCCCAAGTGCCCATAGTGGTAGAAGCCTCGGTCACCTTCAAGGCGGCCCCGCCCTTAGCGGGAGTCAAAGCAGCCCACTTATCCCAAGCCTTAGCGGCATCGTCCACGAAAGTGTTAAAGACGCCGTCGCCCACAGAAGCTGTAATAGAAGCGGGCTTAACCGTAAAGTCCGAATCCATATCATCCACGCGGGGCTTAAGCGCGCTTTGCTGGGAGGCTTGCATAGCCATCAGGGCGCTAGTGGCCTGCTCACCATTATTGGTATTAATAGCCAAATAAACATCCAAAGCCGACTGGCTGGCCTTAGCCCAATCGCGGGCCGCCTCCAACCAAGGCTTAATGTCATTGTAAAAACCCTTAGATTCCATCTTGGCAAGCAGCTGCGGGGCCTGCTCAATCAACTGCAAACGCGCGCGCAAAGTAGCGGCAGTGGACTTAATAGTGGCTGCATTGCCGCTAGCTAAAGCATCATTAAAAGCCTTAACTTCACTAGACAGCTGCGGGGCGCTTTGTGAAGAAGCTCGGTAAGGCTTCCACGACTGATTAAGATCCACAAACGCATCCAGAGCCTTAATGACCTGGCTGTCACTGCCGGCCAGCTGTGCCAAAGCCGCCTTAAACGAGGCCTTAGCGTCATACTTAGGTCCATTCCAGGTGTAATCACCATAGTTAGCTAGCGACGGTAGCGAAGCATAAGGCTGAATCATTGGGTTAGAGGTGAAACCGTCAATGTACTTGTACAAGTTGGGATCGCGGCCCTCTAAGGGGTTAAGGAACAGCCGCCCACGCTGGCCATCATTAACCGGGAAGTTATCCCAAATAAACAGGTGCTTATTGTTGTAGGTGGTGGCAGCCTTAGTCACCTGGTCAACAGTGATCTGGTCAGAGAAAACCCCCATCCCAGTCCACTGCATACGAATATCCTGGTTTAAACGCTCACCCTGAGCTGTCTTAAACGGGTCAGTGGCGTTACCCGAATAGTTAGTGGGCACCATCATCAAATCATTGAGCTGGTTGGCCTTAACATACTCAGTTTGCACCTTGTTCAGGTAGTAAGACTGGGCGTCAGCCAGCTGCGTCCAAGGCCCCCGCGAAGGGAACTGGGTGGCGTCAGAATCGCAGTTCAAACGCGGGTTAATGTCGTCCAAAGCGATATAGAACGAGCGCACCCCAATCTTACGCAGCTGCTCAAACTTAGCCACCGTGGCGTCATACTCGCTTTGCTGGCCGTAACAAATGTCGTTACCGGGGGAGAGGGCAAACACAAAATCCACGTGGTTAGCGTTAGCGGTGTCCACCAGCTCCTTGAGCTTAGCCAGCTCCGCCTGCGGATACAGCTCACGCCACTTAGCGCGCAGATAAGCATCATCCTTAGGAGTGTAAATGTAGGTATTCATCTTGTGCTGGCCAGAGAAAGTCAAAATATCCTGGCGGGCCTGGTGAGACCAGGGAATACCGTAAAAACCCTCAATCGTGCCGCGCACACTCATCAGCGGCCAGTCACGCACCGTAGCGTGATACAGCTTGCCGTCCTTAATCAGCTGACGCAATGTCTGTACGCCATAGTAGGCGCCGCGCGTGTCAGAACCAGTAATGGTGACATTGTTGCCCTCAGCTTTAAGCAGGTAGCCCTCAGCGTGCTTAGGTGCCTGGCCGGCCCCCTCACCCTGCTCACCAGCCGAAGCCACCTTAACCGTGACCTTTAGCGTGGCCGCAGCCGCACTAGTGACCTGCAAGTTATTGGCTTTAGCTAAAGCATTCAGCGTAGCTTTAGTGGGCTCGTCCTGGTTTTGCACATCAAAATGCACCGTAGTGGACTTAAAGTTGGCAGCGCCGCTACCCCAACTCAGTGACTGGGGAGCAGGTAAAACTTGGGGATGGGAATCGGCTTGGGTGGGGCTAGCCGGCACAGCTACCGGACCAGTTGCGACGGCTACCGGGGCTAGACCTGTCAAAGTCATAGCCACAACAGCCAATCCGGCCGCCCAACGACGCCGAGGCAAAGTCAGACGCATTATTTCCTCTTCATCGAGATTAATGGATGCGTGGTCAGCGGCCGTTTCCACAGCGAAACAATGGGCGGGGGCAGGCCACGCGCGGTCAACACCAGTCTAAAGTATTAGTTACTTACTTTCCCGCTAGCCCCAAACGCCTAACTAAACCAATAAATTGAGATATACAACGCCTGGCAAGTATGTAGTTTGTCCGTTGGTGCTAGTAACCTGGTAGTGACTTACGCCCGCCCATACAGGAGAAACCATGGGACGCATTGTTGTTGAAGTTATGCCTAAGCCGGAAATCCTAGACCCCCAAGGTAAAGCCGTAGTGGGTTCCCTACCGCGCCTAGGCTTCGAACAGTTCACTGCGGTGCGTCAAGGGCGCCGCTTCGAACTAACCGTAGAAGGTGAAGTAACCGAAGCTGACCTAGCCGCCGCCCGCGAAGCCGCAGACAAGCTGCTGAGCAACCCCATCATTGAAGACGTGGTTTCTGTTCGCGCTGAGGAGGCCTAAACCTTGGCACGTATCGGTGTAATCACCTTCCCCGGCACCCTCGACGACGTCGACGCCCTACGCGCCGTACGCCTAGCCGGAGCCGAACCCGTCAGCCTCTGGCACAAAGACGCCGATCTACACGGGGTTGACGCCGTAGTAATACCCGGCGGCTTCTCATACGGCGACTACCTGCGTTGCGGCGCCATCGCCCGCTTCGCCCCGGTAATGCAAGAAGTAATCGACGCCGCCCACAAAGGCATGCCCGTACTAGGCATCTGCAACGGCTTCCAAATCCTAACCGAAGCCCACCTGCTACCCGGCGCCCTAATCCGCAACGACCACCAAAAATTCATCTGCCGCGAGCAGAAACTACGGGTCGAAAACGTCAACACCGCCTGGACCAACGCCTTTAGCGCCGGCCAGGAAATCGTGGTGCCCATGAAGAACGGTGAAGGTAACTTCATCGCCTCAGATGAGGACCTAGACCGCCTCGAAGGCGAAGGGCGCGTAGTCTTCCGCTACCTAGGCGGCAACCCCAACGGCTCCGCCCGCGACATCGCCGGTGTAACCAACGAACGCGGCAACGTAGTGGGCCTCATGCCCCACCCAGAGCACGCCGTAGAACCCGGTTTCGGCCCCGCCGGCGCCGGCGGCCTACGCACCGGCGTTGACGGCCTAGGCGTATTCGCCTCCGTCCTAAACGCAGTGCTAGCCACCGCCTGATCAGCCAGGCGCAACAGCTAAAAGTGGAGGCAGTCCCATCAGGGGCTGCCTCCACCAGTTTTAGCGTTCGTCCACCATGGTGGCGATAAGCTCCAGCCAGTCACGCAAGTGGCGGTCCGGCAGGTAATTAGCGCGCACAGATTCATGGGCCGCCAGGCCCATTTCCGCCGACTGCTGTGGGAAACGTAGTACCTCAGCTACGGCTTGGCCCCAGCTGTAGGCAGACAGGCCCGGCACCAACACCCCGTTGACGCCGTCGTCGATCTGCTCAATTAAGCCACCCACCTGGGCGGCCACCACCACAGCCTTCTTCCACATGGCCTCAGTGACCGGCAAACCAAAGCCCTCGCGGTGGCTCATCAGTGTAATCACCGTGCTAGTGCGCTGCAAAGCGTTAACAATCAGCGCATTCACCTCGCGGTCAAGCATTGGGATAGCGGCCACGTGCACCCGCTCAGCCAGCGACGGCGGCAGCACCGCATGGGCGTCAAGCACCTGCGTCAAAACCCGCGCTGCCTCAGAAGGATGCCCATCGTGGGGAGCCAGCTGCGGCTCGCCGCTAGCGCTGTTAACCACCCGGGTAGTTTGCCGACTCTTACTATCCAAAGCCGGCCCCACCAGCAGCAGGTGCACGTCGTCGCCAAGCAGCTCACGGTCAGCTGCAAAAGCCTCAATCAGCTGCACATTGCCTTTAAGCGCAGACCAGCGTGAAACTTGCGTAACCACGCGGGCCCCTTGGGGAACCGGGCCGCCGGCCAGCATCACGCCATCGAGTTTCTCAATCACCCCCGGGCGCCCATCCTCACGTATGAAAGGCACCGCATCAAAGGGAGCTACGCCCTCGAAAATCCCAGCTAAACGCGCAATCGACAAGGACTCATCCAAGTCCAAAACGCGGTTTTTAGGCGAGTCGGGAACAATAGAAGGGGCGATCACGTCGCAACTGTCTGGCGGGGCAAACGGTGGGCGGTACACGTCGCGGGTGAACACCATGCGGTTAGCCCAGTCCAGATAGGGCTCCAGGAAACTCCAGGCCAGCTGGCTGTGCTCGTTTAGATCCTCAGTGCCGCCGTGGCAGCGCCACACCACCCAGGCTCCTGCCTCAGAGAAAGCCTGGGCCAGGCCAGCGGTGGCAGCCTCATGCAGCACCACAATGTCTCCACTGGAAATCTCATCCACCAAGTTTTCCGCATTCGAGGACAACACGTGCTCATAAAGATCACGTTCCTTGTCACGCAAGGCCCCGCCGGCGTCGTCGTAGCCATGCAGCCAGTTGTCCAGGCGCTCGCTTAAAACCCTAAACGGGGCGGGCATATCCAGTTGATACCAGCGGGTGTCGATGCCCGCATCCAGTGCCAGCGCGGTAATAGTTTCTACTGCCTCGGCCACACCTGAGCCAGCAGCGGCGCTAGGGGTGATGTTGAAAATAGTGCGTCCCTGACCTAGGCGGCGTCCGGCGTCGACGACGGCGTCCAGGCGCTTTGTGGCCGCGTCGCTGAGGTGGCTCGCTAACTCCGCTAAGGGGCGAGGGGTAACGTCGATGTTCCTCATGACACCAGTCCAACATCATTTGCTTGTGGTGCACAGCACTTTTGGGATTTTCGCCGAAAACAACAATGTGAAAAATGCTGGAGTGCACATATTGGCCGATTGTCGCCTTCCACTGTTAACTTCCCAGCTAAGACGAGTAGAGTTAGAGAGTAAATGCGCTAGGCGCACTCAACGCCGGTTAAGCGCAATTAAACGTCACGTTCAGGAGCGCCAATGACCTCCCTGCCCAATTCCGTTACCCCCGTGGAGCACCCCGATACCGTTCAGGACGCTGCGGCTAGCCCAGATAAGGAAATGCCCTACGCGGAGCTGGGCCTCAAACCGGAAGAGTACGCAGACATTAAGCGACTGCTTGGGCGCCGTCCCACCAACGCTGAGCTGGCCATGTACTCCGTAATGTGGTCTGAGCACTGCTCCTACAAGTCCTCCAAGATCCACCTTAAGCAGTTTGGTCAGAAGGTCACCCCCCAGATGCGTGAGCACCTGCTGGTGGGTATGGGTGAAAACGCTGGTGTGGTAGACATCGGTGATGGCTGGGCCGTTACCTACAAGGTAGAAAGCCACAACCACCCCTCCTTCGTGGAGCCCTACCAGGGCGCGGCTACCGGTGTGGGCGGTATTGTGCGCGACATTATCTCTATGGGTGCCCGCCCGGTGGCGGTTATGGACCAGCTGCGTTTTGGTGCAGTTGACCATGAAGACACCGCCCGCGTGGTGCACGGTGTGGTGGCCGGTGTGGGTGGTTACGGCAACTGCCTGGGCCTGCCCAACATTGGTGGTGAAACCGAGTTTGACTCCTCCTACCAGGAAAACCCGCTGGTAAACGCCCTGTGTGTGGGCGTTATGCGCCACGACGACATTCACCTAGCTAACGCCTCGGGCGCCGGCAACCAGGTGGTGCTATTTGGGGCCCGCACCGGCGGCGACGGTATTGGTGGCGCCTCCATTTTGGCCAGTGAATCCTTTGAGGATGGTATGCCGGCCAAGCGCCCCAGCGTCCAGGTGGGCGACCCTTTCATGGAGAAGGTACTGATTGAATGCTGTCTAGACCTGTTCAAGCAGGATCTAGTGCTAGGTATCCAGGATCTAGGCGCCGCCGGTATTTCCTGCGCCACCAGCGAGCTGGCCTCCAACGGTGACGGCGGTATGCACGTCAACCTAGAGAACGTGCTGCTACGCGACCCGTCCCTAACCGCCGGCGAGATCCTCATGAGTGAATCTCAAGAGCGCATGATGGCTGTGGTGGCCCCTGAAAAGCTGGAGGCCTTCATGGAGGTCATCCGCAAGTGGGATGTGGAAGCCTCCGTAATTGGTGAGGTTAACGGCTCTGGGCGTCTAACCATTGACCACTTCGGTGAGCGCATTGTGGACGTGGACCCCAAGACCGTGGCCCACGAAGGCCCCACCTATGATCGCCCCTACGCCCGCCCTGCCTGGCAGGATGAGCTAAACGCTGACACTAGCGCCAAGCTGCAGCGCCCCGCCTCCTCCAAGGAGCTAGCGGCCCACGCCATGGCTATTGCGCTTAACCCCAACTACGCCTCTGCCAGCTGGGTTACCAACCAGTACGACCGTTTCGTGCGTGGTCAGACCGCCTTGTCTCAGCCCGACGACGCCGGTGTGGTACGTGTGGATGAAAAGACCGGCTTGGGTGTGGCTATCTCCACTGACGCTAACGGGCGTTTCACCAAGCTTGACCCGGCTACCGGCGCCGCCCAGGCCCTGGCTGAGTCCTACCGTAACGTGTGCACGGTTGGTGCCCGCCCGCTGGCGGTAACCGACTGCCTGAACTTTGGTTCCCCCGAAGACCCTGACGCCATGTGGCAGCTGGTGGAGGCCATTACTGGTTTGGCTGACGCCTGCAAGGTGATGGGTATTCCGGTTACCGGCGGTAACGTGTCCCTCTACAACTCCCACGGCAAGGTTAAGGGTCTGCTTGACTCTTCCATTAACCCCACTCCCGTGGTGGGTGTGCTGGGCGTGATCGACGACGTCACCCGCGCTAACCCTTCAGGTTGGCAGGAAGAAGGCCTAGCCCTGGTGCTGCTGGGTGAAACCTATGATGAGCTGGATGGCTCCGCCTGGGCTCGGGTAGTGCACCGTCACCTAGGTGGTCTGCCTCCCAAGGTGGATCTGGACGCCGAAATGGCTTTGGGGAACGTGCTGTTGGCCCTAAGCGAGGCCCGCACCCCGGCTGGTGAGCGCCTGATCAGCGCCGCCCACGACTGCTCTGCCGGTGGTCTGGTGCAGACCCTGCTGGAGGGCTCCCTGCGCTGCGGCGTGGGTGTAAGCGTGGACATCGCCAATGCGGCCACTGCTGCCGCCGACGGCGCCGGGCTGGATGACTTCACCTTCCTGTTCTCTGAGTCTGGGGCACGCTGCGTGATTGCTGTGCCCGAGGGGGCGTTGCCGGCGGTTTACGCCGCCGCTGAAGCTGAAGGCGTTAAGGCTGCCCGCATTGGCACCACCGGCGGTGAGCTATTTGCTATCACCGGCCACGATCTTCTCTCTCAGGATCTAGGTGCGCCTATGGTCCTAGAACTAGCAGAGGTAGGCCTCGCAGTTGAGCGTGTACTGCCTGACCTGTTCAACTAAAACACCAGGTTAATAGGTTTACCCTAGTGGCCGTTGGGGCCGACTGGCTGTTGCCAGTCGGCCCCAAGCTTTTTGTGACAAAACGTTTTTATATTGGCTTATGGACATGTAGCCTTACCTAATTAGGTGGGTGAAGGCCTTGTATTTAGCTAAAACCTGCACAATTAGTGCAACATCTAAGGTCCTATTAGCCTAAGTAAGGCAAGGCTTAAGATAGCGCCATGTTGCTAAGTCAGTGCCCTAAAAGAGTTCGCGCCAAGGTGGCCGAACTGGATATTAGCGAAGAGAACCTACTACGCCTGCATGAACTGGGCCTGCGCCCGGGCGTTAACCTCCACGTGGTTAACCGCGCAGCTTTTGGCGGGGTAGTGGTAAATATTGACGGCGCCCGTGTGGCTGTAGATCGCCGCAGCGCCCACCACATCAACGTGGAGGTAATCAAGTGAGCTGCTCCTGTCACGCCACAATCACCCCGGACACCACTGTCCACGACACCACTATTGCTCTGGTGGGTAACCCCAATGTTGGTAAATCCACCCTGTTCAATGCTCTAACCGGCGCCCGCCAGCGGGTTATCAACGCCCCCGGCACCACCGTCGAAATGATGCGTGGCAACTGGAAAGCCGTTGAAGCTAACCTGCTAGACCTGCCCGGAACCTACTCGCTGCTAGCAGCCTCGCCAGATGAGCAGGTAGTGGTAGACACCCTGGCGGCTGTCCCCGGCTCCTTCACCGACCCCGAAAACGGGGGCGGTCTGGACCTGACCGTGGTGGTGCTAGACGCCAGTGCCCTAACCCGCTCGCTTTACCTGCTCGGCCAGGTAGCCCAGGCTGGGCACAACGTCCTGGCGGTACTGACCATGGCTGATGTGGCCGATGAGGCCCCTGACGCGGAGGCCCTAAGCAAGGCCCTGGGGATCGACGTCATCGTTATTGACCCCCGCCACCTGGGCAACGCAGACGAATTTGCGGCCCTGGTGAAAGAAAACATTGCCCACCCCAAGTGGGTTAAAGGCATTGAGCCCTCCCACAGCGCCCCTGGCGCACGCAAGCACGAATGCAAGTGCGGTCACTGCAAGGCAGAAGCTCAGGCCAGCGGCCTAGAGCAAGCCGACGCCATCTTTGAGTGGGTAGAAAAGCTTGAAGCCCAGGCTTTTGGCAAGCTAGAGCAGCCCCTGGAGCCCTCCTTCTCAGACAAGGTGGACCGGGTTTTGCTGCACCCGCTTATGGGCCTGCCGGTGTTCTTCTTCCTGATGTGGCTGCTGTTCAAGATCGCTGGTGAATGGGTTAGCCCCATCCAGGACTTCTTTGAGCAGGCTTTTTCTGACGAGTCTAAGAGCTACTCGCTAGCCCACTTAATTGGTCTGGCTCTAAAAGCGGTTGGCTGGCAAGACAACTGGGTGCATGGCCTGCTGATTGGTGGTTTGTGTACCGGTCTAGGGGTGGTGGCTTCCTTCATCCCGTTGATGTTCATCATCTTCCTGATGATCTCAATCCTGGAAGACTCCGGTTATATGGCTCGCGCCGCCTTCCTGGGCGACCGTCTCATGCGCGCCATTGGCTTGGATGGGCGCGTAATAATGCCGCTGATCATGGGTTTTGGGTGTAACCTGCCCTCCCTGGCGGCTACCCGCACGCTACCTAACGCGGCCCAGCGCCTGGTCACCACCTTGGTGATTCCCTACACCTCCTGCGCCGCACGACTGACCATTTACCTGCTTATTACCCGCATTTTCTTCCCCACCCACACCGGCACCGTGGTGTTTAGCCTCTACGTGCTCAGCTTGATAATGGTGGTGCTCGGTGCGCTGGTGTTGAAGCCATTCATTACCAAGGGCCAGTCTCACGCCCCGCTGTTCCTGGTGCTGCCGGCCTACCAGCTGCCGCGCATAGTGGTGACCTTGAAGAACACCTGGCTGCGTTCATGGGCCTTCGTGGTGGGCGCCGGCAAGATCATTTTGTTGATGACCCTGGTGGTGTGGCTGATGGGGGCAATCCCCATGGCTGGCGGACACAAGTTCGCTGACTCTAACCTGCCTATGGAGGACTCGCTTTATGGCCGCACCGCCCAGGTGCTAGTGCCTGTCTTTAAGCCCGCCGGTTTTGGTGAATGGCACATGACCGGTGCGCTTATGACCGGTTTTGTGGCTAAAGAAACCGTGATTTCCTCAGTGGTCACCTCCTACAACATGGATCCTGAAGCTGATGGCGGTGACGCTGAAGATGGCGGCGATAACTTGGGTCAGCTGCCTAAGTTGGTGCACGCTTCCTTCGCTAAGTCTGCCGGCGCCGACGCCATGGTGGGGGCTTACGCCTTCTTGGTGTTTGTGCTGACCTACACGCCCTGCCTGGCTACGGTGGCTGAGCAGGCCCGCCAAATTGGGGCCCGTAGGGCGGCTAGCGCTGTGGGCGTGCAGCTGGTGACGGCCTGGATCTTGGCGGTGGTGGTGTTCCAAATTGGGAGACTGATTTGGTGAAGTCTGCGCGGGTGGCGCTGGGTTGGCCGCGCCTACGCCGTGCAAATGGGGTCGACGACGTCGCTGCGGGCGTTGTCGGCCCCGCCGGCCCTGGGGGTGGCCCCCAAAACGCAAGTGACGGCGTCGTGGCAGCTGTCAGCGGCACAGATGTCCCTGGCGCCGTCGAGTCAAAGATGGACGCGAGCGGCGTCGAGCCTAAAACTGACGCGAGCGGCGTCGAGCCTAACGCGGGAGCAACCGGCCCGCGCCAACGTCTAACCCAAGCCCTAGCACGCGGCGCTACCCTCACTCGTGCCGCCCAAGAAGCCGGGGTGAGCCCGCAACTGGCGGCGGTGATGGTAGAGCAGCTACGACGCAGCGGCTCCCTGCTGGGCGCCACTAGCCTATGTGCCTCTGGCCTGGGGGCTTGCCATAGCCTGGAGGTGGACGAAAACACTGCAATACGCTGCGCTGGCTGCCCCCTGAGCCTCAAACGGATCAGTTAGGTGAGATGAATCATTATGTCAAGGAGTGAGATTTCCTGCGTCTGTAACCCAGAGTAAACAATTATTTGCAAGGCTAAGGCACGTACCGAGATTGCATACAGATGCCCTTCCGGGGGCTCTTAGGAAAGGGTCGCTATGACCGCCGCTATCGATAAGGTTTATGCCGACGTCATCCGCCGTAACCCTGGTGAAATTGAGTTCCACCAGGCAGTACATGAGGTACTTACCTCCTTGGAACCGGTGCTTGCAAAGGATCCTCACTACGCCGACAATGCTCTGCTAGAGCGCTTGGTTGAGCCTGAGCGTCAGATTATCTTCCGTGTGCCGTGGGTTGACGACGCCGGTAACGTGCAGGTAAACCGTGGTTTCCGGGTTGAGTTCAACTCTGCGCTGGGCCCCTACAAGGGTGGTTTGCGCTTCCACCCCTCAGTTAACGCAGGCATCATCAAGTTCCTGGGTTTTGAACAGATCTTCAAGAACGCCCTGACCAACCAGGGTATTGGTGGCGGTAAGGGGGGTAGCGACTTCGACCCCCACGGCCGCAGCGACGCCGAAATCATGCGTTTTTGCCAGTCCTTCATGACTGAGCTATCACGCCACATTGGCCCCAATGTTGACGTTCCCGCCGGTGACATCGGCGTGGGTGGGCGCGAGATCGGCTACCTGTTCGGCCAGTACAAGCGTCTACGTAACTCCTACGATGCCGGCGTGCTAACCGGTAAGGGCCTAGCCTGGGGTGGTTCGCTGGTGCGTACCGAGGCCACCGGTTACGGTACCGTGCTGTTTGCCCAGTCCATGCTGGCTACCCGTGGCCAGTCGATGGAAGGCCAGCGCGTGGTGGTTTCCGGTGCCGGTAACGTGGCTATCTACGCCATTGAAAAGGCCCAATCCCTGGGCGCCAAGGTAGTTACCTTCTCTGACTCCTCCGGTTACGTGGTGGATGAGGCCGGTGTTGACCTGGAGCTGCTCAAGCAGGTTAAGGAAGTTGAGCGTGGGCGCGTAGCCGACTACGTCAAGCGTCGCCCCTCCGCCCAGCTGGTTACCGGCGGCAGCATTTGGGACGTGACCTGCTCTGTAGCGCTGCCCTGTGCCACCCAGAATGAGCTAAACGGCGACGCCGCAGTGCGCCTGCTACGTAACGGCTGCGGTGTGGTGGCTGAGGGCGCTAACATGCCCTCCACCCCCGAGGCTGTAGAGCACTTCCAGGCCGCCGGGATTCTTTACGCCCCCGGTAAGGCCGCTAACGCTGGTGGTGTGGCTACCTCCGCACTGGAGATGGAGCAGAACGCTTCTCGTAGCCGCTGGGATTTTGCCACCGCTGAGGCCAAGCTGACCGGCATCATGGCTGACATTCACCACTCCTGCCTGGAGGCCGCCGACACCTACGGGCGCCCAGGCGACTATGTGCTGGGTGCTAACGCTGCTGGTTTCGTGCGCGTAGCCGACGTTATGAACGCTTTCGGTATCATCTGATCCAAGCTAGTTCAACAACTTGACCCGCCGGGCCTAAAGCCTGGCGGGTCAATGTGTTTTTTGGTATCGCGCGCGCCCTGGGCTGTGCGCGGCCGCAAATAAGCGGCCAGCTTTAGCGGCTGCTTAAGGGCCGCCCAAGAGGGTAATCTGGCCAGCTATGAGCACCCGTCGTCGTATCGACATCACCGAAGGTATCGCCGCCCTGCACCACTGGCGCAACCAGTATCAGCAAGGCCAAGACGTTGACCGCAACACCACCGCCACCGCCGTGCGCTACACGCTGGAGGAGCTGGCCGCCGTCGCCCCCGGACGCAGCGTGGAAGTGCGCGTGCCACCTTACGGCGCCACCCAAGCGGTAGCCGGCTCCACCCACCGGCGCGGCACCCCGCCGTCGGTAGTAGAAACTGACGCCCAAACCTGGCTGGAACTAGCCATTGGGGCGCTGGACTGGAACGCGGCCCTAGACGAGGGCAAACTCAGCGCCTCAGGGCTACGCACAGATCTAAGTGATTTCCTGCCGCTGCTTTAAAATCCAGCTGCTTTGAACCGCCGTCGGCCCCAAATACAGAGCGGGTTAAGCGAGGCTAGTGCGCGCATGTGACAAATGGCCACATGCGTCGCTAGGGGGGATGTGACAAACTTAGAAGGTGACACTCGGTGAAATCCCGCGCAAAAGTCAACCCGTCGATTATCTAGAGCCAAAACCTGAAGATGAATGTGGCGTCTTTGGGTTGTGGGCGCCAGGTGAAGATGTAGCCAAACTGACCTACTTCGGTCTGTACGCGCTACAGCACCGTGGCCAGGAGGCGGCCGGGATCGCTGCCTCAGATGGCGAAAAAATCATGGTTTATAAGGATCTGGGGCTAGTCTCCCAGGTTTTTGACGAAACCAGCCTGTCAGCCTTACGCGGGCATATCGCGGTGGGGCACGTACGCTACTCCACCACCGGCTCCACCACCTGGGAAAACGCTCAGCCCATGCTGGGGCCGGTAGCTGAGCACACGGTAGCCCTAGCCCACAACGGTAACCTCACCAACACGCGCGAGTTAATGGAATACGTGCGTGAAGCCTCCGGCCAGGATATTTCCGGTGAATTGGGGCGCGGCTCCACCACCGACACCGCCGTGATGGCTGCTCTGCTTTCCCTCACCGCCAAGCAGCACCCTGAGCTAGACCTCGAAGAGGTAGCCATGCTGATGTTGCCGCAGCTCAAGGGGGCTTTCTCAGTAACTTTCATGACTGAAGATACCCTTTACGCGGCCCGCGACCCCCACGGCGTGCGCCCGCTGGTGCTGGGACGCCTGGAGCGCGGCTGGGTGGTGGCCTCGGAGACTGCCGCCCTGGATATTGTGGGTGCCTCCTATGTGCGTGAGGTTGAGCCGGGCGAATTTTTGACTATTAACTCCGACGGCGTAGCTACGCGCCGTTTCGCCCCCGCCACCCCCACTGGTTGCGTATTTGAGTATGTTTACCTGGCTCGCCCCGACACGCGTATTTCGGGGCGCTCCATTATTGCGGCCCGTAACGCTATGGGTGCGGCGCTGGCGCGTGAACACCCGGTTGAGGCTGACCTGGTGATTGCTACCCCCGACTCGGGCACGCCCGCCGCTATTGGTTACTCGCAAGAATCAGGTATTCCTTTCGCCCAGGGCATTGTGAAAAACGCCTATGTGGGCCGCACCTTCATTCAACCCACCCAAACCCTGCGCCAACTGGGTATTAGGCTCAAGCTCAACCCGGTGCGTGAGGTTATTGAAGGCAAACGCCTGGTGGTGGTTGATGACTCGATCGTGCGTGGAAACACCCAGCGGGCCCTGGTGCGGATGCTGCGTGAGGCTGGCGCTAAGGAAATCCACATTCGTATTTCCTCCCCGCCGGTTAAATGGCCGTGCTTCTACGGCATCGACTTTGCTACCCGTGCTGAGCTGATCGCCAATGGCATGAATACCCAGGAGATTTGTAACCACATTGGGGCTGACTCTTTGGGTTACCTCTCCGTGGAGGGCATGGTGGAAGCCAGCGGCCAGGAGGCTTCGCGCCTGTGTATGGCTTGCTTTGACGGTAACTACCCGATTGAGCCCCCACATGCGGCCCCGGTGATTTCCACCCTGCCGATCTCGCGCGTGCCCTCGGTGTACCGCCGTCGCCGCGACGAAAACAAAACTGACGCGCCCCTGCCGCGTCGCAACTCAGTGGTACCACGCATTGAAGGAGTCAAGTAATGAGCGAAGTTACCTATGCCGCTGCGGGCGTGGACACCGAGGCAGGTGACCGTGCCGTTGAACTAATGAAGGCCTCCGTGGCCGCCACCATGACCCCCGCTGTGGTTGGGGGAGTGGGCGGATTCGCTGGGCTGGTGGATGTTAGCGAGCTGCGCGACTACCGCCGCCCGCTGTTGGCCACCTCCACTGACGGTGTGGGCACCAAGGTTGCTATCGCCCAGGCCCTAGACATCCACGACACCATCGGCCAGGACCTGGTGGGCATGGTGGTTGACGACATCGTGGTGGTGGGTGCGCGCCCGCTGCTGATGACTGACTACATTGCTTGCGGTCATGTGGTGCCCGAGCGTATTGCTGACATTGTGCGTGGCGTGGCCCAGGCCTGTGCGGCGGTGGGCACCCCATTGCTGGGTGGCGAGACCGCTGAGCACCCCGGTTTGATGGGCCCTGATGACTACGACGTCGCCGGTGCGGCTACGGGTGTGGTTGAGGCTAGCCGCGTGCTGGGTGCTGAGCGGGTAAGGGCGGGCGACGTACTGATTGGTATGGCCGCCTCGGGCTTGCACTCTAACGGATATTCGCTGGTGCGGCGGGTAGTTGAGGTGGCCGGCTGGGGCCTAGAGCGTCACGTTGACGAGTTTGGCCGCACCCTGGGTGAGGAGCTGCTAGAACCCACCCGCCTATACACTCGCGCCTGCCTGGCCATGATTGAGGGTGTGGGTAGCGGCCCTGACCCGGCCACTATGCACGTGCACGCTCTTAGCCACGTCACCGGTGGGGGCCTGGCTGCTAACTTGGCGCGGGTGCTGCCCTCTGGCTTAATTGCCGACGTCGACCGTAGCGCCTGGCAGATTCCGCCCGTCTTTGATGTGGTGCGCCGCCTGGGTAATGTGCCTTGGGATGACCTGGAGGGTACTTTGAACCTGGGTATCGGCATGGTGGCGGTGGTGGATGAGTCCATTGCTGAAGCTGCCATTGAGGTAAGCCGCGCTGTCGGGATTGAGGCTTGCGTGCTGGGTAGCGTACATAAGGCTGATGAGTATGAAGTCACTGGCCGAGTAGTTAGCGGCACTAAGGGTGTGCAGGGTGGCGCAGTGGATATCCACGGCGTCTACCGCCTCTGAGCTGCAACAACGCTAGAGCGTGGTGGGGACTGGCCGGGCGGCCAGTCCCCACTGGCGTTTAGGCGGTGTCTAGGAGCGCTCTTACTACAGTGGGGACTGCCAGTATTCTGAGCCTGATCCCGCGAGTTAGTTGTGTAAGCGTCCGGCAGTGAGTAAATTTTAACGTAGGCGCAGCTCTTAGGGCTTTCCAAAATCTGACCGATTTGGTGCGTAAAACCCCAGATCGAGAAGTGTTTTCCCTGCTCACGCGGGGATGAGCCTGGGATTGGCCGAGGCAAAGCCTACGGCTGTGCGTTTTCCCCGCGAAAGCGGGGATGATCCTTCAGGTGGCAGGCCGACGAGCTGCGGCAGCCCGTTTTCCCCGCTAGCGCGGGGGTGTAGAGGTGCTGCGTCAGGTAGCGGCACAGCACCTGTTTAGGCTGCGGTGCCTGCTTAGAGAGCTAGGCTCGGCTAGAGCGCAGCATCTAGCTACAAAAAGGGTGGGGGCCAGCTCTATCGAGCTGCCCCCACCCTTATGTTCTAGTTACTCAGGACCTACCTGGATCAAAGTCATCTTCATCGTCAAAGTCATCGTTGTACTTGGCGGCTAGATCCGAGTAGTCCTCGTCGTCGTAGCTGCTGCTTCCTGAGCGGGCCGACGTGGCAGCGAGCTCACGCTCTAGCGCCGCATAGTCAGTCTCAGGACTGTAGTACTTGAGCTTGCGGGCAACCTTGGTTGCCTTGGCCTTTTGACGGCCGCGCCCCATAGGCTCGACCCCCTCCAACGTCTGATCGCGCACGTAAAACGTGCTGTTTCGAAATGGTCTGAATTTATCGTGAGACAACCGTACAACGATAAGCGCCACAATCTCCATTCCACACGCCGATCAGGGCCTGTTTGGACTGGAGTGGCGGTCCACATGTGAACAATAGCACTGATTTCGTCTGCTTGTTCACACCGCCGCCCGCGCTGCACTGTCAGCGTCTACTTTCAGCGCAGGCAGGCGCGGTTACGGCGTCGCGACAACTACTAGTGCTTGAAAATCTTCTTCACCACTGCGCCGCCAACCAGTAGGGCGCCAGCACCCACCGTGGCCACCACGACGCGGGCAGAAGAATCGCCTTCGCCAGCACGATCCCAGTAGTACTTAGCCTGGGTGCGTACGCCTTCGCTCATTTCCTTGGCGATAAAACCAAACTGGTGCAGCGACTCAGAGATGCTAGAGCCGGCCTCAGCGGCCTTGGCGCGCACTTGCTCAGCCTTCTCCTTGGCCTGAGCCTTGGGGTTAACCCGCTCAGCCAGGTCATCTACGCTCTGGGCCAGGGCCTCACGCTGGGCCTTAAGCTGCTCTTCGAGCTCCTGTGCACTGGGCATTATTTATCCTTTCCTCACTTAAACAGCGGACGTAGCGCCAACCGCAGGCTGATCAGCACCGTCGTGGCGGCAACCAGGCCTGCTCCGGCAAGTACGACGACGGCGGCCGGGTCTTTGCCCTTAGCCTCCTCTACCAGCGTGGTAAAGCGCTCCTTTACCGGGGCGGAGTCGCTGACGAGCGCCTTGGCTCGCGCCACGCTGTCCTCACCGATCTGGGCGGCCTGGGCTTTGAGGGTGGCCGGGGCGATCTGGCGAGCCAACTCGTTAACGGCCTGGGCGGCGGCTGCGCGCTGGGCCTCTAGCTGAGCTTCTAGGGCTGAGATAGACATGAAACTTCCTTTCGCTCAGTTGTGTCAGTTGTGTCAGTTCTGTCCGAAAGCCGGGCCGGCGGGAGCAGTGTCAGTCGGGCCGCTGGCGGCGGCGTCGGTAGCTAGACCCTCACGCAGCGAGTTAGTCACGGCCTGCACGTCCTGACGCAAGCCAACCTGGGGGGTGGGCACCACTACGCGGCCCTTATCGATCTCCTTCTTGCCCACCAGAGCCAGCACCCCGGCCACAATCAGCACCAGCACGGCCACAATCAGTGAGCCCGCCCATTGTGGTAGCCAAAGTGCGATTACCTGCGACAGGGTGGTCAGTAGGTAGCCCAGTCCAAATAGGGCGAACACACCGGCTGCACCCAGCAGGCCGGCCCCTAAACCAAAACGTTTACCTGTCTCGGCCGCCTTGGCCTTATTTAGTGCGATTTCGGTGCGGATCAGGGTAGAAATATTTTCGCTCACGCGCGACATTAGGGCGCCTAGCGAAGGCTGTGTGCGGTTAGAGCCTTGAGGGGTTTCGGTCACGGCAGTGATCCTTCCAGCAAATTGTGGCGGCGGATAGCTACAGGTGGGCGGGCCGACGCCGAGGGATGCGGCTGCTCTAAGGTTGCCACGAAAGAGCGCTTAAGCCCATTCCCTTTAAAACGATTGTGCGCAAACAGCTAATTTCAATTGGAATTCTGCGCAAAACTTCCTTTGTGACTAGCGTCATGCTTTTTCGAGTTGTGTTCGGGTAGTGATCCTGTATAGAGTTCTTCTCGGTTCGAGGCGCAAGACGCCAAAGCCAAAAGGCTCCCATCGTCTAGCGGCCTAGGACTCCGCCCTTTCACGGCGGCAACACGGGTTCGAATCCCGTTGGGAGTACGGATTCGTACGATAACTTCATATGAAT
>ERZ772956.121-NODE-121-length-62239-cov-4.555963_pt1 | contig 62239 bp, 50 predicted proteins | sample MGYA00580683_ERZ772956 | MGnify/ENA primary metagenome ERZ772956 (study PRJEB29015, sample SAMEA2738077) | human oral metagenome | biome: human oral; feature: human-associated habitat; material: saliva | place: China | collected 2212 ... | reverse complement strand
AGCGCATGGCGAAGAAGAAGCACCGCAAGCTGCTGCGCAAGACGCGTCACCAGCGTCGCAACAAGAAGTGATCTTCTTGAAGGGTCCCTCCAACGGTGGGGCCCTTCGGCATATCTCCCGAAACGCATGCGCTGAATACGTCGCAGTAGTGCCTCAGCGCAGTGGTACCTCCAGAAAGGCACTGTCATGAAGACTGTTATTCACGTGATGCGCCACGGTGAAGTTGATAATCCCGATGGTATTTTGTACGGCCGCCTTCCCGGTTATGGCCTAACCGACCTTGGAATTGAGATGGCCGAGGCCGTCGCTGAGTATTTTGTCGACAGTGGCGCTGATATTACCCACGTCGTTGCCTCGCCCCTGTTGCGTGCCCAGATGAGTGCAGCGCCGACCGCGCTTGCCTACGAGCTTGAGATTGAGCATGATCACAACCTCATTGAGGCTGAATCGGTATTTGAAGGTGTTGCGGTCAATGCGAATCCCTGGGTTCTTGCACGCCCCGAATACTGGCGTTACTACGTGAATCCTTTGCGCCCCTCTTGGGGAGAGTCCTACGCCCATGCTGCTCAGCGCATGACCCGTGCGGTTGCTCGCGCATTGCGTGAGGCGCGAGGACATGAAGCACTGCTAGTTTCGCACCAAATGCCCATCGTTTCGCTTCAGCGTTTGATCCGTCACCAGCCCCTGGGACACTCGCCGCTGTCAAGGCAGTGCTCTCTTGCTTCGCTGACCTCACTCATTTTTGACGATGACGTGCTGGTTGGAATGACCTATAACGAGCCGGCTGCGCACCTGCTGTCCAAGGCCTCGGATATGGTTCCCGGGGTCTCTGAAGCCCAGCTCAAGCGCTAGTTTTTCGTTTGGCCTTCTTCGGGTCCATCCCCTTCATCCTCAGTGGTGGAGGGGTTTTCTTTATTCTTCAATTCTTCTTCGCGCTTGCGCTTCATCTGAAGATCGCGCTCTAGGCGGAAGAGGAATTCAGGATCATCATCTGGGGCGCTTGGGGCCTTGGGAGCGGATTGCGCCTGACGATCCTCGGCATTTGTGACCATCTTGAGGACGATCCACGCAATCGCTCCAAGAGAAACGAATGGAACTGTCACGACCAAGATGATCAGCCAGGTCATCCGAGAAAGCTTCATAGGCATTCTGTCGGCCGGCGTTGTTGCCCAATCTGAAATTGCATAAATCGATGCGGCGAACCATGCGACGATGAACAGAATACGTACCATGATTTGAGTTTAGAGCAGTTGCTCAGGCAAATGTACTTGAGATCAAGAGTGCGCTGACGAAGAGCGCCCACCCCAAGGTTAAAAAGCCGGTGTGCTTGAGGACAATGATGAGGTCCTTTCCCTTCACTCCGCTCAACACCAAGTAGACCGGCTGGAAGATTGCCAGAATCCACGCAAGCGACGCCAAAAAGCAGATGATGACATGGGTGCCGATTGCCGAGGGAAGCGCAAAGAAGACGGAGATTGGGGCCAGTAGGCACAGGGAAAAGAGGATTCGAGAAGCTCGCTGCCCCAATCGAACAGCCACGGTCTTTTTCCCGGTAGCGCTATCGGTAGGGATGTCGCGGATGTTGTTGACCATGAGCATCGCCACCGACATCAGACCCAAGCATGAGGCCATAAGCCACAGCCACCAAGGTGCTGAAGGGATATGTGTCCATGTCGTTCCAACGGTCGCCATCAGTCCGAAGAAAACGAAGACAAAGAGTTCAGATAGGCCGATTCCCATATAGCCGTAGGGGTGTTTCCCGCCCGTGTAGAACCAGGCTGCTGCAACCGCAGCAATACCCGCGGCGATCAGAGGCCAGGTTCCACTGATTGCAACAAGGATCAACCCAAGGACGCCGGCTACAGCGAAGCAGCCCAGTGCCGCCTTTAAAACAGTACGAGGTCGTGCGAGCCCAGAACCCGTCAAACGTTGGGGACCGCTTCGCTGGTCATCCGTTCCGCGGATGCCGTCGGAGTAGTCGTTGGAGTAGTTCACGCCAACTTGAAGCAATAGAGCGACGAGAAGCGCCAAGACTGAGCGTGCAGGATGAACAGCTCCCAAGGCGAAAGCCGCGGCAGCGCCGACAAAGACTGGAGCTGCAGCAGCAGGAAGGGTGCGCAGCCTGGCACCTTCAATCCAATCGCCCAGGCTTGCTTGTCGCCTATTTTCAGTGCTCATCGGCGCCACTCAGACTCTGTTCCGGTGAGCGATTCAGCGAGCTGGCGTGCGGCAATGCGATCGACCTTGCCGGAAGAAAGCTGCGGAATCGAAGAAACGAAGATCACGCGACGCGGTGCCTGCGGGCGACCGATCTGGGAAGAAACGGCCTCGCGAATGCGATGGCCCTGTTCTTCAACAAACTCAGGTGGGGGAGGGAAGGAAGGAGCGTCCTCGGGGACAACAAGGCAGGACAATGCCTGTCCCCATTTTTCATCGTTCAAGCCCAGCGCCCATGCATCCTTGATGCCGGCCACGTTCTTCAGGGCATCCTCGACTCGGATTGGCGGAATGTTGAGTCCTCCGGAGATGATCATGTCGTCGGCGCGCCCCAGAACTTTCAAACGCCCGCCGGCGTCGATCACGCCGGTATCTCCGCTGATAAACCAGCGGGTACCTGCCTCGTCGTGGAATGGGGTGTCGCCGACAAGGTAGCGCGTCAGTAAGACGGGGCCGGCGATAGCAATGCGGGTGGCACCGTCCCAATCGAGGGTGCGGACCATAACTCCGGGAAGCGGAACTCCGTCGTATACGCAGCCGCCGCAGGTTTCGGTCATTCCAAAGGATTCGACGATGGTGAGTCCTGCATCCTCGGCGCGTTGGCGCAGCGCGGGATCAAGACGAGTGCCGCCGATCAAGATGGTGTGGAGGCGCGCCAAGGCGCTCACGACTTCATCGCCGGCGTCCAGGCAATCAACCAATTGGGTGGGAACTAGTGACAGATAGCCCGGCAGAGAGGGATCGGAGGTTGCCCCCGTAATCGCGGGAAGCAAATCCTTTGGATTGAAACCATGGGAACAATCGACGATCTGGGGCGAAATTTCGGTCGCGGCAGCGCGCATGAGTACCTGAGCACCCGCGATATGGTGGGAACTCAACGCCAAGATCCAACGCCCCGGTCCTCCCAGAACGGAATGTGTCGCCTTAACCGAGGCCATCAGTGCGTCGATAGAGAGGCCAACCAGTCGCGGTTCACCGGATGAACCAGAGGAGGCCAAAACTAGATCGATGTTGTCAAAAAGAGCGGGGTCGTCAATGCGGTCGGCAAGCTCTGGGTAGAGCTCTGGCGGGAAGGCTTCACGTGGTGTGGTCGCAGCCGTGCGCAAACTCGATGGGGGAACAAGCTCAGGGTCGCGAATAACAACAACGGTGTGTGGAGCGGGGTGATCGGGGTCTGCCTGACGCTCTTCATACAGCTCAGCGAGCTTGTGTAGTGAGGCATGAGCCATTGCTACAGATGCCGGGGAAGTGCCCCCCGGAACGACAAGAAGACGAAGGTCACTCACGTTTATCCCTCCTGGGGTCCGCCTACGTTAACGGTACTCCCGACCAGTTGGAATAGGGTAACAGGAAACAATCTGGGCTGTCTGAAGATATACGGGTCACATAGGCGTGTGCAATCTGTGAATTTCAAGCAAAAATGATGTGAAATCAGTAGGATAGAGGGGATGTCTGAACATAAATCTTCACGGTCACGTAAGCCGCTTGTGATCGGCGTAACGCTTGGATGCGTCCTGATTGCTCTGTGTGCGGCTGGGGTTGCTTATGCCCTGCACTATTCGGCGCGTGCGCTGCCCAATGTTAGTGTGGCAGGCCAGTCGGTATCGGGAATGACCCGGGATGAAATCGCACAGATGGTTGATCAGCGCGCGAAGGCGATGCAGGTCAATGTCGTGGTTGAAGGTCATTCGACGCCCCTGACACTTTCCGATATGGGAATAACCGTTGATCCGCAGGGGAGCGCGGACCAAGCGCTTGCCGCGAATTCGAACCTGTTTAATCGGTTCAAAGCGATTTTTGTTCACAATGACGTACCGGCTGCGATCAGTGTCGATGATCTGAAGATGAAGGATGTATCGAACTCGATCGCATCCTCGCTGGGAACTCCGGTTGTTGACGCTACTGTTCGTCCAGCCGAGGATCAAGAGTCCTTTGTTTCAACCAAGTCTCAGGCTGGGCGTGGCGTTCCCTATGACGCCCTGCGCAATTCCTTGGACGAGGCCGCGCGGATGCTCCGCGGGGGAGAAGTGCAGTTGAGTGCAACTAACCTTCTTCCCGTGGTTGACGACGCAAGCGCGCAGACCATCGCCGAGGCCGCAAATAAGCTTGCGCAGATTCCCGTTGAGATCTCCGATGGTGAAGACACGATCGAGGCCAGTTCGAAGGATCGGGTTGGATGGGTGAAGATTGCTCTGGCCGATGATGGTTCCTTGAAGCAGCCTGCGATTGATGAAGAGCGCGTTCGTGAGTGGGTGCGTTCGCAGGGTGAAGAAACCAATCGTGATCCTGTGAATGGTCGCCACAACGTCAACTCTGCTGGCGATATCGTTCAGACTCCGAAGAAGGCTGTTGATGGCCGAAAGGTCAAGGACCTTGATGCGCTCTCTGCTTCGGTGATTACTTCACTCAAGGACAACAAGAAGTTCGAGGGGAACTTCAGCTACGACGTCACTCCGGCTACCTATGAACGCAAGCTCATTGCCGACGGAGCTGAAAACCTGGTTTATCAGGCCGCCCCGGGTGAGAAGTGGCTTGAGATCAATCTTGGAAACAACTCCGTTACCGCTTATGAGGGCGCCACAGTTGTCCACGGTCCGGTCGCGATTGTCCCCGGTTCACCTGGTCATGAGACTGTCACGGGACTCTACAACGTATACCTCAAGTATCATGCGCAAGATATGGGGTGCACTCCGGATTGGCCTTACTGTGCGAAGGGAGTGCCGTGGGTGACCTACTGGACTGGCTCCTACGCGTTCCATGGTGCCCCTTGGCAGGATTCATTCGGCTGGAGTGGACCCGGCGGTTCACACGGCTGCATCAATATGCCAGTTGAAGAGGCGCATTGGGTGTATCAGTGGTCGGAGATTGGTACTCCGGTCATGTCGCACTACTAAAACGCTGGAGCTTTAAGTTTAGAGTCCTGCCTCGGCAAGGAGTGCTGAGACGCTCATGCCAAGCGCTTGTGCAATGCCGCTGAGTGTTGTCATGCGTGGGTTGGAAGCGCGCGCTTCGCCTTTACGCCCCGAAGCGCGTCCTGATTCCAGTAGTTGAATTTGGTTTTTCGTCACCCCAGAACGGTAGGCCAAGGTTTCTTGTGAGAGTTTGTGTTCCTCACGAAGTCTGCGGAGAGTAAAGCCAAATTCGCGCGCGTTTGAATCGTTCCAAAAAACCACCCACCTATATTGAGAAAAGGGACAAGAAGAGTACACCCTATATAGAAGGCGAATTTTAGTAGGTCTAAAACTGGTCCCTGATCAATGTTGAGCAGGGAGAATGGCGCGTTGCTCAAAGGACTTCGATCTGAGGGCCAATAGTCCAGTGATGTTCTTCTGCAAATGTGGGACAATATGAAGCGACAAATGTTGTCATCAATTAGGAGGCTCCTGTGCCCATCGCAACCCCTGAGGTTTACAACGAAATGCTCAACCGTGCGCGTGACGGAAAGTTCGCGTACCCCGCAATTAACGTGACCTCTTCTCAGACTCTGAGCGCTGCACTGCGCGGTTTCGCCGATGCTGAATCTGACGGCATCATCCAGGTTTCCGTGGGTGGCGCTGAATACTGGTCAGGTTCCACCGTCAAGGACCGTATCGCCGGCTCGTTGGCAATGGCTGCCTACGCCCGTGAGGTCGCAAAGAACTACGACGTCACCATTGCTCTGCACACCGACCACTGCGCAAAGCAGAACCTGGATTCCTGGACCGAGCAGCTCATGCACATGGAGGCCGAGGAAGTTAAGGCTGGTCGTCTTCCCTGGTTCCAGTCCCACATGTGGGATGGCTCCGCCATTCCGTTGGATGAGAACCTTGAGATCGCAAAGCGCCTGCTGCAGCTGGCCGTTGACTCTCACACCGTCCTCGAGATCGAGGTCGGCGCTGTGGGTGGCGAAGAAGACGGTGTCGTTGGTGAAATCAACGAGAAGCTGTACACCTCGACCGCAGATGCCATCAAGACCGTTGAGGCCCTGGGCCTTGGCGAAAAGGGCCGTTACATCACCGCTCTGACCTTCGGTAACGTGCACGGTGCGTACAAGCCCGGTCACGTCAAGCTGCGTCCTGAGCTCCTGGGCACCATCCAGGAAGAGGTTGCTGCTCACTACGGTCTGGATCACCGCCCCTTCGACCTGGTCATGCACGGCGGCTCCGGCTCCACCGACGAAGAGATCGCACTGGCAGTTGCCAACGGCGTCATCAAGATGAACGTTGACACCGATACCCAGTATGCCTTCACCCGCCCCGTGGTCAACTGGATGATGACCAACTACGAGGGTGTCCTCAAGATCGACGGCGAGGTCGGCAACAAGAAGAAGTACGATCCTCGCGCTTGGGGCAAGGAAGCTGAAGCCGGTATGGCTGCACGCGTTGTTGAGGCTGCTGAGCGTCTGGGCTCGGTCGGCACCAAGATGCGCTGATCGCTTCTGAAACTGCTTCATTAGCACTGAAAGGTGAGGGCACCCAAATGGGTGCCCTCACCTTTTCTGTTGTGATGTGCCTATCGATCGGAAGGACAGGCTAAACTTGTAGCTAGTCGAAGGACGATTCTCAGGGTCTTCGGAAGGATGACAATGATGACTGATACGACATGGACCCGCGTTGAGGGAATGATGATTGCCTCCCAGCTTGATCCCGATCAAGTTGCGCAGGTGCTCCGTGAGAGTTCCGTTTTGGCCCAATTGGAGTGGTTTGAGGCAACTCCTCAGCTTCTGGGCCTCAATATTGCGGTTGAGAACGGACGAGTCGCGACCCTTGCTGAAGGTGCTCAGGATGCGCAAGCGGGAATTACGGTCAGCGAGCTTGCTTCTCAGTTAGCGTCGCACTTCAAAGCAGAGGTGCGTCTAGGCGGAGAACATATCGATGCTCTTCCTCAGGGTGATAGCCCTCTGGCAGATTTCCTTCCCGAAGAGGTCGAAGAGTCAGAGTCGGGCGTTCGCGTCGTAGAAATTGGTCGTACCCCCGCATCTTCGGTTCCTCTCTTGGCTGCACTTGAGGGCGTCGATGTCGCAGATGTCGAGCTGAACAACGGGTATCGTGCACTGTTGGCAGAAATTCCCGAAGACAAGTCAGGATGGAACTTCGGTGATCTTCCGCTCGTTTCCTTGGCGATGACCGATGGTGATTTGCATCTGTACTTGGTGACCGATGATCATCTCGAGCATGTGCTGACCCATAACTGGGGGATGACAACGCGTATCGTGACCGGTTCCGCTTCTGCTGAGTCCGTCGATCCTTCGGTCGTCGACTTGGTGGGAGATCGCCCTGCCTTGCGTGAAATCGCGGCACACGTCCCGGGTGCTGATGTTGAGGCATTGCTGGCCGCTCAGGACCTTAACGGAGTTCATGCGATTACAGCCGTCGTGAAGGCTCTTGCGCTGCCTCACGGCGTTGCAGAGTTCCTCCAGGGTTCGATTGAAGCCGGGGATGTTGAAGGCGCAGTTCTCCACAATGCGCGCGGCATCTCGAACGCCATCGGTCGTAGCGTTGACATCATGATGACCGGGAACAAGGAAGAAGATCCCAGCGCTATTCAGAAGGCCTACATGGCGGTTGTCTCTGACCGTCCGTGGATTCTTTCAGCTCTCGCTTCTATCGAGGCGGCGGCCGGTGCGGCGCTGTTGGTTTCTGCGGTGAAGGCTACGAAGCCGCGTTCGGGATGGAAGATCTTCTCGGGTGTTTTCGGAGGTGCTCTTCTGGTGGATGCCTTCGCTGAACTTGCCTTGGCGCGCGTGATGCGTGCGAAGTTTGGACGCCGCTAAGGTCATTTGAAACGATACAAGCGCTGGGCTGCATGGTCAGCCCAGCGCTTCTTTATCCTCTCCGCGGGTAGCATTCGCTTGTGCACCCCGAAAGAGCGTAAGGAGCTCTTTTGAATACAAAAAGCTGGCACCTACCAAGTGATAGGTGCCAGCGAATATGAAAGAGAGTGTTTCACTTACCCTTGTGGAAGGTTGCCAGTGCGCCGGCGCCAGCGGTGACAAGCAGTGCAGCAACTGCAACCGCACCATTAGCTTCGACGTCACTCATCAAGCCGCCGCGGCGACCGTTCGCGTTGAAACCATAGCTGGAATCAGCCAGCTGTGAGTTATCTTGGTTCTCTGCAGGAGCTTGGGAAGCAGCGGGAGTGGCATCGCTATTCGAGTGTGTCGGAGCGGCAGGCGCAGCATTATTGCGTTGAGCCGCAGCGTTTGTGTTTTGCTGCTGGCGGGCAGTCGCCTGAGCCTGTCGAGCAGCAGCACTGCGACGCGCTGCTTCCTGTGCGCTCGGACGGTTCGGCGAACCGGGAGCGAAGACTTGCACTCGTCGAGCCGGGGCAGGCGCAGGGCGAGTCTGGTCCCGCCTTGGCCGAGGCTGAACGCTCGACTGGCTTTCGTTGATGTGCCGGGTCGGAGTTGCTGTCGGAAGAGGCTTTGCCGTCGCAGAACGCGTCTGAACATCACTTGAAGGCGTGGTAGCCGTAGGAGTGGGGGACGGCGTTACTGAGGGCGTTGCCGTCGGTGTGGGAGTTGCGCTTTCGCAGGCAATCTTCCCTGTTAGCTCAAGATCGGTCTGCTTTGATTTATCAGCACCCAAGCGCTTCCAGCTGAAACGAGTAGTTGTCTCATTGATGGCATCGGGGGTGCACTGAGCGATTGTTTGGCGAATTTGAGCGGTGATCGTGATCGTGGAGCCCTTTGGCATGTTGATCACGGAATGGAAGGGCGAGAATTCGGGCTTGTCCTGAGTGAGGGTAACCGACTCTGCATACCCATCGGTGCGCTCGGGGCAGGTTGCTCCGCCTTTAACTGAGCACTGGAGGCTCCAAATGACCGTACTGCTGCCGGCGACCTTACTGGAGAAAACGCCTTCAATCTCGATGTCCTTCGCATCCTTGCCGACATTGGTCAGCTCGAATGTCAGGGTACGAATTTGTCCGTTTTGAACGAGAATCTCCGGGGTAGCAAGCGAAGAATCGATGGCGGGAATACCCTTTTCCTGCAACTCGTCGAGAGTCTTAACATCCTGCTCATCGCCTTGCAATTGAGCAATTGAGGTTGCGTTGGCGGAAGGTGTCGCGTTGCTCTCAACCCACATCGCACCTTCATGACCCTTTAGGTCATTCAAAGAGGGAGTATCGTCGCTGGATGCGGGCTTGGGTTCAAGTTGATCGAAGCTCGCCGCGGGAGTCTGATTGGACAGTGTCGTTTCAGGTGCGAATTCAGCACCTTCAACAATGACCACTGCCTTTTCATAAGGAGTGTGGACAAATTTCTTTGCCAGCGGGGAACCGCTTTCAAGAACTAGGCGGTCAGGAGTTGACTGAAGATCCTTGATACTGAGGGTTGGATCTGCGCTGGGAGCTTCAGCCGTAGCGTGTATATCTAGGCTGCCGCCGACATCGTCAAGATGATCAAGAGGATCAGTGGAAACGGTTGTAACGGGCGTTGTGTCTGGATGCGCATATGCGGAAGACCATGGCAGAGCCAAGAGCGTAAAAGACCCGCCAATCGCGGCAGTTGTGAGAAGAATTAGGGTGCGCGAAACCTTAGAACTCTGTCGATATGACAGCGCCCTTTGGGAGTTTCGTGATCCTAAGCGGGTTCTCACATAGGCCCTTTCTTTGAACGCAATTCGTGTGATGGGAGCACGTATTGCTGGAGAGTTCCTGCAGCTGATGGCACTTATAGTTTATAGGTTTTGTCAAGCTAATGGGATACATAAGTGTATATTATGGCCACTTTTCCCTGGTATTCCCGCAGAAATGTCATACAAGGTAACTATGACTTGAGCTGTGACAAAGCTGATCGGCTCCTGAAAGCCAAACTAATATTTAGAAATAATACGGGAAAGACGACCAATCTGGCGAGCGGTGTTCAATGAATGCGTCGCGACCTTCCTGGGCCTCATCTGTCATGTATGCCATGCGCGTTGCCTCCCCAGCGAAAACCTGTTGGCCAGCCAAGCCGTCATCGGCCAAGTTGAAAGCAAATTTCAGCATGCGGATAGCCTGCGGAGACTTCGTTGCAATGATCCGGGCCCACTCCAGCGCGGTTTCCTCCAGCTGAGCATGGGGAACGACTTCGTTAATGACGCCCCAGCGCTCCGCAGTATCGGCGTCATAGCGCCTGGCAAGGAAGAAAATCTCACGTGCACGCTTATCGCCCGCTTGGCGCGCGAGCAGCGCAGAGCCATAACCGGCATCAAAAGAACCAACATTCGCATCGGTCTGCATGAACGCGGCATGCTCACGAGAAGCAATCGAGAGATCGCACACAACATTCAAGCTGTGGCCGCCGCCAGCCGCCCAACCGGGAACCGCTGCAATAACGACCTTCGGCATGGTGCGGATCAGGCGCTGAACCTCCAAAATATGAAGGCGTCCCGCGCGTGCGGGGTCGATTTGCTCACGTCGCTGTTCCACTCCCGCCGAGGCCTCGCTGCCCTCAAGTTCGTAGTGGTAGCCATCTTTTCCTCGGATCCTTTGGTCGCCACCCGAACAGAAGGAATAACCACCATCGCGAGGGGAAGGGCCGTTTCCCGTCAAAATAACCGCAGCGACATCGCTAGTCATTCGCGCGTGGTCCAGGCAGCGATAGAGCTCATCGACGGTATGCGGACGGAACGCATTGCGAATTTCTGGACGATCAAAAGCAATACGGACCACGGGCAGGTCCGCGCCCTTCTCGGCTCCGTCGATGGGGCCTCGGGAAATCTCGCGATGGTAGGTCATATCGGTTAGCTCGAAACCCTCAACCTCACGCCAGCGCGAAGGATCAAAGGTATCGGAAACGAAATTCAGTGCGCTCATAGTCCCAACAATAGCGGCCGATGACCACTTGTTGCCCAGAGGGCTAGGATAGGGATGTTCATACAGTTGATGACTAAGCAAAGGAGCTCATCGATGTCCTCCTCTCTGTCCACGATTCCCGGACTTCTTCCTCTTCCGGTCTTCATTGAAGAGGCCGATGCACATCCCGAAGAAGCCACTTGGGCAGAAATTAGCCCCTCTGTTGTACTGAAGACTCCTGAGGAATTTTCGGCGGCAATTGCACCCCTAGCAATCCCCGAGGAATGGCAGTTCGCAGAGGCCTACATCTTGACTATTTCCGCTGGAAGCGCGCAGGTGTGTGCCGCTACCGAGTTGGGGCTTTCTCGAGGCTTGCGTCGCCTCAACACATTGGCCATCGCGAATCACAGTCGGGCTCCCATTGCAGTGAAGATCATCGACTATCCCGCTTATAGGCACCGCGGCTTGCACATCGATGTTGCCCGCCATTTCTTCAGCGTTCCCACAATCCTTCGCGTCATGGATGCGATGAGCGAAGTGGGTTTAAACATCCTGCACCTGCATCTGAGTGATGATCAGGGATGGCGCATTGAAATCCCGCAATTCCCCGAACTCATTGAACGCTCATCCGATTGCGCGGTCGGCGGAGAAGAAGGTGGCTATTACACTCTTGATGACTATCAGACCCTGGTCGAGGGAGCACGCTCGCGGATGATTGCAATCATCCCCGAAATTGATATCCCCGGACACGTCAATGCCGCACTCCACGCGATTGAAGGACTCAACCCCGATGGGGTCTGTCCGCCCCTTTACGAAGGAACTGAAGTCGGTTTCTCGACTCTCTCAACCAAGGCGCCTGCAACCCAGGCCTTCCTTGAGGCCGTCGTCGAGACGCTTGCGCCCTTCTCTCCGGCCGGTATCCACATCGGTGGCGATGAATCCTTCTCAACAGCCGAAGGTGACTACCCAGCGATTGTTGGAAGCCAAATTGAGCGTATTCATGCCCGTGGTACGCGCGCTGTGGCGTGGGAAGAAGCTGCGGATTTGCTTGGGGATGGCGATCTTGTTCAGGTGTGGCATGACGATCTTGAAGGGGACTCGATCGCTCGTGCTGTCGGACGCGGAGTGAAGGCGATCATGTCGCCCGGTCCGAAGGCCTACTTCGATATGAAGGAATACCCAGAACAAAAGCTCGGCATCACCTGGGCCGGAATCCTCCCCCTGAAGAAAGCCTGGGATTGGGATCCCGAGAGCATCTGTGAGGGTGTGGACCGCACGGGGATTGAAGGCGTCGAGGCCTGCCTGTGGAGTGAAACCCTGCGCCGAGAGAAGGACGTGTGGGAGATGCTGCTGCCGCGCCTAGCGGGTCTTGCAGAAGTTGCCTGGGCGGGAGGCCCTCGCGGAAGCTGGGAAGACTTCCAAGAACGTTTGGCGGGCCTCGAAGGCCTGTGGCGAGGCCGAGGCTGGTACGTCAAATAAATAGAACGCGAATGAAAAGCCCTCCCTCGCGGAAGCGGGGGAGGGCTGCGTGCTACCTCATCGCATCAAAACAAACTAGGCAGCGAATTGCCTTCGTTGAGCATTAAGCCTGGGCGTAGAGGCGCATCAGACGCTCAACTTCTTCCTGGACCAAATGAGTTGCGGGGCCGACATACTTTCGCGGATCAACGATCTTCGGGTTTTCATCAAGAATCTGACGAACCCCCTGAGTGAAGACGACATTCAAATGTGTCGATACGTTGATCTTGGTCATTCCGGCTTGAATTGCCGCGACCATGCCCTCGTCGGGAACGCCGGAAGAGCCGTGCAAAACCAGCGGGACAGGGACGAGTTCGTGGATTGCAGCAATCAGCTGATTGTCCAAAACCGCCTCGCGAGTTGCCATCGCGTGAGAAGAACCCACAGCAACAGCGAGCAGATCAACGCCGGTATCTGCGACAAATTGGGCCGCATCTTCAGGATTGGTGCGTGCTGAGGGGTCGTGGACACCGTTCTTTCCACCAACTTCACCCAGTTCGGCCTCGACGCTGACACCGTGCTCATGAGCGAAAGCGGTGATCTCAGCGGTAGTCTCACGGTTCTGCGCATCTGGAAGCTTTGAACCGTCGTACATGATCGAGGTAAAACCAAGTTCGACGGCCTCACGGCACAAATCGGTGGATTCAGCGTGATCAAGGTGAACAGAAACAGGAACAGTGGAGGCCTCGGCAAGCTCGATAAGCGCGCGTCCCAGGGGACGCAGACGGCCACCGTGGTACTTCACAGCGTTTTGGGAAAGCTGGAGGACCAAGGGCAAACCGGTGTTTTCGGCTGCATCAACGAATGCTTCGGCGTGATCAAGGAGGACCACGTTAAAAGCCGCAAGACCAACCTTGCGGGCAGCGCAATCGCGTGCAAGTACAGCGGTGTCAGCAAGCATAGCGACCTACTTTCTTGACAAATTAGGACAGGCGAACAGGAGAAATACGGGAAAGAAGCTCCTCGCGGAGGGGAAGGTCAATCTCCCCAGCGACGGGCATGGTCACCGCGGCCGCAGAGGTTGCGACGGCCTCGGCAATGGCAGTAGGAATCTCTGACTCAAGGTCATTCCCAGCCTGAGCAAGCGAACGTGCAAGGGATGCAACGCAGGCATCGCCGGCGCCGGTGGGATTGCCCTGAAGGACAACTCCGGCCTCGGCATGCCAGTGGCTTTCGCGAGAGAAGAGGTCCATTCCCTCTTCACCTCGTGATACGCACACCCAGCTCGGTCCCTGCTCGATAAGGGCACGTGCGCCCTCTTCGATGGAGGACGCACCCGTAGCGTCGAGAAGCTCCAAGTGATTGGGCTTGAGGACATCGGCCCACGCTGCGCACTCAACCAAGGAAGGCCCTGAGGTATCCAGAATGATGCGGCAACCGATCTGACGGACGCGGTGCAATACCGGCTCGAGAACCTCAAAAGTGCTACTTCCGGGAAGAGAACCCGAAACGACCAAGAGGTCATCCGCATTCAGGTGGCTTCCCAAAAGATCAGCCATCTGCTTCCAGGAATCAGGATCTAGAGCATGACCGGACTCGTTGTATACCGTGGCGGTGTCGTCAATCATGGCGATAGAGCGTCGCGTTTGGAAGGGAACCTCAACCCACTCTGGCGTCACCAGAGAAGTCATTTCCTTCATCAGCGAGGCGATCACACTGCCGGTTGCACCCCCCAAGAAACCTGTTGCATGGCTGGGGACTCCGAGCTGGTCCAAGACGCGAGAGACATTCAGTCCCTTTCCTCCCGGACGCTGGGAATACTCCGTGATGCGGTGAACCTGACCGCGGGTTTGGTCAGGAGCCTGCCACGTAATATCCAGAGCCGGATTGGGAGTGAAGGTCCAGATCATGATTCAACCTCGATTCCATGGCTCTGGAATGCCAAGGCTGCGGCACCCAGTGCCTGAGACGAGGAACCCAAAGCAGCGGAGAGCAGCGCAGGTGCGGGCATGACCGTGCATCCCGATTCCAAGCCTTTACGCAGGGGATCGTAAACCAGTGAGCCACCTTTGCACAGGCCACCTCCCAGCACGACGGGAAGCGAACCAACCTGGTGGCACACCGTTGCAAGAATCCCACCCAGCAGGCTCATCGAGGTCTCAAGGATCTCGCGTGCCTTTCGAGCGTTCTCGCTGGATGAAAGGGCAAGTTCCTCAACTTCGCGGGCCCCGGATCCTTCGGGGACGATCCCGGCCTCGATCGCCCGGCGTGCGATACCGCTGGCCGAGGCGACCTGCTCCACCGGAACAACCTCATAGGGTCGATCGGGGTGCGGAACGGGAACCTGTCCGATCTCACCCGCCCACGGCGGTGCCGGTGCGAGACGCGAATTGATCACAACGCCCGAAGCGATCCCGGTCCCTACTGCTACATACAGGCAGGAGGGACGGCGAACGCCCCACAGGGCCTCGGCAAGAGCGCCCGAGCGGACATCGTGTCCCAGGGGGACGAAGGAACCCAGGGCTTCGGAAAGCTTTTCGCTTAAAGGAGCGTCTTTCCAGCCCAGATTGGCGGAGAAAATGCCAATTCCATGTTCTTCGTCAATAATTCCAGGAACGCACACGCCGACGGGCGCATCGACCGAAGCCTCACGAAGAGTTCGGGCCAGACGCACGACCGCAGAAACGACATCATCAGCGCCGGTCTGGGGGGTGGCGACGGCCTCGGAAGAGGTAATCACAGTGCCGCGGGTGTCAGCGAGCACCCCCTTGATGGTGGTGCCGCCGACATCGATCCCGATAGCGAGCTTCTGGTCCGAGTTGCTCACTTGAGGATCACCGAGCGGGTCAGGTGGCGCGGGGTATCGGGGTTGAGACCGCGAGCCTCAGCGCGGGCAACGGCAAGGCGCTGTGCGACAACGAGGTGAGCCATGGGGTCACCATCGAATGTCACCAATTCGGCGCCAGTTGCGGCAACCTGATCGGCCATGCCCTCGGGAACCGGGCCGAAAGCCCAGGTCAGGCGACCGGGCTGAGCGATAGAGATCGGACCGTGGCGGTATTCCATTGCAGGGTAGACCTCAGTCCACGACTGAGATGCTTCACGCAGCTTCAGGCCCGCTTCGTTGGCCAGGCCAATGGTCCACGCGGTGCCCAAGAAGGTGATCTGGTCGGCATCAACCCAACGCTGGGGGATTTCGAGCTCGAGGGCGCGCTGTGCGTCATCCGCGGCTGCAGCGATATCGTCGCCCAAGCTGTGACGGAAGTATGCAAGAGCAGTGGTTGCAAAACGAGTCTGGACAACGGATTCTTCATCGGCGAAGTCCAGAACAACCTCAACATCTGCGTAGGGGGTTGCGGGGCCATTGCCCACAGCGGTGATCAAGACGTTGGGGACACCGCGGTCCTTCAGACCGTGCAGGATGTCAATAATTTCAGTTGTTGTGCCCGAGCGGGACAGGCACACGACGCGGTCGTAGTGGCGATCCCAGGGGAATTCGGTGGCGGTGAAGGCATCAGAGAGACCCTTGCCCTGGCGCTCGCGGGCGACGGTGTATGCCTGCGCGATAAACCACGATGTTCCACACCCGATGACGGCAATTGCCTCACCATCTTTGGGAAGTGCATCAGTGGGAACGTCAAGAACTCGACGCCACAGCTCAGGTTGGCTGTTAATTTCTTCAGAAGTAAGGGACATCGGTGTCTCCATTGTTATCGGGAATGCATCACCACCTCGGTGTGCTTGTACTATCGTACCAAGAAGGAAATAACTTAGGACTAGCTGGATAAGTGCCCGAAGTTGTCTACCTCTTTGCAATGACGCTGAAATCAACACATCGGAGTGACAATGACTGACAAATTGACCAAGCCAGGTCGTCTTACCCTTCCCATTGAGCGTGGAATTGATGCCGAAGTGCGCGCTCTTGTCGAGCGCCTTGGTGCGGACGCAGTGCGAAATTCCGATGGAACTTCCTGAATGGGTCGACCGAGCATTTGCCAAGGTGTACTCCACGTATTTCCCTGCGCGTGGTGATGAAGAGTGGGCCGATCAGAGCGAGGGCGAGCGCATCCACCAATACCTTTCGTCAAACCCTCATACGGCGCCAGAAAGTGGGCCTTTGAGTATCAATGTCATGGAGGGATGGTTCCAAGCGCAATTCCGTCCTGATACCCAATGCGATACTTCCCGCTGGTGGCAGGTCATTGATCGGACCAGCGGGCAGGCTTTGGATCCCTCGGAGTGGAGCGTTCAGGAGGTTGAGCCCTCACCCGTCGTTGATCCCGTGCCGATCGTTGGAGAGCTACCACCCACCGCGTCGAGCGCGGTGGTGACAATTCACAAGCCGATTCCCTTCCACGTGTACACCGTGAACTTCTTTGCCGTGCAGATGTGGGATTCCACCCAGATGTACAACTATCTGACGAACGACTGGGCGCTTGAGGAAGGCCGCGTGAAGGAGCGCCCCTTCGATGTGGCATTCCCGCGGACCTGGGAGCACGTCAAGGAAGCCTTGGCCGCATGGCTGAAAGCAAACCCTCAAGTGGACGTGGTTCGTTTTACGACCTTCTTCTACCACTTCACCTTGGCCTTTGATTCCCGAGGCCGTGAGCGCTACGTCGATTGGTTTGGCTATTCGGCCTCGGTGTCGATCCCGGCGATGGAAGAGTTTGAAAAGGAATACGGCTATGCGCTGACTCCCGAGGACTTTGTGGATGGCGGCTGGTACAACTGCCCCTTCCGCACGCCAACACGTGTGTTCCGGGATTGGATTGACTTCACCTCCAAGCGAGTTGCCGAAAAGGCAGGGGAATTGGTTCGCAAGGTCCACGAGGAGGGTCGCGAGGCCATGATGTTCCTTGGCGATAACTGGATCGGTATGGAACCCTACGGGCCCTACTTCCCTTCGATCAAGATGGATGCGGTTGTTGGATCCGTCGGTTCGGCCGCAACCTGTCGAATGATCTCCGATATTCCCGGTGTGCGCTACACCGAGGGGCGCTTCCTTCCCTACTTCTTCCCCGATGTCTTCCGCGAGGGCGGAGATCCCCTGGGAGAAGCGAATGAGTCGTGGCGCACCGCTCGTCGCGCAATCGTCCGTAGCCCCTTGGATCGCATGGGCTATGGCGGCTACCTGTCCTTGGCACTCAAGTTCCCCGAGTTCATTGACCGTGTGGAGGAGATCCTTGCGGAGTTCCGTTCCCTCCACGAGGCCACGGGCGGAGAAAAGCCCGCGTGTGCACCCGTACGCGTTGCCGTTTTGAATGCGTGGGGAAAGCTGCGTACGTGGCAGACCCATATGGTTGCCCATGCCCTGTGGTACAAGCAGATTCATACCTACTTGGGGGTTATCGAGGCCCTTGCAGGACTTCCTTTCGACGTGCGTTTCATGTCTTTCGATGAGGCGATCGATGGGGGAGATTCCTCTTTGGAGGATGTCGACGTGGTCATCAATGCCGGCGCCGCGAATACTGCCTTCTCCGGCGGGGAAGTCTGGGAGGATCTACGACTGCAAGACACTCTGCGTCGCTTTGTCGCCCGCGGTGGCGGTTTCATTGGGATTGGCCAGCCCACGGCGTCGTTGGGAACTCAAGGACAAGCGGATAGAGGCGGCATCTGCCGCGGAAGCATTTTTGCACTCGCGGACGTCTTGGGCGTGGATCAAGAAATCTCGTGGTCACTGTCCAAGGATCGCTATGACGAGGTTGTGCCAGAACATTTCATTACTGCTGACCTTGATGGAGACTATGTTTTCGGTGAAGATCCAGGGGATGTCGTAGTTACGGATCCTGACACTTCTGTGCTTGTGATGGAGCGGGGGAGCGTGCGCGCCTCTGCGCATGATTTCTGCTCGGGTAGGGGTGTATACCTTGCTGGACTGACCTGGTCGACTGCCAATAGCCGGCTTTTACACCGCGCGATTATGTGGGCTGCGCACCGAGAAGATCAATGGGATTGTGTTCTCGCTTCGTCCAATCCTGATGTTGAGGTCGCTTGGTATCCCAAGTCGCAACTTGCCTTTATTTACAATGATTCTGATGCTCCATCTTCGAGCGTCATCACTGGTTTTGGACTGGAATGCACCGTGGATCTAGCTCCCGGAGAAGGGCGTTGGACCCAGTGGAAGAAGGAAGATTAAGGCTAGTTATCAAATCGTGATCAAATAGTTGCATTCTCACAGGCCAAAATGTCATCAGACATCTTCTCTGTGAGATAGCATAAAAGAGCAATAAATAAAGCTGGCAAAAGGTGTCAACTTTGTAAACGTCCCACAACGGAGAGGGAATAACATGCACATGTCACGCCGCTCCATGAGCGTTGTTGCGCTCATGTCAGTTGCTGCGATGGGTCTGACTGCGTGCTCGGGTTCGGGCGCGAAGACTGACAGCACCGCAAGCTCTTCGGCATCTGCCGATAAGGGCGCAACCATCACATACCTGCACCGTCTGCCCGACGGTGAGGGAATGACCAAGATCTCGGCTCTCGCTGAGCAGTGGAACAAGGAGCACCCTGATACTCAGGTTCAGGCGGTCAAGTTCGATGGCAAGGCCAACGAAATGATCAAGAAGCTCGAGACCGACGTCAAGGCCGGTTCCGGACCTTGCTTGGCACAGCTGGGCTATGCAGAAATCCCCGAGATGTTCACCAAGGGCCTGCTGGAAGACGTTACCCAGTACGCCAACCAGTACAAGGCCAACTACTCCGCTGGCGCCTTCTCGCAGGTTGGCGTGGGTGGAAAGTACTACGGCCTGCCCCAGGACACCGGCCCGCTTGTTTACTACTACAACAAGGCTGAGTTCGAGAAGCTGGGAATCAAGGTTCCCACCAACCTCGAAGAGTTCAAGGCCGCTGCCAAGACCGCAGCAGCTCAGGGCAAGTACATCTCTGCTTTCCAGGCTGACGAGTCGCGCTACAGCCTGTCCGCTCAGGCAGCTGCAGCAGGCGGTGTTTGGTACAAGGCTGAAAACGATAAGTGGACCGTCAAGATCGACGATGCGTCCGCCAAGACCGTGGCAGACTTCTGGCAGTCGATGCTCGATGACAAGACCACTCTCGTCGCCGAGCGCTGGGGAGATTCCTTCACTAAGGCTCTGACCGACAAGACCCTGATCGGCACCATCGGTGCCGCATGGGAAGCACCGCTCATCTCCGGTGATCTGGAGAAGACCGACAACAAGGGCGAATGGGCAGTTGCTCAGCTCCCCGACTTCGGCAAGGGTGCGCTGACCGGCCCCGACGGCGGTTCCGGCGTTGCAGTCATGAAGGGCTGCTCGAACCCCAAGGGCGCCATGGAGTTCAACAACTGGCTGAACACCCAGGTTGACGCTCTGGTCTCCCAGGGCCTGGTCGTTGCAACCACCACCGGCACCATGAAGACCCCGGATTCGGTCAAGGAATTCTACGGTGGACAGGATGTCTTCGCTGAGCTCTCCAAGGCGAATGCAAACCTGGCCCCCGACTTCCCCTACATCCCCTTCTTCTCGACCCTCGGCGATCCCATGGCCAAGGCTGCAACCGCAGCTGGTGATGGCTCCGGCAAGGTGATCGACATCTTCAAGGCTGCTCAGACGCAGTCCGTGAAGGCGCTCAAGGACGGAAACCTTCCCGTCGCTGAGTAATCGCTAATCGCGGAGGGGGTGTGGTTTCTCCGCTGAGGAACCACACCCCTACCGTATTTAAAGTCCACAATCTGCCAGCAATCGAGGGTGATTGATACATGCAGTCAGACATTCAAAACCGGCGTATCAGAGAGCGGCACGATGCGCGTACCGGATGGGCCTTCATGGCCCCATTCTTCATTATGTTCCTCTTGGTTTTTGCCGTTCCGATTTGTGTGGCAATCTACCAGTCCTTCTTCCGTCAGGTCGCAAGTGGCGGAGGCCTGTACGGCGGCGGCGAACTTAAAAATCAATTCGTCGGCCTCGAAAACTTCACCATGGTGATCACGTCCGGACAATTCTGGTCCGGCATGGGGCGAGTCGTTGTTTACGCAGCCTTCCAGATCCCGATCATGATCATCTCGGCTCTTGTTCTGGCTCTTGTTTTGGACTCATTCCTGGTTCGTCGAGTTGGTTTCTTCCGCCTCACTTACTTCCTGCCATTTGCAATCCCCGGCATTGTTGCCGCAATGGTCTGGCTCTACATCTACACCCCTGAGCTTTCACCGATCGTTAAGTTCTTTGATTCCCTTGGAATCCACATTGACTTCATGGCCCCAGGCGCCCCAATCCTTGCCTCGATGGCAAATATGACGACGTGGACCTACACCGGTTACAACATGCTGATCTTCCTGGCAGCGCTGCAAGCAGTGCCCCATGAGCTGTACGAGGCCGCACGTCTCGACGGCGCTTCCTCGTGGCAGATTGTGCGCCAAATTAAGATCCCCATGGTCTCCGGAGCTGCCCTCCTGGCAGTCTTGCTCTCCATCATCGGCACAATTCAGCTCTTCAATGAACCCGCAGTTATGCAGTCTGCAAATGGGTGGATGGGCAATGCCTACACGCCGATGATGATGGCCTACAACACCATGTTCGGAACTATCTCGCCCGGTGGTGATGGCCCGGCCTCGGCAATCTCAATCGTCATGGCACTGGTTGCTGGCGGACTTGCCGTGATCTACGCGCTCTTGCAAAGGAAGACTCTGCGATGACAACTCCCACTCGCACACTGCCTGACGGACGCGAATACCGCGTTTCGATTGAAGGAATGCCCCCGCGCACCCTTGCTCCCAAGAAACTTGCTCGGATCGTCACCATCGTTGCGTTGACGATCACCATGGTTTACTTCATCCTGCCCATCATCTGGGTGATGTTCTCGGCAACGAAGTCGAACGCAGATCTCGTTTCTACTAATGGCTTCTGGTTTGGTCACTTTGAGCTGGCGGAAAACTACACGAAGCTCATGGGATGGACCCAAGGTCTGTTCTGGCGCTGGGTGCTCAACTCCCTCTTCTACTCAACGACCGCTGGCGTGATTGGAACCCTGATCTCGGTTGCCGCAGGATACGCGATGGCAAAGTTTGTTTTCCCGGGACGTAATGTCTCGATGGCTTTGATTATGGCCGGACTGCTGATGCCCGTCGCTCTGCTGACAATCCCGCTTTACGTTGTCTTCCATAACCTTGGGTTGACAGACACTGTGTGGGCAATCCTGATCCCCAGTTGCGTGTCTCCCTTCGGTGTCTTCCTCGGCCGTGTCTACGCAGATTCTTCTGTCCCGACTGAGCTCATCGAGGCAGCTCGAATCGATGGGGCTTCTGAAGCACGAGTCTTCTTTACGATCGTTCTTCGACTTCTTGCCCCCGCAATGGTCACGATCTTCCTTTTCATCTTCGTGGCAACGTGGAATAACTTCCTGCTTCCCTTGATGATGGTCTCCACCCCTGAACTCAAGCCTGTCACTTTGGGCTTGTACGGCATGATGAGCTACTTCGCTCCGCAAAAGGGCGCAGTCATGCTGGGTGCCCTCTTGGGTGTTCTGCCGCTCATCGTGCTATTCCTTGGCTTGCAGAAGTACTGGCAATCAGGTCTGGCTGCCGGTTCTGTGAAGGGATAGTCAGCCCGCTGCTGAGTCACCTCGAGGTGCTGGGAAGGATAGGGAAATGGACACGATTGCCTACGGCGGCGATTGGAACCCCGAACAGTGGGATGAGGAAACCAATCGACGTGATATCGAACGCATGGTCCGTGCCGGAGTCAATCTGATCTCCCTTGGGATCTTTTCCTGGGCATCTCTTGAACCCGAAGAAGGCCACTACGATCTGGAGTGGTTGGCGGATCTCATTGATCAGCTCCACAGTGCGGGAATTAGTGTGGACCTGGCCAATGGGACCGCTTCCCCTCCGGCGTGGATGGCTCAGCGCTACCCCCAAACCCTTCCCGTTGATTCTCGAGGCGTGCGGCTGGGATTTGGTTCGCGCCAGCAATACAACCCCTCAAGCGAGCTTTTTTGTCGCAAAGCCTGTGAGTTAACCGAGGCCATGGCGCGACGTTTTGGCGACCATCCCGGCGTCGTCATGTGGCACATTTCGAACGAATACGCCTGTCACACGGCGGAGAGCTTCGATGATGAGTCCGCTGCGGCATTTCGACGCTGGCTCGTGGAGAAATACGGGGATATTCAGGCGATCAATCAGGCCTGGGGAACTGCATTTTGGTCCCAAACCTATAGGGATATCCAAGAAATTCAGCCTCCCCGTGCAATGCCCACCTTCTACAACCCCGGGCAAATGCTGGATTGGCGTCGCTTTAGTGACTATGCCCTGCGTTCCCAGATGGAACGCGAACGAGAGGTGATTCGTCGCTATTCTGACCGGCCAATCACGACGAATTTCATGGGGACCTTCCCGCTTCTCGATTACCGCAAGTGGGCACCCCTGTGTGACATCATCGCCGACGATTCCTACCCGGACCCCGCAGATCCTCAGGCTGCACACGAGATCGCATGGCAGGGTGACGTCATGCGTGGTCTCGGCAATGGTGCTCCCTGGCTGCTGATGGAGCAGAGCCCCGGTGCGGTGCAGTGGCGTCCTCAAAATTCTCCCAAGCGCCCGGGACACTTCCTTTTGTGGACTATCGCAAGACTTGCTCACGGCGCGGATGGAATCCTCCAATTCCAGTGGCGGCAATCCGCCAGGGGATCGGAAACCTTCCATGCCGGGATGGTGCCCCACTCTGGCGAAGACTCACCGATCTGGACAGATGTTGTGAGCACCGGTCAAGCTCTAAAATCTTTGGCTCCTATTACGGGGACTCGCATGAGCTCGCGTGCTGCAGTTGTCATTGACTGGGAGAGCGAGTGGGCGCGCCACTATGCGATCGGTCCGATTAGCTCTGAAAATCCCACAGATTCGTGGGGGAACTTCGCTCCCGCTAAGTCCTGGCATCAGAGCCTGTGGGAAGCGGGAATCGCAACTGATGTTGTGGGCGTCGACAATGACTTCAGCTCTTACGATCTCATCATTCTTCCCGCACTCTTCATTGACTACCCGCAGATGACTCAGGCCCTGCGTCAGGCAGCTGAACGCGGAGCACATATTGTCATTACCGCACCCAGTGGTGTTGTTGATTCCCAACTTGGGGCCGTCTTAGGCGGATATCTTGGCTCTCTTTCCGATCTTGCGGGAGTGCGGGTTCTGGAACATTCAACTCTCACCGGTCCCGGTCAGGGACGTGTTTATGATGCGCGCGAGAAGGCCGCGAACCGGATTTCTTCTGCAGTAAGTACCCCGGCGGCCTGTGATTGGTGCGGGATCGATACCGATAACGAGGCCCTCAAACGAACCATGGACCTTCTTGGGGGAGCGGCGAAGGACCTGCGCAGTGGTCGCTGGGCCGAAAAGATCGCCCCCGCTGCCGGTTTGCAGTGGCAGATTCCCGGGGACTCCTTGGAGGGTGGGCCTGAGTGCCTTGCATACTTTGATGGCCGAGGCGGTGGCCTTGACCTTGCCGGGCTTCCAGCGCTCACCCGCAGAAAAGTTGGCCGCGGAAGTGTCTGGTACGCAGGAGCGGACTTTGACGCGCTGACTCGCTCGGTTCTGCTGCGCTTGTGGACGACCTACACGCGAATTCGCCCCGTGTGCCCAGACCTTCCCGAAGGCGTCGAAGCTCAAGAACGTGAAGGCTTCCTCTTCATTCTCAACCACTCTGATCGTGCGGTTGAACTCGCTGGGATTGTGGGCCAAGATCTTCTCAGCGGAGCTGAGTGTACGGGACACGTTCTTCTTGCCCCGCGATCAGCAATGGTTATTGAACGATAGGAGAAGGCCCGTGGGGGATATCGGCAGCGCGTCTTCAGCTGTTCGCCTCCACGAACTTTCTGTGGATTCGCTTCCCGCCAAGACTCGAATGGTTGTAGAAGGAATCGATCGTCTGCTGGTCTACTCAATTCCGATGCGCGTGCGTTTTCGCAATATTGAGGTCCGCGAAGGTCTTCTGCTTCACGGCGGATACGGGTGGGGAGAATGCGCGCCTTTCTGGGATTATGACCCGCGTGAATCCTCTACCTGGCTTGCTAGTGCATTGGAGGCTGCCCGAGTAGCTGCGCCCAGGCCTCGGCGCGAAAAAGTGCCGCTCAACGTGACAATTCCGGTGATTTCGGCCGAAGATGCGCGCAGGCGGGTATTCGATAATCCGGGCTGTGCGACTGCAAAAGTCAAGGTTGCCGATGCGCGTTCTGACCTTGAGCGTGATTGCCAGCGTGTTCAGGCCGTTGCTGAGGCTCTGGTTGAATTGCATGGTGCATCTGCGAAAGTGCGTGTTGATGCCAACGGCGCTTGGGACAGGGAAACTGCTCTGACTTGGATTGCTCGTCTGAATCGCGCCGCCCAAGCTGTAGGCGGTCTGGAGTACGTTGAACAGCCCTGCATGGCCGTTGAAGACCTTGCGTGGCTGCGGCGCAAACAAGATGTACCTCTTGCAGCCGATGAATCGATTCGCCGCGCGGAAGACCCACTCAAGGTTGCTCGCCTTGAGGCGGCTGACGTTGCCGTCATCAAAGTTGAACCTCTGGGAGGAGCGCGCGCCGTTCTCCAGTTGGCAGAGGAACTGCCCATGCCTTTGGTGATCTCTTCGGCCTTGGAGACCAGTTTTGGTTTGGATTACGCGGCTCGGGTGGCCTGCGCTTTAGATCAGGAACCGCGTGCATGCGGTCTGGGCACGGCCTCGCTATTGAACGGCGATACCGCGGTCTCACCTGTGCGCGTAGTTGGTGGCAATATGATTCCCACCGATCTTGCTGTGAACGAAAGTCTGATCACGCCCTCAGCCCCCGATTCTCAGCTCTGTGAATCCTGGGTGAATCGACTAAATGCAATGGCATCCCACCGTTAAAGATCACGAATAGAAGTAGAAGTATGTACCCCTCACAAGCTTTGGCTGAGTGCATCATTGATTCCCTGATTGCCGGTGGAGTTCGCGACTTTGTGTACTGCCCCGGATCGCGAAATGCCCCCTTCGCCTATGCGCTTGCGCGGTATGACTCTTTGAGTGAGAGCCCAATCCGCGTGCACATTCGCCTGGATGAACGCGCGGCTGCATTTTTTGCCCTCGGACTCACGCTGGGGGAAGGCAGCGGCTCCCCGGCCGCGCGTGCCTGCGTGATTACGACCTCGGGAAGTGCCGTTACGCATCTTTATCCTGCAATTAGCGAGGCGTTTTACTCTCGTCTTCCTCTTGTGGCTATTAGCGCGGATCGTCCCGCTGAATTGCATGGCGTCGGGGCATCCCAAACCATGAGTCAGAAGGGAATTTTTTCCGATCACATCGTGGAAGAATGGGATTTTTCATCGGACAGTGCTGAACTGGCTAGTGTTCCCGGCCGTATTGCGCGTGCGCTTGCAGCTGCCGCTGGTCATCCCTCCGGAACTCCAGGTCCAATCCACTTCAACTGTGCCTTCCGCGATCCGCTTACTCCCAGGGACGAGGCCGAGGCTCCTGAAAGCCTTCAGCTTAGGGAAAATCGCGGTGGGGGAGTCGAGGTCTATCCGTCCCAGATTGTGCGTGAACCAAGTGTGGAGGCGGTGCTCAAACCCGATCTTGCAACGGTTGTGATTGCCGGTCATGGTGCACAGGACACGGTGTTGCGCTGGGCTGAGCGCTCGCGGGTACCGGTTTTTGCCGAGCCTATGGTTACCGGCGTGAGCAGTGAAGTCTTCATTCCCTTCCAGCAGACTCTGTGTGCGGATCCTGATGTTGTCGCACGAATCGGTCAAATTGTTGTCACTGGACGTCCAACATTGTCGCGTCCGATCCAGAAACTTCTGGCTTCTGATAAGCGCGTCATTGTTGTCTCTCCCTATGCAGCGTGGACGGATCTGCATGGCATGGCAAGCTGCGTGGTTTCGTCGCTCACCCAATCCGATCGCGTGGATGCAGCCATCCAAAGTTCTTTGTGTGAAGACTTGTCTGCGCGTGCTCAATCGGTGGCTCGCGGGGTTGATGAACTGATCAATTCCTATGGTGATGAGCTCAGCGAAATTGGTGTTCTTGATGCCCTATGGCAAGACTGCTCCCATATTTTCCTTGGCGCGTCGAATCCCGTCAGGGTCGCGGATCTCATTGCCGGACGTCAAGGCTACGATCCGAAGGGGAATTCTGAGCGCGGTCCGCGGGGTCCCCAGCGGGTGTGGTCGAGCCGAGGACTTGCGGGAATTGATGGAAATGTGTCGACCGCTCTTGGCTGGGCGCGCGCATTGGAAAAATCATATGAATGCCCGCCAACGGTTCATGCCGTAATGGGGGACTTAACTTTCTTGCATGATGCTTCTGGGATGGGAATGCCTCTCGGAGAGGAATTCCCCCGCTGTCGGGTCATTGTCTTGGATGATCGGGGAGGCTCGATTTTTAAGAGTTTAGAGCATGGTCAGCGTGCTTCGAAGGCTGTGTATGAGCGCTATTTCGGAGTCGCTCAGCGCGTGGATATCACTGCGCTTGCTCAGGCCTATGGGGCGAAGATTCGCCGGGTGAGTTCAATGCCGGAGCTTCGAGAGATCTTGAATACAGAAGCTGATGGGCTGGAAGTGCTGCAGCTCTCCATTTCGCGACCAACGGAAGATATTGCATTTTTGCGATCGTTGTAGGATGCTAATGTAACGATTTGATAACGAAATGAGATGGGTTGGTCATGAATCCAGAAGAAACCACTCCTCAAGGTGATGCGCGCTTTCAACCTAACGCGCAAGAACCCGCCCAGCAATCGGCCTCGCAAGAAGGCGGCGCATCTGTGCCGATGCGGCATGAAACTGCGCCGCTCCCTGCAGTAGCTCCCGTCACTTCTGAAAGTGGAGCAGCATATACTCCTGGTTCTACTCAGCTCCCTTCGTCCGAGGCCTCGGTAGAAGGCGAAACTCTAGCTGGAGTTCCCGCAGGTCCGGCCCCCACTCTTCTTGAGACGCATAACCCCCGCCGCGGGCCCGGCTGGGGAGCGCTCGTCCTGGCAATGGCCTGCACCGCAGGCTTGGCCATCGGAGGAACCTTGGTCATAGGGCAAAACCTGCATTCTTCAGTGACAACCCCGCTGGTCAGTCAGACCTCCGCACCCGCTCAGAGTAGTTCCGCTGGAACCGCAGTTGATTGGGAGAACGTCGCAAAAACCGTATCTCCCGCTGTCGTCACTATTTCTGTTTCGGCTCAGAATTCCTCGGGAATTGGCTCGGGTGCGATCGTTGACTCCTCTGGAAACATCGTCACCAACTACCACGTCATTTCCTCGGTCGTTGATGGAAGTGGACGGATTCAAGTCACCCTAACTGATGGCAGAATCTACGAAGCAAAGATTGTTGGTACAGATAAGAGCACTGACCTCGCGGTAATTCGCTTGGTGAATCCGCCCTCAGACCTTGTTGCTGCCCAGTTTGGGCAATCCTCTGATCTCAAGGTTGGTCAGCCCGTCATGGCCATTGGTTCGCCTCTTGGCCTCTCGAATACGGTGACAACGGGTATTGTCTCTGCTCTCAATCGTCCTGTTCAGGTGCAGGCCTCGGAATCGCAAAACCAGGACAACTCAAAGGATCCCTTCGGTCAGCTTCAGCAACAGGGAAATCAGAGCCAATCGATCACAACGAATGCCATCCAGGTTGATGCCTCGATCAACCCGGGTAACTCCGGTGGTCCGCTATTTAATGAACACGGCCAAGTGATCGGTATTAACTCCTCAATTGCATCGCTCTCCTCATCGTCGAACTCTGAGGCGGGATCGATCGGTCTGGGATTCGCGATTCCTTCTGACCTGGTTGTTTCGGTTGTCAATCAGCTCATTCAAAACGGAACAGTTGACCATGCTCGCTTGGGCGTCACTGTCAGTACCGGTGCCGCGCGAGTAGGAAACGACACCCGTGCGGGCGCACAGATTTCTGGTGTGAGCCAGGGGTCGGGAGCTGAAGCTGCAGGTTTGAAGGCTGGAGACGTGATTACCAAGATTGATGGGAACACTGTCACCTCGGCGCAGTCTTTGGTCGGTTATGTCCGTCGCTACACGGGCGGCCAAGAAGTGAGCGTCACTTACGTGCGTGATGGCGTTGAGAACACTGCAAAGGTCACGCTTCAGTCAGAGCACTGATCTATAGGTTTAAAACCTCGAGCAACGGCCGCATCTTGGTCTGGGTCTCCTCCAATTCGCTGCGAGATGATGAATCTGGCATGATTCCGCAGCCGGCGAAGATCCTCAAGGTGCGGTCGTTGTTCTCTAATTGACCGCAGCGCAGAGCAATGCCGAATTCCCCATTTCCCGCACCGTCAATCCAGCCAACCGGGCCTGAATAACGTTCGCGTTCCGTGCGTTCGTAGGCGTGGATGAGCTCCAGCGCGTCATCAGTTGGAGTTCCGCACACCGCGGCAGTGGGATGCAGTTGTGCCACCGCATCAAGAACGCTTCCCTGGGGGAAAGTTGCGTATACATCAGAACTGAGGTGGGCAATATTGGGAAGAATCAGTACATCTGGACGTGCGGGCGCTTGAACATCCTGCGCTACAGAAAGAAGTGCGGCCACGACGGACTCGACCGCAAAGAGATGTTCGGAACGATCCTTTAAAGATAGTGGGAGCGAATCTGCATCCTCGGGTTTGCTGCTTCCTGCAAGGACGCGCGAATGGAGCTTTCCCTGGTGAAGGGAGACCAGCATTTCTGGGGTCGCACCAATTAAGCCTGCAACGGCGAAGGTCCAGGTTTGGGGGTAACGCTGATGCAGATGCTCAATCAAAGCAGCCTGATCAAAGGGAGAGTCAGAAATGATCGTCATGTCGCGGGCCATGACAACTTTTCCTGCCTCTTCATTACGAAGGGCATCGATGATTTCATCAACCGCGCCGCACCATGCCTTCTCGCTCATGGCACCGGGGCCAATACTCAGCGTTTCGGCAGGTGGGAGTTGGTGATCGATAATCTCGGCATCAAAAACAGGCTTGTCACGCGAATCGATTGAACTCGTCACCAAGAAACGTGTCGAACCTCGAGTGATGATGAGAAAAGTCGGTACAACCAGAACGCGTTCCCCGTCGTCCTCAAAAGCGCAAGATGCAAAAGCAATCGGAAGAGCGGGTAAATCAGGGCCCCATGCATCGCGCGTGCCTTCAGCCCAGTGGATCAGTGCTTTCTCGCGAACTAAATCCCACACTCGCGCGGCTTCGGTGATCGCGGCGTTTTCCCCGGCCTCGACAAGGGGAGGACGGTCCTTCCCGCGCCGCCAACGCCACGCTTGCCCCCAGCCGACCATGGCCTCGTCGCGAATCCATGCGCAAACTTCAGAGGTGGGAAGGAAAGAAGTCAATGGAAGATGCCCGTGAGGGGAGGAAGGATCGATGCGCTCAACCCAGCAGTACAGGGTAGGGATCGGCGAAAAGTGTCCGGAGGGCATGGTTCAATGCTAGTGCTTTGCGTGCGCTTCCACTTAAGTGTGCCGAAGTGGCGTGTAAATGGGAAAATATGCGTATGAGTGAACAGACCGCCTCCCAGCAGCGTCGAGCAGATCTTGGCAAGTCTCAAGATCAAGTGGCCGCAATGTTTGATGATGTCTCTTCTCGTTATGACGTGATGAATGCACTGCTCAGCGGCGGGATGAATTTTGTCTGGCTGAAGGCTTTGACGAATGCGCTGGCACCGAAGCCCTCGGATCGGATTCTGGACCTAGCAGCTGGTACGGGTGCTTCCTCTGCAGAAATTGCGCGTAGTGGTGCGCGCGTTGTTGCCTGTGATCTTTCTGCGGGCATGATTGAGGTGGGGCGCAATCGTCACCCCGACATTGAATTCGTCCAAGGTGACGCGATGGATCTTCCTTTTGAAGATCAGTCTTTCGATGCCGTCACCATTTCCTACGGGCTGCGAAATGTTCCAGATCCCAAGCGTGCGCTGGAGGAAATGGCTCGCGTTGTACGCCCCGGTGGGCGACTGGTTGTCTGCGAATTTTCGACGCCGACCTCTGCACCTTTGCGTGCGGGGTATTCGCTGCACCTCCAGTATGTGATGCCGCTGGTTGCGCGCCTAGCTTCTTCCGATGACGTTGCCTATGACTATTTGGCGGAGTCGATTCGTGAGTGGCCCGATGCTCCCGAAGTTGCACACTTGATTGCCGAGGCCGGGTGGAGTGAGGTCCAATACCGTTACCTGACGGGTGGGATCGTGGCGCTTCATCGCGCGGTAAAGCACTGAAGTTCCGCAGGTTTTTGCTCAAGTAAGGAGCGGGAGCTTCTTGCGTGGGGACTTTGTCAAGACCTTTGCATAAGTGGGGGTAGAGGGCGCATAATAGGGGTGTCAAAGATGACCCCTGAATGGAGCTAGAAATGTCTGCACCCCTACGTGTTGGCGTGATTGGTTTGGGCGCACGGTGCGTCATTGCCGAAAATTGCCACAAAGCCACGATTCCTGCAGAACTGGTTGGAGGATGCGATCCCAATCCCGCGATGCGCCAGCGCGCAACTGAAGTTTTGGGCGATTACCCGTGGTTTGAAACCCTCGATGAACTGCTGGAACTGGGCATTGATTGCGCAATTGTGACCAGCCCCGATGACACTCACGAGGACATCACCTGCGCGCTCTTGGAAGCTGGGGTTGCGGTCTATCTGGAAAAGCCAATTGCAATCACTATTGAGGGTTCTGATCGCGTTCTTGAAACCGCGTATAGGACCAAGACTCCGCTCTATGTGGGCCACAATATGCGACACATGGCGGTTGTGCGCATTCTGCGTCAAGTTGTCCAAGATGGTCTGATCGGTGAGGTCCGAGCGATTTGGTGCCGTCACTTCGTGGGCAATGGCGGTGACTATTACTTCAAGGATTGGCATGCAGATCGCAGTCGAACAACTGGGCTGCTGCTTCAGAAAGCTGCCCACGATATCGATGTCATGAACTGGCTGTCTGATTCCGTCCCCGAGCGTGTCGTTGGCATGGGAGATCTCATGCTCTACGGGAAGCTCAGTGATCGCAGCGGGCAGAAGTCTGATGCGGTCATGAGTGACTGGTTCTCTTTCGATAACTGGCCGCCCGCGTCTCTGACCGGTCTTAATCCCGTGATTGATGTCGAGGATGTCTCCATGCTCATGATGAGGCAGACTTCTGGCACTCTGATTTCCTACGAACAGTGCCACTTCACCCCCGATTACTGGCGTAACTACACGGTGATTGGAACCGAAGGTCGTGCGGAAAACTTTGGTGATGGTGAAGGCGGGGTTGTGCGCGTATGGAAACACCGCAGCGGATGGGAGCCCGCCGGCGATATTGAGATCCCCATTAAGGGTGATGCTGGCGGACACGATGATGCCGATGTTGCAACGATGGATGAGTTCCTGCGCTTTGTTGCCAAGGGGGACCGGACCGATACGACGCCGCTGGGGGCTCGCGAGGCCGTTGCTGCGGGAGTGCTGGCCACCAAGTCGCTGCGTGAGGGTTCCGTTCCCTTTGACGTCCCGCGTGTCAGTCCTGAATTTACGAGGTACTTCGAGCATAACCAGGATCGAGGAGCCTGAGACTTAGGTGAAGAGTGGGGGGTGGCTGCGGCCACCCCCCACTCTTTTATGACCCGATCTATTTAGGAGACGATCTGAATAACTTCCGATGCGGGGAGCAATTGCTCTCCGCAGGCGTGGGCCGTAATTTGGTCGATTCCGCGGCACACAGCGCCTTGAACCACCCCGCGTCCGCCCAGCTGAGAGACGCGGATTTCGGGCATGTGGATTGTGAGTTCTTCGAGGCGTGAAGAAAATTCATCCTTCCACAGGTCTGCGGACGCTGAGATACCGCCGCCAAGGATGAGAACTTCTGGGTCAATCGTCAGAATCAACGCCGCTGCTCCAAGGGCAAGGTCTCGTGCGAATTCTTTGACAATCCGCGTTGCTTCTGCGTCGCCATCCCTCATCCGGTCACACACCCACCGCGCTGCTGAGCGATGAGGAAGGTCAGCAGGAAGCTGAGAGTGCGTGAAGAAATGTGCGGGTGTCTTGTACCAATTGAGGTGGGGGAGTGCACCGATTTCTCCGGCTGCACCGGCTGAGCCCCGACAGACCTTTCCATCGATCATGAAAGATGCGCCAATTCGCGCACCGGCCATGATGTAGACGGCTGAAGAAACATCTTGCGCCTGGCCGAGGTGAGATTCTGCATCCAGAGCGCACTTACAGTCATTCTCAACGGTAACTGGGCGTTTGTAGCATGCCTGAAGCTCTTGAACCATTGGCACGCTCTCCCACCCGGGAAGAGGGCCGCCGAAAGGCATCCTTCCGGCCTCGTCAACGGGACCGGTGACTGCTACGGAAATCAGTGCCAGATCGTCACGGTAGGAGGAGTTTTTCTCAAGGGTGTGGGAAATAGTGTGCTGAACAGCTTCCATTCGCCTTGGAGCAGCTGAAGAAGGGGCCAATTCGGTTTCTTCTGCGCACTTTTCTTCACCGCATAGATCGGTCAAGGAAGTTGCGATTCGGTTTGCCCCAATATCGACACCCAAGACGAAACCCGACTCTGAACGGAAACGGTAGCGCTTTGCGGGGCGCCCGGTCGGAGGTGACGTCGGTGGCAGGGATTGGACCCATCCCAAACGCTCAAGATCAGTGATCGTTGCATTGACCGAAGTGCGTGAGAGGCCCGTTGCGGCAGCAATTTGAGAGGAAGTTGTGTCCTCAATAGCGCGCAGGTGCGCGAGCACCGCAAGGGAATTCATTTCCCTGATGCGGTCGGGGCCGTAGGTCTGAGTCATGGCTCTCTCTTCGTTGGGATGAGACCAATTCAGCGTAGGCCCAGGAAGGAAATCCTGAGCCTACGCTGATAGGCGAGTCGAATAATTCTGAATACTCGACAGTGGCGACACCTATCAGGCGCGCGTGCGGCGAATCAGAAGGGCTCCAAGCCCAAGCGCGCCCGCTGCGATTGCAAGAACAGCGCCACCGACGGTGCCGGTGCGTGCCAGCTTCGTCTTGGGGGCTTGCGCACTCTGCTTTTCAGTAGAGGCGCTAGCTGCCTTGACTTCAGTGGAACCGCCGGGTGTGCTCGAGTCATTGCCCTTTGGTGTGGAGGGCTGAGCCGGAAGCGAGCTGCCCAAAGACACCGTTCCCAAGCTCAAGTAGCCGGGAAGGGTTGTGCCCATTGCTTCGTTTGCAAATGCCACAGGTACGCCATTGGGTAGCGGATTGACAACCCGAAGGACTGCAGTGAGATCTCCGCTTGTGGGGGCGGTAGCTGCCTGGGCAGCGCGTTCTCCAGCGCCACTGCTCAGGTCAAGCGTGGCCTCGACAGTCGTTGACGATCCGGGCTCAACGGAAGGAAGCGGGGACTCGATGGTCTTGGAAACGACCTTCTCGCCCTTGCCGTTTACCAGCGCGACCTCGATTGGCCAATTCGCGTAGAAGGGGGCGAGGCCGGTGTTAGCGATCTCTGCTTCGACGGTGACGGAGGAATCCTTCACGGTCGTCCGAGCCTTCTTAGCGCTCAAGGTGTAACCCATAAGAGCATTTGCTTCCTTTGCTCGCTCCAGGTCTGCGCCCTTGTATCCGACAAGGAAAGCCTTGTGGTTGATGAGCCAAGTCGCGTGGGTGGCCTCGATGGACTTAACCATGTCGAAGTTACGACCCTGTGCCTTTTCCGCTTCCGCACCCGGGCAGTTCAAAGGCTGAGAGAAGATGCAGGTCTGCAATGGCGGGTAGACCTCGCCACCGATCGGAACGTTCTGCCATGCCTTGTCTTCGCCCTGATTCTTCATGTGTGCCATGAAGTGCCAGTCAACATTGTCAAGGGTTGAGTAGGCGAAAGAGTCGTCGTGGTAGCCCATGTGGTGGGCCTTCGTTGCCTCGGTGGGGAGGCGGTACAGAATGTGAGTGTCGTTGAAGGCGCTGTCCCATGCAGCAACCAGCTTGGCGCGGAATTCGTCGCTGGGCATCCAGTTTTCGCCCTTGGGGTTGTCGGCGCTTACTTCGCCGTTCATGGGCCACGTGTGGTCTTCTCCCCAGAAACCGATGAGGCCGGCGGTCAAATAACCCACGCGCGCATCGCCGTCATACTTTTCGCCCAGTGCCTTGACGAAGTCAAGCATCATTTCCTGAACGCGGGGGTCGTTGTAGTCGGGCGAAAATGATACGCGATTGTTATCAAAGACCGTGTAGGTACGAGAAGTGTTGATTCCTTCATCGATGAGATACTGCGGAACTCCGGACTTCCTGGTGGGGTAGTCCAGGTAGAAACGGAACACTGCTTGGTGTCCGCGGGAGGCAATGGCGTCAAGCATCTTGTCGACCTTGCTCCAGTCATAGACGCCCTTTGCGGTGACGACGTCACTGACGGGGAAGTAGGTCCATTCCATCGTGTAGGGGAGCGAGCCTTCTGCGGCAGGCAACTCGCTTCCGTCATCGGGCGCGAAGGGGAAGAAACCCTTGAGGGGGTTGGAAATGGGGGCTGGAGCGCTCTTGAGTTGCGTCCATTCCCCGTTTCCTGTGTCCGAGGCCGTGGCCGGCAGGGCGGCAATCGTCAGTGCCGTCGCGAGTGCGCCTGAGAGAAGAAAAGCTGGTGTTTTTCTCATCCTTGAGAGTCCTTTCGGGCGATTGAGCTCTGTCATTGAGCTCGTGACAAGTAGTGAAGCAGAGCGGGATCAGCTTTGTCAATGGTCTTGACAAACTTTGTTCAAGGTGTTTAATTAGTGCCTGTCACAGCAATGGAGGTGTACTCAATGAAGAGCCCCACACTTGCGGAAGATCGGTCAGGGACCGGTTCTGATTCGCAGAAAACCAGCGCGCAACAGGGAGCGCAGCTGGCAGAGAAGAAGCAGGGTCTGCGCTCGAGCGCAGATGCGGCTGGAACTCGTACGCTCAAGCGTCGCGATGATCGCCGGGCCGCTGCAATCTTCCTCATTCCGACCTTCATCGGTTTCTTCATCTTCTACGTCTACCCCGCACTTCGGGGCCTGTGGTATTCCTTCACAGACTTCAATCTGATTGGTGAGGCCAACTGGGTTGGCCTGGACAACTACAGCAAGGCAATTGCCGATAAGGAAGTCTGGAACGCCTTCAAAGTCACCATTGCTTACGCGCTGTACAACATCGTGGGACAGACTTTCCTCGGATTGCTTCTTGCGGCACTCATGCAGCGATTTGCTCGCGCAACCTGGGTCCGCTCGCTCTTGCTCTTGCCGTGGCTTGTTCCCAATGTCGCCATCGCGCTGATCTGGGGATGGCTCCTCGATTCGAATATCGGTTTTGTTACTCACCTACTTTCAATGGTTGGTGTTGATGGCGTGACTTTCTACAACGCCAACGCAGCAATGCCGATCGTGGCCGGAATTAATATCTGGGCCTACACCGGATACACCGCACTGCTTTTATACGCAGGCATGCTGCAGATCCCCGGTGAACTCTATGAAAGTGCGTCGCTAGATGGCGCTGGTGAGACGCGAATGTTCTTCGGAATTACGCTTCCGCTTCTGCGTCCCGTTTTGGTTCTGGTCCTGGTCATGGGTCTGATTGGATCCTTCCAGATCTTCGATACGGTTCAGATCGGTTACGCCGGACACCCAATTCCCGCAGTTCGCGTCATTTACTACTACATCTACCAGCAGGGCTTCACCTTCCTGAAGATGGGCTACGCCTCAGCCGTCGCAATGCTCTTGGTTGTCGTCTTGGCAATCTTCACCGCAATCCAATTGCGCCTCATGCGCGCCGGCTCATCGGATCTGGCCTAAGGGGGATCAATCATGCTCAAGAAATTCCAACCTTCCAAAGTTGTCGCGTGGGCAATCATTGCGATCGCAGTTCTTGTGACGGTTTTCCCCTTCTATTGGATGATCCGCACGGCGATCACACCGCAGGCCGATCTCATTGCCGAATCAACCAGGCTGTGGCCATCGCACCCGACGATGATTAATTTCAAGCGAATTCTTGGATTGGTTTCCGTTGAAGAAGCCATGGCAGCCGGTGGTAGTGGAGCAACGATCAACTTCGCTATTGCAACAACGAACTCGCTGATTTACGCGGGCGGTATTGCCATCATTCAAACCTTCTTCGCTTCATGCGCGGCCTACGCTTTTGCCCGTTTGAAGTTCCCCTTCAAAAATGCGCTCTTTGCGTGCGTCATCGGTGCGCTCATGATCCCCGGGATCTTCTCGCTTCTGCCGAACTACGTGTTGATTAAGCAGCTTGGCTGGCTGAACACGATGCAGGGCATGATGCTTCCCGCACTTTTCATGGCACCCTTCTCAATCTTCTTCCTGCGGCAGTTCTTCCTCTCCCTGCCTCGGGAAGTGGAGGAAGCGGCAATGCTTGACGGATTGGGACCCGTCCGCCGTTTCTTCAAAGTAACCATCCCCATGTCCGCAGGACCAATCATGACGATGACCCTCATTACGATCATCGGCATGTGGAAAGACTTCCTCTGGCCGCTGCTGACCGGGCGCGAAGGCGCTCAGCTCCTCACCGTTGCTCTGGGAATTTTCCAGCAGCAATCGCCCAATAGGGCACCCGACTGGACCGGACTCATGGCAGGGTCAACGCTCAGCGTCATCCCGGTCCTGATCCTCCTGATTCTCATGGGACGCAAGCTGGTTGAGTCCCTGAACTTCTCTGGAATCAAATAGCACGAAAGTGCCTGAAGAGAAAGAACCACACATGAAAACTCGTACCGTAGTCTCAGCGGGGATTGTCGCAGCAATGGCGCTGTCCCTGGGCGCGTGCAACGCCAACTCCTCGAGCACCTCGAGTTCCTCGGCATCGGGCGACGGTGTGACCGTCAGCTACTGGCTGTGGGATGACCGTCAAGCTCCTCTGTACCAGAAGTGCGCTGACGACTTCCATGCAGAAAACCCGAACATCACCGTCAAGATCACCCAGACCGCATGGGGTCAGTACTGGGATACGCTGACCACTCAGCTGGCAGCATCGAACGCGCCCGACACCTTCGTCGATCACTCCACGCGTTTTCTCCAGTTCATTGATTCCAAGCAGATTCTGGATATCACTGACAAGGCGAAGGAAGCTGGAATCGATGACTCCATCTACCAGCCCGGACTTGCTGATCTGTCGAAGTTCGAGGGCAAGCGTTACGGCCTGCCCAAGGACTGGGACACCATGGGTCTGCTCTACGACACCGAGGTCGCAAAGGAAGCTGGCTACACCAAGGAAGACATGGCCAAGCTGACCTGGAACCCCACCGATGGCGGCACCTTCCAGGAATTCGTTGCAAAGACCACCGTTGACGCCAATGGCCACAACGGACTTGACCCGGCCTTCGATAAGAACAACGTCAAGCGCTACGGCTACTACCCCGAGTGGGCAGACGGCGCAATCGGCCAGAACGGCTGGGGCGAATTCGCCGCTTCCAACGGCTTCACCTACGGAGATCGCACCGTTAACCCGACCAAGTTCAACTTCGCCGATAAGAGCCTGGTCGACACCCTCGCTTGGGAACGTCAGCTCATCGAGAAGGGCTACGCCCCCAAGTTCGATAAGCAGTCCTCGCTTGGTACCGACGCAACGATGAACGCAGGTATTGCTGCATCGACCATCGCCGGTTCCTTCACCGTCTCTTCCTACCTGGGTGCAGATGCGCAGAAGAAGTTCGCCTACGCACCTCTCCCGATCGGCCCCGTTGGACGTCGTAGCGCCATGAACGGCCTGCACGACGTCGTGTGGAGCGGCTCGAAGCACCCCGATGAGGCATTCAAGTGGATCGCCTACATGGCTTCCGACAAGTGCCAGATCAAGGTCGGCGAGTCCGGCGTCATCTTCCCCGCCAGCATCAAGGGCACCGAAGCGTCCCTGAAGGCACGCGAGGCAAAGGGCCAGGACAACTCGGCATTCACCACCGTCGTTGAGAACAAGGAGACCTTCCCGGTTCCCGTCTTCGCACACGGTGACGAGGTCAACGCTCTGATCCAGGACGCAATCCAGGAGGTCGCCGGTGGCGCCGATCCTCAGGCGACCATGACCGCGGCCAACGAGAAGGCAAACGCCCTGCTCAAGTAAGCCACTGAGCGGGTCCCGCCCCCGTCGATTACCCAATCGCAGGGCGGCGGGACCCGCTTTCCACACCCAAACCCAAAACTTTCCTTTCCTTCTGCACCGCTTCCCGCGGCCTCGTCAATGAAAGAACGATCATGCAACGTCTGGTACTTTCCCTTCCTAACGCCACTTTGAGCGCGTCAGCGGATGCTCAGCTCATCGAGCAGGGTGACAACTACGCAATCATTGACGCTAGCCGTGTCGCGCTGCTCCACGGAATGGAAAGTGGCCAGTACTACCGCAGCGGGCACAATTCTTGGTCGCCCTCGGGCTGGAATTCACTGAGTGATGCGCCGCTGCGCGTTCCCTCTGATGAACGTCGCACAACCGCCGATGATCCGGGCGCGGATGACATCGTCCGCCATCACGGTTCGTGGATGGGTGCGGTTGTTGAAGAAGAGGGTGGTGCAGGTTTCCTCATCGGTGCGCTCGCGGGTGGGCACCCGAAGGTGCGCGCTGATGAAGACGTTTTTGTTGGCTTCGACGAAATCCGCCCGGCGCGCTGGTTTGTGAGCTGGGGTAGCGAAGCGGAGATTTTTGAGGCCTATGTGGAGCAGCTACGCTCCCGGCGTCGTAGCCCCGGTCAGGCCCCGCGTGTGTGGTGTTCTTGGTATTCCTACTACGAAAACGTTTCCTGGGACGTCCTTGCGGGACAGCTTCCCGGGCTTGCAAAACTTGGTTTCACTGCCTTGCAGATCGATGATGGTTGGCAGCTGAATGTAGGCGATTGGCGTCCGAATGCGAAGTTTGGACACGATCTTGCTGCCTGTGCGCGTTACATTTCCGATCTTGGCGTGACTCCCGGTCTGTGGATCGCTCCCTTCATTGCTCGAGAAGGTACGCCTTTCCTTCAAGCGCACCCCGAAGCTTTCGTTCATGACGAAGATGGGAAGCTCGCTATCGCCGGATACAACTGGGGCGGTCCCTACTATGCGCTGGATACAACGCACCCTCTGGCGCAGGAATATCTGCGCGACACCATCGGATACCTGCTTGAGGCTGGGATCCGCTACATCAAGACTGACTTTATTAACGCAGCGGCCATTGAAGGCGTGCGCTTTGATCGCGAAGCGAGCCCCGACGACGCATTTGTTTTGGGTTCGCAGATTTTGCGTGAGGCTGCAGGGGAGGACACCTACCTTCTGGGCTCCGGTGCGCTGATCATCCCCGCGATCGGGCTCTACGATGGAATTCGTGTGGGCTGCGATGTTGCGCCCATTTGGAAGAACTACGCGACTGATGATCGTTCCGACGCAGAAGCGCGCAATGCTTTTATGGGTTCTGTATCGCGGCTATGGCTGCGTGAGCTCATCGATGTTGACCCCGATGTCATCTTCTTCCGTCACATGAAGAACCTGCTGAATGACCAGCAGATTGGGTGGCTTCAGGACGTTGCCGCGGTCGCCGGTTTCAAGTCATCTTCCGACCCTCTGGTATGGCTGACGGAGCAGGAACAGACAGAGCTGAGCCAGTGGCTTGCTCGCCACGAGGACGTCCAGCAGATTTCGCGAAATGTCTGGTCTCTGGACGGTCGAGAGGTTGACTTCGGTCCCGGTTTGGCCGAGCCGGAGCACTGCTACCCGGTTTCCTAAGGATTTCCGCGCCGATTAACGCAACAAACATATGTGCAAATTGAATACGGATGTGTGCTCGCTCACGCCCCTAAAGTGTTGTTCTCACGGACTTTTAGGCGTGCTTTCGCGGCTTCGTATACCGGTGACTATGGTCTGAACTGGACCCGATGTAGGTTCGTCGTTGCGTGGAGCGTGAAGGAGGCGTGGTGAGCCAACAGGCCCAAGACATGAACGCTGATGTCGTTATTGTCGGCGCTGGCCCAGGTGGTGCATCTACCGCCTATCATTTGGCGACCCTTGGTATTGACGTCCTTCTTGTCGATAAGGCACGTTTCCCGCGCGACAAGATCTGCGGTGATGGCTTGACTCCCGCTGCCGTTCAAGAGCTCATCCTCATGGGTGTTGATACTTCTGGTTGGGCACGAAACCGCGGTCTGACTGTCATTGGCGGTGGCCACACCATTCACATGGAGTGGCCAGATCAGGCTTCACTTCCGGGATACGGAATGACTCGCGCGCGTATGGATCTTGACCACGCACTGGTTCTGCGTGCACAGAGTGCGGGAGCTCGCCTCGAAGAAGAACTCACCGTTACCGAGGCCCTCCAAGACTCCGCGCACCGAATCTGTGGTGTTCGCGCGCGTCGAGGCCGTGGCAAGAATGCCCAGGACGTGACGATCCGCGCCAAGCTGGTTGTGGATGCTGGTGGCGTCTCTGCAAAGGTTTCCACCCGCCTCGGAATTGAAAAGAATCCCAAGCGTCCCATGGGCGTTGCGGCGCGCACTTACTTCCGTTCCCCTCGCGGCAACGAAGAATGGATGGAATCGCACCTGGAACTCTGGGCGGGCGAGCCCGGGCACTCGGATCTGCTTCCCGGATACGGCTGGATCTTCCCCATGGGGGATGGCGTCGTCAACGTCGGACTGGGCTCTGTGGCCTCGACGGCAAGCGCGACGAACCTGCCCTATCGTCAGGTTTTCGAACAGTGGATGGCCAACATTCCCGAGGAATGGGGATTTACCCCAGAGAATCAAATCGGCGAGCTTCGTAGCGCAGCTTTGCCGATGAGCTTGAATCGTCAGCCCCACTACACCAATGGCTTCGTCATTGTCGGCGATGCCGGCGGAATGGTTTCTCCTTTTAATGGAGAAGGAATCGCACCTGCGATGAAGGCTGGACGCTACGCCGCCGAGGCCATGGCTCAAGCTCTTGCCCGCACGCACCGAGCCGGCATTGACCGAGCGATGAGCGCCTATCCCCAGCGGATCCGCGATGAATACGGCGGCTACTACCAATTGGGACGCATCTTTGTTCGTCTCATTGAAAATCCGCGAATCATGCGCCTGTGTACGACCTACGGTCTGCCCATCCCGCGCCTGATGACCCTGGTTCACAAACTTCTGTCGGATGGCTTCGAACGCCAAGGTGGCGATTTCGACGACCGACTGATTACGACCCTATCCAAGCTGGTGCCATCAGCATGATGGCCACGAAGGTACACCCGATGTGGGAGGAACGATGACAAATCCCTATGTTCCGCTGCTGATCATGGCTGCAGCCGCCATGGTCTTGGCGCTGGGCGGGCTGGGCGCATCCGCAATTCTGGGGCCAACGCGCAAGAACCGCACGAAGGCCGATAACTACGAATGCGGAATCGACCCCACGGAGCAGCACCTGGAGCGCGGGCGCTTCCCTGTGCGCTACTACCTGGTAGCTATGACCTTCATTGTCTTCGACATTGAAGTCGTGTTCATGTACCCGTGGGCCGTGAGCTTCAACCAGCTGGGACTTTTCGGATTGATTGCCATGCTGACCTTCATCGCGGTGATCACCGTCCCCTATATCTACGAATGGCGCCGCGGCGGACTGGATTACTGAGGTAAGAGGAAAACAATGGGAATTGAAGAGAGCCTGCCTGCAGGCATTGCCCTGGCAAGCATGGAGAAGATCCTCGGTCTTGCTCGAAAGCACAGTCAGTGGCCAGTCACCATGGGCTTGGCATGCTGCGCAATTGAAATGATGGCAGCCGGAACTCCCCGTTTCGACATGTCGCGTTTCGGTTTGGAAGTTTTCCGCGCATCGCCGCGTCACTCCGACCTCATGATTGTCTCCGGACGTGTTTCCCACAAGATGGCTCCCATCGTGCGCCGCGTCTATGACTCAATGGCGGACCCCAAGTGGGTCATCTCCATGGGTGCCTGCGCATCTTCGGGCGGCATGTTCAACAACTACGCCGTCGTTCAGGGGTGTGACCACATTGTTCCCGTCGATGTGTACCTTCCCGGCTGCCCGCCTCGTCCCGAGGCCCTGATTCACGCAATTCTGACACTGCGTGAGCAGATCGGAAGTGAACCGCTGGGCGCACACCGTCGCGAAATTGCTCGCAAGGCTGAAGCAGCAGCACTTGCTGCGACCCCGACTCACGATTTGAAGGGACTGCTGGCATGAGCGAAGAAATTAATCGTTTCGGTGCCGAGCAGCCCGAGGTCATCAAAACCCGTCAGGGTCTGTTCGGAGCTCCGGATCAAGGTGATACCACGGGCTTCTCGCAGCAAGTAACTGTTGCGCGTACTGCGCCTGCAGCGCAGCGACCCTATGGTTCCTACTTCGATCAGATCGTTGACATCCTCGAGGAATTGATTGCTGCCGATGGCCTGGCAGTTGCGGATGTCATTGAGAAGGTCGTCGTTGAACACGGCGAACTCAGCATCTTCATCTCTCGTGAGCACATCCGTCGCGTCGTGCGTTACCTGCGTGATGATCAGGATCTGCGTTTCGAGATGTGCCTGGGAACTAACGGTGTGAACTACCCCGAAGACCGGGGCCGTGAGCTCCACGCGATCTACCCCTTCATGTCGATCACCCATAATCGCATGATCCGCCTGGAAGTGACCTGCCCGGATTCGGATCCGCACATTCCTTCGATCGTCGATATTTACCCGGCGAACGACTGGCAGGAACGTGAGACATGGGACCTCATGGGAATTGTTTTTGATGGGCATCCCTCGCTGACACGAACCGCTATGCCTGATGACTGGGTAGGTCACCCGCAGCGTAAGGACTACCCCCTGGGTGGTATTCCCGTGGAATTCAAGGGTGCAGTCAACGCACCTGCCGACACTCGGAGGTCGTACAACTAATGACTACTCCTTCACTTCACGCTGCAGCATCAAGTGCAGGCCTGGACATTGACGAGGTTCCCGAGGTTCTTGCCCAGGGCGGAGACTGGAACGACGTCATCGCTGAGATTGAGCGCATCAACCACGAGCGCGTTGTGCTCAACATGGGTCCTGTCCACCCCTCAACCCACGGCGTTCTTCGTCTGATCCTTGAGCTGGATGGTGAAACCGTTCGCGAAACTCGCGTTGACACGGGCTACCTTCACACCGGTATCGAAAAGACCATGGAATACCGCACGTGGACCCAGGGCGTCACGCTGTGCACGCGTATGGACTACGTGGCTCCCTTCTTCCAAGAAGTGGGTTACTGCTTGGCCGTTGAGAAGCTCCTGGGTATTACGAATGACGTGCCGGAGCGCGCAAACCTCATTCGTATCCTGATGATGGAACTCAACCGCATCGCCTCTCACATCGTCGCCATTGGTACCGGTGGTAACGAGCTTGGCGCGACGACCATGATGACCATCGCCTTCAGGGGCCGCGAAGAGATTCTGCGAATCTTCGAGCGCATTACCGGTCTGCGTATGAACCACGCATACATCCGTCCCGGTGGTGTGGTTCAGGACCTGCCCAGCGGTATGGTCCCGTACATCCGCGAAAAGCTTCCGAAGGTGCGAAACGATATCGGTGAGCTCCAGGACCTGGTTCTGGCAAACCCGATCTTCAAGCAGCGTTTTATTGGCGTTGGCTACATGCCGCTCTCGGCAATGATGGCTCTGGGCTTGACCGGTCCCTCCCTGCGTGCAGCCGGCTTGCCTCAAGATCTTCGTAAGGATCAGCCCTACTGCGGCTACGAGAATTTCGAATTCGACGTTCCCACCTACGACTCGAACGACGCTTACAACCGTGTTCGTGTGCGTTTCGATGAGTGCTACCAGTCGCTGCGTATTATCGAGCAGGTCCTTCGTCGCTTGGAGGCAACTGAAGGCCAGCCCGTCATGGTCGCTGATCCGCATATTAAGTGGCCCGCACAGCTTTCGGTTGCAACGGACGGCCAGGGTAACTCCGCCGAACACATTGCGAAGGTCATGGGAACTTCAATGGAGTCCCTGATCCACCACTTCAAGCTGGTCACCGAAGGATTTAGGGTCCCCGCCGGTCAGGTCTACCAGACCGTTGAGCACGCGAAGGGCATCTTGGGTGTCCACCTGGTTTCAGACGGTGGAACTCGCCCCTTCCGCGCGCACTTCCGCGACCCTTCATACGCAAATCTGCAGTCTCTGGCCATGATGACGGAAGGCGGCCAGCTGGCCGATGTCGTTGTCTCGCTGGCCACTCTCGACCCCGTTCTGGGAGGCGTTGATCGATGAGCTATCCCGTGGAAACCTATGAGCGCCTTGCAGGTGAGGCACGCGAAATCATCGCGCGCTACCCCCAGGGCCACGCTCGTTCCGCACTGCTTCCCATGCTTCACCTAGTCCAGTCTGAAGACGGCTACGTGAGCGCAAACGGAATCGCACTGTGCGCTGAACTTCTGGGTATCACTCGCGCAGAAGTTTCTGCCGTTGCGACCTTCTACACCCAGTACAAGCGTCACCCCACGGGTGAATACCTCGTGGGTGTGTGCACCAATGCTCTGTGCGCAGTTATGGGCGGCGATGAAATCTGGGAGGCCGTCAGCGAAAAGGTTGGTGTCGGAACCGACGAAACCAACGAGGCCGGAACCATTACCCTTGAGCGCCTCGAATGCAATGCGGCCTGCGATTATGCCCCCGTGGTCATGGTGAACTGGGAGTTCTTCGACAACCAGACCCCTGAGTCCGCATGCGCCCTTATTGATGACATCGAGGCCGGTAAGCCCCTGCACCCCACCCGCGGAAGTGCAGTGCTACCGACCTTCAAGGAAACCGAGCACGTACTTGCCGGCTTCCTTGACGGGCGCGAACACGAAGGGCCCAGCGCTGGCGAGGCCTCGACGCTGGGACTGAGGATCGCCGAAGAACGCGGCTGGAGCGCTCCGGCTGACGTTCCTGCGGAAGAAGGAAAGGAGAAGGACGGTGAGTGAAACAACCGTGGCCCTGACCCCGATTCTGACCCGCGGATGGGGGAGCGATCGCTCGTGGACCTTGGAGTCCTACCTGGCGCGTGGCGGTTACGAAGGCCTGAAGAAGGCCAACACCATGGAGCCGGCCGAGATTGTTGAGACCGTTAAGGCCTCTGGCTTGCGAGGCCGTGGTGGTGCTGGATTCCCCACGGGCCTGAAGTGGTCCTTCCTTCCGCCCGATGACGGTTTGCCCCGCTATCTCGTGGTTAATGCCGATGAATCGGAACCGGGAACCTGTAAGGACATCCCGACGATTATGGCGAACCCCCACGTGCTGATTGAAGGTATTGCGATCACCTCGCGCGCCATCAATTGCCACCACGCATTTGTCTACCTTCGCGGCGAAGTTGTTCACGTCTACCGCCGCCTGATGGCTGCGGTTAAGGAAGCAACCGAGGCCGGCTTGCTGGGCGATCTTCGCATCACCGCACACGCTGGCGCAGGTGCGTACATCTGCGGTGAAGAAACTGCTCTTCTGGATTCTTTGGAAGGCTACCGAGGCCACCCGCGTCTGAAGCCTCCGTTCCCCGCTGTCGCAGGTTTGTATGCGCGTCCGACCGTTATTAATAACGTCGAGTCGATCAGCCAGGTAACGGGAATCTTCCAGCACTCCGCACAGTGGTACGCCTCGATGGGAACGGAAAAGTCCAAGGGACACGGTCTGTTCTCAATTTCAGGTCACGTGAAGAATCCGGGCCAATTCGAAGCTCCCTTCGGAATCACTATGCGTGAGCTCATCGAGCTCGCCGGCGGTATCCGCGAAGGACACCAGCTGAAGTTCTGGACTCCCGGTGGCTCTTCAACCCCGATCTTCACCGAAGCCGAGCTGGACACACCTCTGGATTATGAATCCGTTGGCGCCGCCGGTTCGATGCTCGGTACCCGAGCCCTGCAGGTCTTTGATGAAACGACCTCAGTGGTTCGCGTGATCACCCGCTGGATCGAGTTCTACCAGCACGAATCCTGCGGCAAGTGCACGCCCTGTCGTGAAGGAACCTACTGGCTCAAGCAGATCATGCTCCGACTGGAAGCAGGTAAGGGCCAGGAAGGCGATATCGATCTTCTGGACGAGATCGCACACAACATTTTTGGCCGAAGCTTCTGTGCTCTGGGCGATGCGGCAGCAACCCCGATCATGTCGGGAATTAAGAAGTTCCGCGAAGAATTCGAGGCCGGGCTGACCACGCCCGCGCGCGAATTATTCCCCTACGAGGCCTCGAGCAACTTTGCCAAGGGAGGAGTTCGATGAGCGAGAACCTAGTGAAGGTCACAATCGACGACGTCGAATTGGACGTTCCCGCAGGCACCCTGGTGATCCGTGCGGCCGAACAGGCCGGAATTCGTATCCCGCGTTTCTGTGATCACCCGCTGCTTGAGCCCGTCGCCGCGTGCCGCCAGTGTCTTGTTGAGGTCGGAATGCCCGATCGCAATACAGGCGAGCTGCGTTTTATGCCCAAGCCTCAGCCTTCATGTGCTCAGACTGTCACTCCTGGCATGGTGGTGAAGACTCAGCACACCTCCGAGGTTGCCCGTCGCGCCCAGGAAGGCGTGATGGAATTCCTGCTGATCAACCACCCGCTGGATTGCCCAATCTGCGACAAGGGCGGCGAGTGCCCCCTGCAGAACCAGGCAATGAGCGAAGGTCGCGAGAGCTCGCGCTTCATCGATGCAAAGCGCACGTATCGCAAGCCTTTGAAGCTCACCTCGCAGATTCTGCTGGACCGCGAGCGTTGCATCCTGTGCCAGCGCTGCGTGCGCTTCGGTAAGGAAATTGCGGGCGACCCCTTCCTTGATCTTCAGGGACGAGGCGGTGGCACCGCGCCGACCGAGCACCATCACTTCATGGGTGAGCAGGTTGGCTCCTTTGATACCGCGGTCTTGGATTACTTCAACCCGCAGGCAAAGGACAATGTCAAGGCGGGTATTTCCGGACCGTACGGCCAAGAAGGCATTATTGGTTCTATCAATGAGGGCGATCTTGCCCCCAACGATCGTGATGTTTCGGGCCGTGCATTCGCCTCGTACTTCTCGGGCAACATCATTCAGATCTGCCCGGTTGGTGCTCTGACCTCGAATGACTACCGCTTCCGCGCACGCCCCTTCGACTTGGTATCTACCGCTTCGGTGACCGAGCACGACGCTTCTGGTAGTGCGATTCGCGTGGATATTCGCCGCGGAGAGGTTCTGCGCCGTCTGGCTGGAAATGACCCCGAGGTCAATGAAGAGTGGATCACTGACAAGGATCGCTTCGCATTTAAGTGGTCCGGTGTTCAGCGCCTCAACACTCCTTTCGTTCGCGAAAACGGCCAGCTTGTCCCGACCTCGTGGTCGGATGCCTTGGATCGTGTCCATCGCGCGCTTGCCGGCCTTTCCGGTGATCAGGTTGGGTTCCTTCCCGGTGGCCGCCTGAGCTTTGAAGATGCGTGGGCATGGTCGAAGTTCGCGCGTTCCGTTGTTGGATCCGATTCCATCGATATGCGTTCTCGCAGCCACAGCGAAGAAGAGCGCTCATTCCTTGCTGCCCACGTCGCAGGTAGCGGATTGGGCGTCACCTACTCTCAACTTGAGAGCGCTGGCCAGGTCCTCCTGGTTGGACTTGAGCCCGAGGATGAGTGTGGTGCGATCTTCCTGCGGATGCGCAAGGCCACTCGCAAGGGCAAGCTCCGCGTTGCTTCTTTGGCTCCCATGACTTCCCGAGGCCTCGCCAAGCTCTCCGGAGAGCTGCTGCGCTGCGCTCCCGGCACCGAGGTCGAGGTTGCCGCTGAGATCCGTGAAGGTGGTGAGTTCGCCGATCTCGCCTCGCGTCTTGACGGGGGAGTGATCCTGGTCGGCGAGCGTGCAAGCCGTACTCCGGGTCTGCTCAGTGAAGTTGTCCGACTGGCAGAACGCACCCACTGCCGTATTCAGTGGGTCCCTCGCCGCGCCGGTGAGCGCGGTGGAGTGGAAGCCGGTCTTCTTCCCGGACTTCTGCCCTTCGGTCGTCCGCTGGCCTCTCAAGAGGCTCGCGAGTCTTTGGCATGGGGAGAGATTCCCGCTCAGCGCGGTCTTGATGCCACGCAGATGCTGGAAGCCGCAGCTGATGGTCGCGTAAAGGCACTGGTTGTCGGTGGCGTTGATCTTCGTGACTTTGATGATCCGGCTGCCGCGCGAAAGGCACTTGATCAGGTCGATTTCTTGGTGAGCCTTGAGGTTCGTCGCAGTGAGGTAACCGATCGTGCAGATGTGATCTTGCCGGTCGCACCTCCGCTGGAAAAGAACGGAACCTTCATCAACTGGGAAGGTCGCCTGCGTCCCTTCGGCCAGGCCATCGCATCGCGCTCGCAGACCGATCGACTGGTTTTCGATGCGCTTGCCAGCGAGTTCGGTGTGGATCTTGGTCTGCACGACCTCGTGGGTCTGTATGACCAAGTGAATCCGCTCATGCAGTGGAATGGTCAGCGTGAAGAATTCGTTCCTGCGACGGCCTCGGAATTGGTCGAGGTTGGCCAGGGTGAGGCACTTCTTGCCACCCACAAGCCGATGCTCGACGCGGGTCGTCTGCAAGACGGCGCAAGCATGCTGGCGGGAAGCGCACGACGTCCAGTCGTCTTCGCCTCGCGCGCAACTGTTGCGGGCCTCGGCATTGACGAGGGCGAGGAACTCACGCTCAGTACCCAGCGCGGAAGCATCATGCTTCCCCTGCAATTTGCTGATCTTCCCGACGGGGTTGTCTGGGTGCCCGAGTGCTCCCAGGGATCTATCGTCCACGAATCATTGGGGAACTTCGGTTCTTCTGTCACCTTGAGCGCAAAGGGGGAGGTGGCCCGATGAACCTGATCCCCCTGGATGTTCCCACGTACACCGCTGCGGACTTTACGCAGGAAACCTGGTGGTTGACAGTCCTCAAGGCCGTTTTCATCATCGTTTTCCTGATTCTCAACGTTCTGCTTGCCCTGTGGGTTGAACGTCGAACGATCGGACGCATGCAGACCAGGCCCGGTCCGAATGTTGCCGGTCCCTTCGGCTTGTTCCAAGCAATCGCTGACGCCGTGAAGCTGCTCTTCAAGGAAGACATGTGGACGCGTAAGGCCGATAAGTTCATTTATCTGCTTGCGCCCTCGATCTCGGCATTTGCCGCATTCTCGATCTTCGCCGTGATCCCCATGGGACCGAATGTTTCGATCTTCGGTCACTCCACACCGTTGCAGCTGGCGGATATGCCGGTCGCGGCCCTGTATGTTCTGGCGATTTCTTCGCTGGGTCTGTACGGCATTGTGCTGGGTGGTTGGTCCGCGTCCTCGACGCTTCCGCTTTACGGCGCGGTTCGTTCCTCGGCACAGGTGATCTCCTACGAGCTTTCCATGGGAATGTCGCTTGTTGCGGTCTTCTTGATGGCCGGCTCGATGTCGACCTCGCAGATCGTGGCCTCGCAGGCACAGACCTGGTGGTTCCTGCCCCTGGCACCCGCCTTCGTGATCTACCTGATCTCCATGGTCGGTGAAGTCAACCGTCTTCCCTTCGACCTTCCCGAGGCCGAAGGCGAGTTGGTCGCCGGTCACATGACCGAGTACTCCTCAATGAAGTTCGGTTGGTTCTACCTGTCTGAATACGTCAACATGTTCAACGTTTCAGCGGTGGCGACGACCATGTTCTTTGGCGGTTGGCACGCCCCCTGGCCCCTCTCGCACATTGAGTTCCTCAATGGCGGCTGGTTCGGAATCCTGTGGTTCTTCCTCAAGATGTGGTTCTTCATGCTCCTCATGATCTGGACACGAAGCACCCTGCTGCGTTTCCGTTACGACCAGTTCATGCAGCTGGGCTGGAAGCGACTGATCCCGATCTCGCTGGCCTGGCTGGTCATGGTTGCCATTATTCGGGCAATCACCCAGTGGGTGTCCTTGACCCTGCCGCAGCTGATCGGTGGCGTTGCTGGAATCTTCGTTATTGCATTGATCGTCATGTGGTTCGCTGATTCGCGTGATGCTCGTAAGGAAGCCCTTGCGCAAGCTGAGAAGCAAGAACGCTTGGCGAACTTTGATCCCATGGCGGATGGCTTCCCGGTACCTCCGCTTCCGGGACAACAGCTACCGCCCTCGCCGCGCGCAAACCGCGTGGTCCCTGCTGCCGTATTGGAGGAGACGAATGACTGATCAGAACGACAGCCAGAATCTGCGTTACGAGCAGGATCCGAAGGGGCCGATCGGTCAGTTCTTCGCTCCCTTCGCGGGCTATGGAGTGACCCTGTCCTCCTTCTTCCGCCCGACCGTGACCGAGCAGTACCCCTTCGAGGGACCCTTCGTCGAGCCTCGTTTCCATGGACGTCACCAGCTCAACCGCTACGCGGATGGCTTGGAAAAGTGCGTGGGTTGTGAACTTTGTGCGTGGGCGTGCCCCGCGGACGCCATCTACGTCGAGGCCGCATCGAACACTCCCGAGGAACAGTACAGCCCCGGTGAGCGCTACGGTCGCGTCTACCAGATCAACTACCTACGCTGCATTTTCTGCGGATTCTGCATCGAGGCCTGCCCGACTCGTGCCCTGACCATGGGTCACGATTTCGAGTTGGCTGAGTATCGCCGCGCTGATGACATCTATGAGAAGGACCAACTTCTGGTTCCGCTCTCAGAGGGAATGCTTCAGCCTCCGCACCCGCAGGTGGAAGGCTTGAGCGATGGTGACTACTACCGCGGCGCGGTACAGGGCCCCACACAAACTCAGATTGATTGGGTACGCGAGCATCGTCCAGATGATCCTTCCCTTGCAACTGCCCGTCCCGTCAATGAGGAGGCGCGTCAGGCATGACCTTAATGAATTGGCCTGAAATGGCATCGACGGGGGAGGCGATCCTCTTTGGCTGCGTGGCGGTCTTCATGGTCGCATGCGCCCTGGGCGTCCTCTTTTTCAAGAAGGCCGTTTACTGTGCGATCTGCATGGTCGGAGTCATGCTCGGCCTTGCGATCTTGTACCTCATGCACGGGGCAGCATTCTTGGGCACGGTCCAAGTTGTCGTCTACACCGGCGCAATCATGGTCCTCTTCCTCTTCGTCATCATGATGATCGGCTTGAGCGCCTCTGATAACTACGCGCGTCAATCGCGTGGACGCATCGTCACCTCGGTGCTGATGGCCCTTGGCCTGGGCGCGATCCTCATCGGAGCAATTGCTCGCTCGCGCACCGCGGGAAGCTCGGCTTCGCTCAGTGACGATCCCTACTCGAACGCACCGATCACCGACTTGGCGGCAACGCTGTTCTCGCGCTACTGGTTCTCAATGGAACTCGCGGGAATTCTGCTGATTACCGCAGCAATCGGCGCGATGCTACTCACTCACTCCGATCAGCTCGGTCCGGTACTCACGCAGCGCACGACAGCAGAAGCGAAGATGCGCGCCTTCAAGGCCTCGGGACGTCGAATTGGACAGCTCCCGGCCCCCGGTGTGTACGCCCACTCCAACGCGGTCGATGTCCCCGCACTTTCGGGCGAAACTCACGAACCCGTTGAAGAATCGGTTCCCAGGGTTCTGCGTGTGCGTGGCTTGGATCGTGTTGTTGGTCAGGTCGAACCCGAAGTTGCACAGTCGCTGGCACTGGCCAAGGGTGGATCTCTCGACCACACGATCTTCGATCCGGCTCACCCCAGCACTCACGAGCGTTCTCAGGCATGGGGTATGCCGGGTGCCGCAGCTCCCACTGGTCTGAAGCAGCCGCAGGCGCCCCAGACCACTGAAGAAGGGAAGGAAGAAGAATGAGCCTTGCAGCCTACTTGGTGCTCTCGGGGATCCTCTTCGCGATCGGAGCAGCCATCGTTCTGGTCCGTCGCAGTGCGGTGATCTCCCTCATGGGAGTCGAGCTCATGCTCAACTCCGCCAACCTTGCCTTCGTGACCTTCGCACGAATCCACGGAAATGTGAGTGGCGAAATCATGGCCTTCTTCGTCATGGTCGTTGCTGCCGCGGAAGTTGTTGTCGGCCTGGCAATCGTCGTGTCCATCTTTAAGTCACGCGTCACCACAAACGTTGACGACCTCGATCTGCTGAAGAACTGAGGAGTAAGCCGGAATGACATTGACACTTTTCAGCACCGCGGCACAGGTCGCAGCTCCTGGCCAGCCCACGGGAATTATTTCCTTGGCATGGCTCATGATTGCGATCCCCGCTGTTTCCAGTGCACTTCTCCTTGTATGCGGACGCCGCTCCGATCGCTGGGGTCACCTCCTGGCCACTCTGGCATCGTGGGCATCCTTCGCTGTTGGCCTCGGCGTCATTATCGCCATGCTCTCCGCAGCCCCCGATACTCGCCGCTTTGACCTCCCTCTGTTCTCGTGGATTCCTGCGGGCGAGTTCTCGGTGAACTTCGGCTTGATGATCGACCCTCTGTCAATGACCTTCGTCATGCTGGTCACCTTCGTTGGTTCGCTCATCCACGTCTACGCCATCGCCTACATGGCTCATGACGATGCGCGTCGCCGTTTCTTCGCCTACCTCAACCTCTTCATCGCCGCCATGCTCATCCTGGTGCTTGCGGACTCCTACGCGGGTCTCTTCGTCGGATGGGAAGGTGTGGGCTTGGCCTCGTACCTGCTCATCGGCTTCTGGAACTACGTTCCTGCCAATGCGGTTGCCGCGAAGAAGGCATTCGTCATGAACCGCGTCGGTGACATGGGTCTGCTTATCGCGATGATGGCGATGGTCGCTAACTTCTCAACCGTCAACATCGAGGAAGTGAACGCAGCGGCCGCGACGGTTTCTCCCGTTCAAGCAACCATCATTGGTTTCTTCCTGCTGGTGGGCGCGTGCGGTAAGTCGGCGCAATTCCCCCTGCAGGCGTGGCTCGGCGACGCAATGGCCGGCCCGACCCCGGTGTCCGCGCTTATCCACGCGGCAACGATGGTTACCGCTGGTGTCTACCTGATTGTTCGTTCGGGTGCGATCTTCCAGGCATCGCCGATCGCGGCCACCGCGGTTGTTATCGTCGGTGCGATCACGCTGCTCTTTGGTGCGATTGTTGGTTGTGCCAAGGATGATATGAAGAAGGTTCTTGCGGCCTCGACCATGAGCCAGATCGGCTACATGATGCTCGGCGCGGGACTCGGCCCGATCGGCTGGGCCTTCGCGATCTTCCACCTCTTCACGCACGGCTTCTTCAAAGCCCTCATGTTCCTCGGTGCCGGTTCGGTCATGCACGCCATGAACGACCAGGTGAACATGCGCCGCTTCGGCGCGCTGCGTACCGCCATGAAGGTCACCTGGGCGAGCTTCATGATGGGCTGGCTCGCGATCCTCGGAGTCCCGCCCCTGTCCGGCTTCTGGTCGAAGGACAAGATCATCGAGGCCGCTTTCAGTGCCCACTCCTTCGGCACACTCAACGCGCCCTGGGCCGGGTGGCTCTTCGGCCTGATCGCCCTTTTCGGCGCAGGACTCACTGCCTTCTACATGTCGCGACTCTTCTTCATGACCTTCCACGGCACAGCCCGGTGGACCACTGAAGCAGAAGGATCGGGCGTGCACCCGCACGAATCGAGCGCCCTCATGACGATCCCGATGATCATCCTCGCTTTCGGCGCGGTCCTCATCGGCGCCCTCATGTCGATCGGCGACTTCTTCACGAAGTGGCTCGCCCCCGTCACCGGCGAGGTCGAGCACGTCGAACCGGTCTTGCCGGTCCTCGTCATTCAGCTCGCGACCCTCCTCCTCGTCATCGCCGGAACCCTTCTCGCGTGGAGAATGTACGGCGCATCCGAGGTCCCGACCGCAGTCCCGGCGGCCAACGCCCTGACCGAGGCCGCACGCAAAGACCTCTACCAGGACGAGGTCAATGAGACCCTCTTCGTCGCACCGGCCACAGCTCTGGCGAAGACCGCGAGCACAGGGGATCGTCTCATCATCGACGGTGTCCTCACAGGCATCGCCGCTGCCTCGGCGGGCCTGGGCCGCCTCATTTCAGTGACGCAGAACGGCTACGTGCGCGCCTACGCGTCCTACATCCTCGGGGGCGTCATCCTCGCCCTCGCCATCGTCCTCGGCTTCAGGCTGTGAGGGAGATTTCGAACATGGAAAACATCATGGCAAGCTCCTTCCCGTGGCTGACCCTCCTTGTGGCCCTGCCCGCACTGGGCGTGCTGCTCCTCGCGGTCATCCCGGGGCTGCGCAAGAACGCCGGCAAGGGATTCGCTCTGGCCGTATCACTGCTTGAACTGGCGAGCGCGATCGGCGCGGCCCTCTCCTTCGATTGGACACAATCGGGCTCCTACCAGCTCCTCGAGTCCCACCCCTGGATCGCGCAGATGGGCGTCACATGGTCCTTGGGTGTCAACGCCCTCGGCCTCGTGATGATCCTCCTCGCCGTCGCCCTCGTGCCCCTCGTCCTCCTGGCCGGGTGGAACGAGGACGAGAACGAAGCAGAAGCTGGAGCCTACGCGTCCCTCGTCCTCTTCCTGGAGATGTTCATGGTCGTGATCTTCGCGGCCTTCGACCTCGTCGTCTTCTACATCGCCTTCGAAGCGATGCTCATTCCCCTGTTCTTCATGATCGGGCGCTACGGAGTGGGCGAGGCCCAAGCGCGCAGGGCAGCGGCGATGAAGTTCCTCCTCTACTCCCTTGCAGGCGGACTCGTCATGCTGGGCGGAATCATCGCCCTGTGGGCTTTTGCCCCCCAGCACTCCGAAGCGTTCTTCCGCCTCGATCAGCTCGCCGCCGCCTCGTCGATGCTGCCGGCCGCTGTGCAGATGGGCGCCTTCATCAGCTTCATGATCGCCTTCGCGATCAAGGCCCCGATGGTTCCGCTCCACACCTGGCTGCCCGATACGGCTGCCGTGTCACGTCCGGGAACCTCCGTCCTCCTCGTCGGTGTCCTCGACAAGATCGGCACTTTCGGGATGATCGCCCTGTGCCTGCGTCTCTTCCCCGAAGCGGCGGATCAGGCGAAGTGGGTGCTGTGCGCGCTCGCCGTCGTGTCGATCATCTGGGGCGGCCTGGCCGCGAACGGCCAAGACGACATCATGCGCCTCGTGTCCTACACCTCGGTGTCGCACTTCGGTTTCATGGTTCTCGGCATCTTCATTGGATCCGAGATCGCGCTCGTTGGCGCCATGTTCTACATGGTGGCCCACGGTGTGTCGATCGCCGCGATGTTCCTCCTCTCAGGGTGGTTGGCCCGCCGCGGAGGCACCCAGGACATGCGCGAATACGGGGGAATGCAGCGCGTCACCCCCTATCTTGCGGGCTTGTGGCTCACCTCCGGTCTCGCCTCGATCGCACTGCCGGGCTTGTCGGGCTTCGTTCCCGAGTACCTCGTCCTCATGGGGACCTGGAAGGTGAGTGTCGTTCTCGCCTGCTTCGCGGTCCTCGGCGTGATCATCGCCGCCGTGTACGTCCTCATGCCCTACCAGAGGGTCTTCACGGGTGAGCCTGTGAAGGGCAAAGACGCGCTGCCCGATCTTGATCTGCGTGAAAAATCGGTTATGGCGCCCCTCATTGTCGCGATGCTCGTCCTGGGCATGTACTCGGCCCCGCTCGTCGGAGCGCTCACCCCGATTGCCTCCGATTCGGCTCTCGGCGATGCCCCCAGCGCCGTGGCCCAGACCCTCCTCGAAGGGAGCTCGAAGTGAATCTCCTCGCTTCCGCCCAATTCGCTGCGCCGCAGATCCCCTGGGCGTCACTCACCCCGATCATCATCGTCTTCGGCGGTGCGGTCCTCGGCGTCCTCGTTGAAGCCTTCGCACCTGCGAAGAACCGCCGCTCCCTCGTCATTGGCGTCACCCTCCTGACGCCCCTCGCCGCTGGAGCGGTCCTCGCGACCCGCTGGCTGCCGGTCCTTGACTCTCCTTCCTCTTTCGGGGAGTACATTGAAGACCCGCTGAGCATCGCCGCACAGTTCATCCTCGTCCTCATCGCTTTCCTCGCGATCCTCGTGATGGCTGACCGCTCTGAGATCGGTGATGGTGCTTTTGCGAGCCAGCCCTCGGATCGTCCGGGCTCATCAGATGAAGAGCTCTCCGACCGGAAGAACTATCAGCGTTCGGAGATGTTCCCGCTGACCCTCTTCTCCCTGGGCGGGATGATGCTCTTCCCAGCGGCGGACTCTTATGTCCTGCTCTTCGTTGCCCTTGAGGTCATGTCTCTTCCGCTCTACATTCTGGCGGCGACCGCACGTAGGCGCCGCCAGCTCTCCCAGGAGGCGGGCCTCAAGTACTTCATCCTGGGTGCTTTCGCTTCAGCTTTCCTCCTCATGGGCTCGGCCTTCCTGTACGGCTTCTCCGGTTCGCTGACGATCTCGACGCTCGCGAACAGGGTCGCCCTCGATTCGAGCATGGACTGGCTGGTCCTCATCGGCGTGTTCTCGGTGATGCTCGGCTTCCTGTTCAAGGTTGGTGCCGCGCCCTTCCACGCCTGGACCCCGGATGTGTATACGGGCGCCCCGACCCCCGTCACCGGTTTCATGGCCGCGGCGGTCAAGGTTGCGGCTTTCTCTGCGATGCTCCGCTTCTACGAGGTCGTCGCAGCGATCCTCCAATGGGATCTCGTGCCCGTCCTCATGGGTGTCGCCTTCCTGACGATGCTCATCGGTACTTTCACGGGTATCGTCCAAAGCGATGTCAAGCGCATGCTCGCCTTCTCCTCGATCGCTCACGCGGGCTTCATCCTCCTTGGAGTCTTCTCCTTGGTGAAGCTGTCAACGGGACATGTGCTCTTCTACGTCATCGCCTACGGCATCGCGACCGTCGGAGCTTTCGGCGTCGTCTCGCTTGTGCGTTCGACGAATGAGGAAGGTGTTGTCGGCCCTGAGGCGACGGCTCTGCAACGCTGGGCGGGCCTGGGCAAGAAGAACCCGCTCATGGCGGGGGCCATGCTGGTCTTCCTCCTGTCCTTCGCGGGCATTCCGCTCAGCGCGGGCTTCGTCGGCAAGTTCCTCGTGTTCTCTGATGCATTCGCGGGAGGGTTCGGCTGGCTCGTCGGATTCGCTCTCGCCTGCTCGGCGGTCACGGCCTTCTACTACTTCCGCCTCGTCCGTTTGATGTTCTTCACCGAGGCGAGCCCTGGCGCTCGTGTCGTGAAGTCTGAGGGCTTGGCCTACCTGACGGTCCTTGCCGCCGCAGCTGCAACGATCCTGCTCGGCGTATTCCCGGGACCGGTTTTGTCGATCCTCTCCCAGGTCGTCATACTGCTACCGTGACCGTTTCAGCGCCGAATCTTTCTGCTCCCGACCTCGAGGCCCGTATCCAGCCGGGGCTCGAGGTCGTCGAGCGTCGCCTCCGCGAAGCCGTTGCAGGCTCGCGCGACCTCGTGGATCAGCTCACCAGCCACCTCGCACTCGCCGGCGGTAAGCGTCTTCGCCCCGTCCTCACCCTCGTGTGCGCCCAACTCGGGGACCCTGCGAGGGCTCTCGACGAAGCGATCATCACAGGTGCGACTGCGGTTGAGCTCACCCACCTCGCCTCCCTGTACCACGACGATGTCATGGATTCTGCGTCCGTTCGTCGAGGTGTGCCCTCCGCCCAGCATCTGTGGGGCAATAATCGGGCGATCCTCGCAGGGGATGTGCTTTTCGCCCGCGCTTCGCTTCTCATCGCCGCGCTCGGTCCGGAAATGGTGTCCCATCATGCGCGCACTTTTGAGCGCCTGTGCATCGGCCAGTTGAATGAGACTTTCGGACCGGAAGAAGGGCAGGACCGCGTCGACTTCTACATCAAGGTCCTCGCCGATAAGACGGGGTCCCTCGTTGCCACGGCAGCTCATTTCGGCGCGTGGCTTTCGGGCGCTGGCGAGGAAGTCGGAGCGATCGTGTCCGAGTTCGGCGAGCGCATCGGCGTTGCCTTCCAGATCGCCGATGATGTCATCGACCTCGCTTCGAATGGTGACACCTCCGGGAAGACCCCGGGCACTGATTTGCGTGAAGGGGTCGACACCCTCCCCGTCCTGCTGCTCAAGCGCCGCCTCGCCCTAGGCACGATCGACGAGGACGGGCGCCGCATCCTCGAAGCCCTGGATTCGGACTTGTCCTCGGATGAGGCTCTGGCTGAACTTGTTGCGGCTCTGCGTCGCCACGAGGTTTTGGAAGAGACCCGCCAGATGGCTAAGGATTGGTCGATGCGCGCGATCAAGACGCTTGAGCCCCTGCCTGAGGGGGAAGCGAAGACAGCGCTCATCGCTTTTGCGCACCTCATGGTGGATCGTCTGGCTTAAAGGGCAGCGCCCACTTGGCCAGTGCGTGGGGATGAAGCGCACGAGGGCGGCGGCGAACATGGGGGCAGCACTCCCTGGCCAGAGCACTGGGCCAAAGGGGAGTCATTTGGGTCCGCCTCACGGGTGTCGGCTTGTGTGCTCGTCGGTGATGTGCGTTGAGGGGCCGTTTGCGTGAGCGCGGGCGGCCCCTTTTCTCACCTTAAGGAGGCGAAGCGGGCAATGCCCCGCGCTTGGGACAAGTGTGTCCTCCTTTCCCCACCCGTGTCCCATTCGCATCGATGGGCCTGTGCGCCGCTGCCTCATGGGACCTGTGAGCGACTGAAAGGAGTGAGGCGGGCAACGAAAAGCGACCAGGGCCTGCAGGATCGTTAGGATCGAAGCAACCGCGGGTGCGTCCCGCATTGTGCAAGCCCCCGAGTGGTGGGGATCGAGAGGAGAAACAGCGTGACAGCTGTCAACGTCGCCGTCATCGGAGCGGGCCCCGCAGGCATCTACGCTTCCGACATTTTGTCGAAGTCGGGCCTCGAGGTGAATATCGACCTTTTCGAACGCCTGCCCGCACCCTACGGCCTCGTCCGCTACGGCGTCGCCCCCGATCATCCGCGCATCAAGCAGATCATTGTGGCGCTCTACAAGATCTTGCAGCGTGGAGACATTCGCCTCCTGGGCAATGTCGAGGTGGGCCGCGACATTACGATCGAGGATCTTCGCGACCACTACGACGCCGTCATTATCGCGACCGGGGCCGACCGCGATGCCCCCCTCGACATTCCGGGCGTTGAACTGCCCGAGTCCTACGGGGCCGCCGACTTCGTGTCCTGGTACGACGGCAACCCTGATTACCCCAGGACCTGGCCGCTTCGCGCGAAGTCCGTCGCGGTCGTGGGCGTCGGCAATGTGGCTCTCGACGTTGCGCGCGTTCTCGCCAAGCACGCTGAGGACATGATGACCACAGAGGTGCCCCGCAACGTCGCCGAGGGCCTGGCGGAGAACCCGATCACCGATGTCCACGTCTTCGGTCGCCGCGGCCCCGCCCAAGTGAAGTTCACGCCCCTGGAATTGCGTGAGCTCGGGAAGGTTCCGGACGTTGACGTCATCGTCGACGAAGAGGACTTCGACTTCGACGAGGGCTCGGAGAAGACCCTGCGCGAGTCGAATCAGCAGCGCCAGGTCGTCAAGACCCTCACGAATTACGCCTCCGTCGATTCGGAAGAGCATACGGCCTCCCGCAGAATTCACATTCACCTCTTCCAATCTCCCGTGGAGATCCTCGCCGACGAGAAGGGGCACGTGAAGGCTTTTCGCACCGAACGCACTGAACTCACCGGAGACGGTTCGGTGCGCGGCACCGGGCTCATCACCACCTGGCCTGTCGAGGCCGTGTACCGCGCCGTCGGCTACGCTTCTTCGCCGATCCCGGGCCTGCCCTTCGACGAGGAGCGTCACGTCGTGCCGAATATTGAGGGGCGCGTCGTGCCGAGCCCGGATTCGCCGCTTGAGGATGCCCTCCCGGGAATCTACGCGACCGGGTGGATCAAACGCGGCCCCGTCGGATTGATCGGCTCGACGAAGTCCGATGCGCAGCAGACCATCGCCCATCTCGTTGAAGATGCGAATGAAGGGCGCCTGCACGCGAAGACCTCCGAAGTCGGCCACGAGGCCATGGTCGCCCTCCTCGAAGAGCGCGGCGTCGAATACACGACCTGGCAGGGGTGGGAGCTCCTCGACGCCTACGAGCGTCAACTCGGTGAAGAGTACGGCGAATTGCCTGAGGGACGCGGGATGCGCGAAAGGGTGAAGGTCGTGTCTCGTCGGGCGATGACCGATATTTCTCGCGGCTGTGAGGCTGGGGCGGACCTCATCGGTGAGATGGGGGAGATGGGCGTGCCCAGCGCTCCTGAACGCTTTGAGGATTACTCCGGCCCGGGCCGGCGCTCCTAAGGCCGTGTGAAGACGAGATGATGAGCGCGGGGGCGGGGGTGGAAGGCCACCCGCCCTCGCGCTCCTTTGAATGCGACACCGAGCTTTGGAACAGGATCGTTCAACAGGAAACCTCAGGCGTTCGTTCTTGCTCTTCCCAGGTGATATCCAGCGCGCGCACTTATGCTTCGGATATGACTGAGCGGAGCTATCACAACGGTTTGAAAACCGCGGCCCTCCTCGGAGCAATGTGGGCCCTCCTCCTGGCGATTGGAGCCCTCATCGCCGGTGGAAGCGGACACTCCTATTGGATCTGGATCTTCGCTCTGATCGGACTGTTCCAAACCGGCTACGCCTATTGGAACTCGGCGACAATGGCCCTGCGTGCAATGAACGCCTACCCCGCATCGCAGGCGCACTATCCTCAGCTTTACGCGATCGTCCACGAGCTCGCAGAAAAAGCGAATCAGCCGGTGCCGAGCATCTGGATCGCGCCGACGAGGACGCCGAACGCCTTTGCGACAGGTCGAGATCCCCAGCATGCGGCCGTGTGCTGCACTGAGGGTATCTTGCAGATCCTCGGCGAGCGCGAGTTGCGCGCCGTCCTCGGCCATGAGCTTATGCACGTCTACAACCGGGACATTCTCACCTCTTCAGTCGCCGCAGCCTTGGGTGGCCTCATCACCTCGATCGCTCAGTTCCTCATGTTCTTCGGCGGGGGACGACGCGATAACGACAGGGGCGGGATCGGTGTCTTAGCGACTCTCGCAATGGCTCTTCTAGCACCTCTGGCTGCGAGCATCCTCCAGTTCTCACTGTCACGCACCAGGGAGTTCGACGCGGACGAGGACGGGGCTCGCCTCAGCGGTGACCCTCTCGCCCTCGCCTCTGCTTTGCGCAAACTGGAAAGTGGGACCGATCAGGTGCCTCTCACCCCGACTCCGCAGGTACAGAATGTGTCGGCCCTGATGATCGCGAACCCCTTCCGGGGCTTGCGCAATCTCTTCTCGACTCACCCGCCCATGAATGAGCGCATTGCCCGTCTCGAAAAGATGGCCGGGTACTGAGCGTCGAGAAGGGATAAGAGGCGAGGCCGGGGGAGTGTCGCCTCCGGCCCCGCCTCTTATACCTGGTTAGAGCTCCTGTGCCGCGCTTGACTAGGGCACTTCGTTCATGGCCGAGCGGGCTGAGGGGCGTGCCCGTCTGTTTGGCCGCCATTCATGGCCGAGTGCGGGCGCAGCGCGGCCTCGTAGCCTGCAGGGGGAAGAACTCAGCGGTAGTTGACAAACTGGAGGGCGACATCGAGTTCGTCACCCTTAGGGCCTTTGAGCAGGGCGATGACCGCCTGGAGGTCGTTGCGCGACTTGGAGGAGACGCGCAGTTCATCGCCTTGGATCTGCGCTTTGACACCCTTGGGGCCTTCCTCGCGGATCAGCTTTGAGATCTTTTTCGCAATGTCTTGGGCGATGCCCTCACGAAGAGGAGTGACGAGCTTGTAGATCTTGCCCGAAAGCTTGGGCTCGCGGTCCTTGTAGTCGAGGCATTTAAGTGAAAGACCCCGGCGGATGAGCTTGGACTGGAGGACATCGAGGATCGCGAGGACGCGATCGGCCGAATTGGCCTCCATCTCGATGACATCACCCGCCAAGCGGATCGCGGCGTCGACTCCGCGGAAGTCGTAGCGGTTCGCGATCTCCTTCGCGGTCTGATTGACGGCGTTGTCGACCTCTTGGCGGTCCAGCTTGGAGACGATGTCGAAAGATGAATCGGCCATGGTGTCCTCTTTTCGGTGGAGTCTGCGGGGCGATCCTGCCCAAGATTCTAGGGTGATCGGTCGCACTCGAGCGCGATTGGCGTTCGATGCGCTTGTCTTGTTATTCTTTCACGGCACCGCGAAAGCGGAGCATGGCGGGATACCAAAGCGGCCAAATGGATCTGACTGTAAATCAGACGCTTCGTGCTTCGGGGGTTCGAA
>ERZ772956.120-NODE-120-length-62975-cov-5.590512_pt1 | contig 62975 bp, 63 predicted proteins | sample MGYA00580683_ERZ772956 | MGnify/ENA primary metagenome ERZ772956 (study PRJEB29015, sample SAMEA2738077) | human oral metagenome | biome: human oral; feature: human-associated habitat; material: saliva | place: China | collected 2212 ... | reverse complement strand
TTTTTGTTGTTATTTTTTTTCTATTTATGGCACATTCTCTTTTTACATAAATAATTATATATTTTACTTTATATACCAATTGTTTTTTATAAAGCTAAATATAATTATAAATATAATCATTATAAACAATACTACCCATAAAAAATAGTTGTTTTTTAATAAATTCTTCTCAGATTTGCTAGGTTTATAAAAATTATCTAATCCTATTAATGTTGTTATTAGCATTAATATTGAAAATGCAATGAATAGTACAATATTAATTGTTCCTTTAATATTGCCTATACCGGTTACTGCAGCTGAAACGATACTAAAGGATGCAATAAATCCTAGTATATTAAATATAAGGTTATTAGATTTTTCTTCTGTTTGTTCAATTTGATTTGATATGCTTAATTGTTTCTTTTCTAATTTAATATTCTTTTCATTTAGTTCATGAATTTTATTAGTCAATTTATACGTTTCTAGTTTCAACGATAGTTTATTGCATATAAAGGTTGCGTTTAAAAAATTTTCATCTCTGTTACCAGCATAGATACTATCTTTCATGCAATTATTTATTAGGTCTTCGGTTGCTAAAATTAAATCTTCAACGGATTGTTTATTATTATCATTAATATCATCATATTGAATTTTGTAAATTTCTTCATATGAAGCCTTACTTCTTCTCTTAACTCTTTTACTATATTATCTTTTGTAGTATTAGAAGGTTTTTTTATTTCGGGTACGGTAATTTGCATTTTATTCACTTTTTAAAAACTTTTCTTTAAACCATTCTCGAGATTGTATCTTATCAATATAAGTATCTGCACCGTAACCTACTTTTTTTCCATTCTTTTGCCATACTTCATCCCATGGAGAACCAGCCATATGAGTAATTCTAACAAGATCAATTGCGGAATAATTTTTAAATGAATTATATATGTTATTTAGCAATCCTTTTTTTCTTCTGAAATACTATTTCCTTTGTTAATTTCTTCTGGAGTTAACGTAATGTTCTCGTTACCAAATTTTCTAAATTCTTTATATAGCGGAATTGCTACTGGTCCGAAATTCCATGCTGAAAAATTGCATTCATATAAGCTTTTGCATTCTGTATGGATATTCATATAATATGCTTCAAAAAAATACATTAACTTTTGTAATTTTAAATTTGTAATTCCTTCTGTACTTCTGCTTATTAGGTAATATGCATCATATTTAATATTATTTTCTGTTTGCATGATTGAGAACTCCTTTCCATATATTAATATTATATGAATATAATATACTTAGATAAAAAAAAATACAATATAATATATTATATTAACTTCTAATATTTATACTTTTGTCATGCATATGTTATATTTTATTTATATCACTATCATTTATTATTGAAATTTTTATATTTATATTTATGTTAATGTTAATATTGATGTTTAGTTGAAGATAATTACTGTGTTAATAATTATAATCTTGCTTATTTTTATTTAGTTATTTCTATTTCATTTGTAAATATATTATTAGAATTAATTTATTATTCTGTCCACATATATTTTTTATTTCCTTTTGTTTTTAATTATTATGAGCTTATTTTAAAACTCCTCTATCTTTCTCATTGCCATATCTGAATTAGTTATTGTATGACTTAATTCTTTATCAAACCATTCTGGTACTGGGATTGAGTTTGCTTGTTCTTCTGAGTTAAATTCGATTTCTGCAAAGATTATGCCATCATAGATACCATGAAATACATCTAATTCGATTTTTAGATTTTCTATATATGAAATTATATATCTTGTTTTTGATAAAGAATTGTAGCTTGGATTTGTTGGTAAGTTATTATATTCCTCTTCTGTTATTTCTTTTTCAATTTCGTTAACTGATAAATTCTTTTTATCTGTTTTGATTGTGTATGTATATGTTGTTTTGTTATTTTTTATGCATTTTCGTTTTCTTACGATTGTTAATTTATCTATATATAAATAGTCTTGTATCATCTCAATTTTATTATAATTGCTTAAGTCTAGGTGACTTATGTCTTTTACTAAAAATTTCTTTTCAATCTCCATTGCATTCTCCTTTTATATAAAATGAAAACAGCCCCCATTTGGAGACTGTTTCCGCATTAGATTTATAAGATAATTGAAAGGCTCTCGCATTTCAACTTGTCTCCATCTTTCTTTATTCTATGTTATTGAATAAAGTTATTACCTCCAAATCTTATTAAAGAAAAATTAGGAGGACTTTATTGCCTCGTAGTTTAGAATGAGTGAGGCTTGGAATTCATTGCTACTATTATAATACAATTATTTAGTCATGTACATAGGTTGGCTATATATTTTATAATCCTAATTCATCTAGTTGTTTGGAAGAAAATTGGCCTGAGTATGAATAAGATTTACCACCAGTATAATCGTTGGCTTTCTTTCTTAGTTTTTTATCTGCTTCACTATCTGGTATATCTTTTCTTGTTCTTTCATCTATTTCTATACTTGTGCTTCCTTTAGACTTTGTTGAACTTGAGTCTTGATTCTTTTTATTATTGTTTGAAGAATTATTTTTGTTTTTGTTAACTTCTTTGGCTGGTGGTGTATTTGGTTGTTTTGAATTAGTTGAAGCGGAGCTGTTTGTTGTTGATTGAGATTGCTCTTTTTGACTTGGGGATGATTCATTAGCCGCTTCTTGTGTGGGTTCTTTGGGTTCTATTTTGATTTTGATGGTTTGCTCTGCTTTGTTGTTTGATTTGTCTGTTGCAGTATATGTTATTTCATATTCGCCTACTTTGTTTGTGTCAATATCGCCAGTTATTACTAATTGGATATCTTTGTCTATATTGTCCTCAACTTTGATGTTTTTTGTTAAATCAATTGTGTCACCTTGTTTGATTATTATATCTTTTGCTCCAATTATTTCTGGCTTGGTTGTATCGATCATTTGTTGTGCTTCTAGCTTTTCTTTTTTCTGTTTTGTGAAGTATGATTTTAGTAAAATGTCGGCTGCTGTTATTAATGAAATAATAAATGTTGCTAAGATTATTATTAATATTTTTTTGTTTTTTGCCATAATTAAAACTCCTTTTTAATTATATTATCTGTCCAAAAAGTCATCGATATCGTCTTTATCGTCATTTCCATCTAAGAATGAGTCTACATTTCTTTGAATGTCATCATCTTCTTCAATTTGCTTATCTCTATTTGCTTCATATTCTTCTTTTTGGGATGTTTTGATATTATCAAAATTGCCTTCAATAAAGGAATCTATATTTCTTTGTCTTTCTTTTGCTTTATCTTTTTCTGATATATAATAGTCATTTCGTCTATCGTTTTCTAGTGCTTTGCAATTATCATCTTCCATATCTAAAAAAGCATCTATAGCATCCATATCGATTTCTCTGTTTCTTTTTTCTATTTCTTCATTAATTTTTGATATTTCGTGTTCAATATTGTTTAATTCCATATTTTTTCTCCTAACTTATTTTTATTTTAAATATTCATCTACGAATCTGTTATTTGTGAAGTCGGCATCGTTTTTGGCGATGTTGATGAATTCATCCATCATTTCTTTGGTGATTTTACTGCTTTTTTTCTCGTAGAATTTCTTTAGTGGTTTTTGTAAGTCCATCATTACTTTTGTGGCTTTGTTGACATTTTGTTTGCTTAGTAGGTCTTCCATTCTCTTCATTTCATGTTCGAATATTACTTTACCTATTTTGGTGTGTTTTAATTGTTCTATGGTGTTTTCGTCATTAATTTCATTTAAGTTGATTGTTTTGCTTGGTGTTTTGTAGCCTAGTAATTGTTCGAATTCACTGTCAGTGATTTCTTTAACATCTCCGGTGTAGTATTTTTGTGAAATATTGGTCTTAATGATGTTTGTGTCACCTTTAATGTTTATTGTGGTTGATTGTACTATTTCTGCGCTTGATTTACCAACTAAAATTGTGTATGTTCCGTCTTCTATATTCCATTTTTTTAGATTTGTGTCATAGTATTCAAATGCTTCATTGTTGAGTGTTATGGTGATTGTTTTTTCTTCGTTCGGATTTAGATGAATTTTTTCGAAGGCTTTTAGTTCTTTTTCTGCACGGAATATTTTTGAATTTGTTTTGCTTATATATACTTGAGCTATTTCTTTTCCGGCGTATTTGCCAGTGTTTTTTATGTTGAAGTTGATTGTTGTTTCGTTGTTTGTTTGTGTAACTGTTAAATTTGAATATTCAAATGTTGTATAGCTTAATCCATATCCGAATGGGTATTGTACTGGGATTTTTGCTTTGTCGAAATAGCGATATCCAATGTAGATTGATTCTTTGTAAGATACATTTACTTCGTTTCCTGGGAAATTGTTGTATGATGATACGTCTTCATATTTGATTGGATATGTTTCGGCTAGTTTACCACTTGGATTTACTTTTCCTAGGATTGCATTTATTATGGCTTTGCCACTTGCTTCTCCTCCTAGATAGCCTGTAATTATTGCAGGTACTTTGTGTGACCATGGCATTGTTATGCTTGATCCGTGTGATAGTACTATGATTGTGTTTTTGTTTAGCGCACTAATTGATTCTATTAATTTTATTTGATTTTGTGGTAGGTCCATTGTTGTTCTGTCCATGCCTTCTGATTCGTAGTTTTCTGTTAGGCCTACAAATAATAGTACTGTGTTACTTGTTTTTGCTAGTTCTTCCGCTTCTTTTAATAATGCTTTGTCGTTTTCTGATTCTATTCTTTCATAACCTTGTGCATATTTGAAAGTTATGTTTTCTGATAATAAACTGTCATAGGCATTATCTAGTTTATATGGATTTATTGTTGAACTTCCTGCTCCTTGGTATCTTGGGTTTTTAGCCATATCGCCTATTACTGCGATGTTTTGAGTATTTTGTAGTGGTAATAGATTATTTTCATTTTTTAGTAGAACAATTGATTCTTCTGCTATTTTTTGTGCTATTTTATGGTGTTCATCTTTATCATATTGCTCTAATTTTCTTTCAGCACATTTGAATGCTATGTTTAGTATTCTTTCTACTATTTGATTTAGATATTCTTCTGTGACTTGTTTATTTTTTACCGCTTCTATGATTTCTTCTACACCATTTCCTCTACCACCCGGCATTTCTAGCTCGTTTCCGGCTATTAAGCCATCAACTCTTTGGTTATTTGCTCCCCAGTCTGTTATTGTGATTCCTTCAAAATTCCATTCTTTATTTAGAATATCTAGTAATATTTTGTTTTCACTTGCATATTTGCCATTTACCTTATTATAAGAGGTCATTACGCTCCATGGATCTGAGTTTTTTACTGTGTATTCAAAAGCTTTTAAGTAGATTTCCCTTAATGTTCGTTCGTCTATTAGTACATCAATTGTTCTTCTACGGTTTTCTTGATTGTTTACTGCAAAATGTTTTAGACTTGCTCCGACATTATTTTCTTGTAGTCCTTTTACATATTGATTTGCCATTATTGAGGTTAAATATGGATCTTCTGAAAAATATTCAAAGTTTCGGCCACATAGTGGATTTCTTTTGATATTCATTGCTGGACCCAGTACTATATTTATATTTTCACATTTGGCTTCTTCTCCAAGTGTTTTTCCATATAAATATGCTAGGTCCTTGTCCCAACTGTTTGCTAGTGTTGAGCCTGATGGAAAGCATATTGATACTTCGCTTTCATTTACACCTAAATTATCGCCTTTTTCTCTTTGAATTCTTAGTCCATTTGGTCCATCCGACATTGTTATTGATGGAATGCCTAGTTCATCTATATTTAAGCTATGCCAGTAGTCTTTTCCTACACATAGTTTTGCTTTATCTTCTAATGTCATTTTATTGATAATATCTAAATATTTCATATTTGCTTCCTTATTTTGATGATTTGCTATTAATTTATCACATGAATCCCTTGATATCAATATATTTCTTTGACTTTGTTGGATTTACATTGTATAATGTGGTTACTTAAAATTTAATATGTAGTTATTGTCTTGTTTTCTCAAGGAGGCTTTGTATGCTATTTAGTGTAATAGTACCAATGTACAATGCTGCAAAATCAATCAGACTTTGTCTGGATAGTATTTTACGGCAGACTTTTGATGATTATGAGGTTGTGATCATTAATGACGGATCTACTGACGATAGTGAGTCTATTTGCAGAGAGATTGCCAGTGGAAATGATAAGGTGTTATTATACACCTTTGAAAACGGAGGTGTTGGTAAATCTCGTAAACGAGGAATTCAGCGTGCCAGAGGTGATTTTTTAGTGTTTGTGGATGTGGATGATTTTATCAGTCCAGATTTATTGAAGACTCTGTCAGGGATTATTAGACTTCATGATGATGTTGAAGTAATTCGATATTATGCCAATCTTATCAATGATGATGAAGATAAGGATCATCAGAGATATAATTCGGACGTGAATCTAAATATTCCTATGAAGGGCTTTGATGCGCTTAGAGCATGGACGAACCTTGGGAAGAAATATGCTCTTTATTGGCTTTTTGCTTTTAAGGCTACTCTTTTTAAAAAGTCTACTCCAATGCCTGAATTAAGATGCTATGAGGATGTTGCGTACATTCCTCTTTTAATAGCATCTGCTGACATAGTTATATCTACGGACTATGTTGGGTATAACTATGTTTGTAATACGAGTGGAAGTTTGACGAACTCGCAAAATATAGATAAACAGAGAACCAGGGCATATGATTTTTATTATGCTTATTTGTATTCTGTTAATAGCATGCGTCGTTTGCCAAATATCCCAATTGATTGTTTGGCATGGTTTGATTTTGATTATCGCAGAAGACTTGCATCTTATTTTGATTTTTTACCTGAGTCATTAAAGGATGAGTTCACTGTTATCTACAATGTTTAAACTACAAAAGGAGAACTAGAAATCTTAGTTCTCCTCTTTTTTATTTAGATTTTTCCATTGTTCTTCTTTAAATCCGATAAATATTTGATTATCTGTTATTAGTAATGGTCTTTTGATTAGCATTCCATCACTTGATAATAATTCTATCTTTTCTTTGTCGCTTAATGTTGGTAATTTGTCTTTTAGGTTTAGTGCTTTATATTTTAAACCACTTGTATTGAACCATTTTTTTATTTCTTGATTGCTTTGTTTTATCCATTCTGTTAGTTCTTCTGCTGTTGGTGTTTCTTCAATTATGTGTCTGTCTACAAATTCTATATTATTTTCTTCTAGCCATTTCTTTGCTTTTTGGCAAGTTGAACATTTTGGATATTCTATAAATATATTTTTCATAATATTTCTCCTTTTGATATAAAAATGAGGCATTGGATTTCCAATGCCTTTTAGCAAATCTGTAAGCCGGGTTCTGTCGAGAATGGTCATTTATCTATTCTATATATTGCTATATAGCTCAAGCCACCAAATTAAGAAGATGACGAGCAGTCTTAACCTTCTTGTCTCGGTGTTGCTCCAGATGGGGTTTACACGGCTAGGGGTATCACTATCCCTACGGTGAGCTCTTACCTCGCCTTTTCATCCTTACCATTATAATAATGGCGGTTATTTTCTGTTGCACTTTCCTTAAGGTTTCCCTCACTTGACGTTATCAAGCATCCTTGCTCTATGGGGCCCGGACTTTCCTCGTACGCTGGCTTTCGCCCGTGCTATACGTAACCATTCAATTTGCTATTTTATTTTACTCTGATTATTGTTAATTGTCAAATTTAAGCATTGTTTTTGTTTACAAATTTTTGTTCGCTTTTATTTTCTTGCTATTAATTCTTTATATTTTTCTCCACGTTCTTCAAAGTTTTTAAAGAATCCATAGCTTGCTGCTGCTGGTGAGAGTAAGCATATTGTATTTGGCTTTGTTACTTCTTTTGCTTTTTCCACTGCTTCTGCTAAGTCTTTTACTAAAATTGCTTTATTGTTTGTTAGCTCTTTTGCTATGGCGTGCCCTGTGTTTGGCATACATATTATATGCTCGATATCGGAACTGTTTAAAAAGTCAATTAATGGTTGATAATGTATTCCTCTATCCATTCCACCTATTATTAATGTGTTTACATTTTTTAAGGCGTTTACTGCATTTATTGTTGCTGCTGGTATTGTTGATATTGAGTCATTGTAATATGTGATATTATTGTATGTTCCAGCATTTTCAAGACGATGTTCTAGTGGATTGAAGTTTTTAATTGTTTGTTCTACTTTTTCCATGTCTAGTTTTAATATTTTTGCGACTCCTAATACAAACATGATATCGTTTAGATTATGGTTTCCTAATAATTTACGTGAATTATTTACGTTATAAAGCGGTTTATGATTGTAACATACATTTTCACCTTCTATATTAATTAAATCATTATTTACTGGTATATCTTGCTTATTTTCATAAGTTACTGAGATTTTCTTACCTTTTGCTTTAAATTCTGATATTTTGTTTCTTATTAATTCAAAATCTGAATTGTATAGTATGTAGTCGTTTGCTGTTTGATTTCTAAATATTTGTGATTTGGCATTTATGTATTCATCATAGTTGTTATGGTGGTCTAAATGCTCTTCAAATATATTTAAGAAAATTCCTATGTTTGGTGAATGATGTAAGAATTCTAATTGATGTGATGAGTTTTCTAATACAATTATTTTGTCTTTTGTCATTTCTTCTATTTTGTCGAATATCGGAATTCCTATATTACCTGCAAATACAGCTTCTCTGTCTTGGTCTTGAAACATTTTATAGATTAATGAACTTGTTGTACTCTTTCCTTTTGTGCCTGTTATACTGATTGTTAGTGAAGCGGAATATTTTAATAATAGTTCTAATTGTGATGATATTTTGTTGTAAATTGGTTTAGTATCTATGTCTTTGAATGTTATTCCTGGTGTTTTAATTATTAAATCATAGTCATTTAGATTATTTAAATAGTCTGAGCCGCATTTTAATTCTATATTGTTGTCGTTTTTTATTAATTCATCATTCTTTAAATCTTGGATATCTCCAATGTATAATTTTTTGTTTGGGAGATATTTTCTAATAAATTTGTATGTTGATCTACCTTCTCTACCAAAACCTAGAATTATGACTTTTTTTATATTTATTTCATTTATAATTTCATTAATCATTGAAAATTGCTCCTTTTAGTATGTTATCTAATTCTTTTGGCAAATTATTTTCTTCATTGTATCTTTTTGTAATATCTTCGCTTAAATCGTATAGTCCATAGTTTTCTTTATAATATTTTAATAAATATGGTAATTCTTGTCCTTCTAAGTTTACAATTGTTTTTGATACTGCAAAATTGATTTCTTCGAATGTTCCTACGCATTCAAATGGCTTCCAATCACTGTGTCCTGTAAGTCCTTTGAATGTTTCTAATAATGTTTTGTCTTCATACATGTCTGTCTTGAATATATCTATTAATTCTTCTTTATATAGGAATGGACTTAATATGATGTATACAAATAGACATTTTGGACATGAACAGCACCAATGCCATGGTTCTTTTCTTGAGCCGACATTACAGCTTTTGAATATTTGATGGTATTTCTTTTGTTTTGCAAATAATTTGGCTATTTGCAGCTCATTTAAAGGACGTAAAAAGCTAAAGTAGAATGTTGGTATTTTTAAATAATTACTTGAATAATATTTAAAGTCTTCTTCATATTCAAAGCTTTTTGAATATTGATGGTTGATGTTTTCACCAACAACATTTGATTCATTTGCACTTGATTCATTTGATAAACAGATATATTTTCGATGTGTTAAATATCCTAATAAATATGTTGTGAATGATACCATTGCTGAAAATGGTGTATGTCCATTTATATATCCTTGTTTTACTAAATCTATTAGGTTTGGATCTATTGTTCTCTTGATTTCGATTATATTATCATTTTCAAATCCTGCTGCTTTTGCACATGCAAGTGTTACTTCTTTTGGATTGATTATTATGCAGTAATCCTTGCTTGTATCTGTTGGTAGTACTTCCAATGTTACATTTGAATCTTTTCCACCACCTATTGGTATTATGAAATTTGTGTATTCCACTTCATTAATGTTTTTTAAGTCATTTTCTATGTCTAACTCTTCTCCAATTGACTTTATATTCATTAATTCGTCTTCTGATATTTCTATATTATTTGTATATCTTAGTTCTCCTAATCCCAAATAATATAGCTTTTTGAACCATTTTATTTGATCTTCATTAATATGTCCTGCTTTGATTATTAGGTTTTTTGAAAATGTTGACTTCCAATATGATATTAATTCTACTAATCCTATATTGAATACTAAATTTTTTACAATATTGTTATTTATAATTGATTCTTTTATATAATTCTTCTTTTTTATTGTTAGGGTTGGATTAAATGTTGTTAATCCTTCGATTTCAAATTTGAATGTTATATATATGTTTTCATTGTCTTCTTCTATTTTGTATGAATCATATATAAAATTTGGATATTTTTCTCTTAATTCTTTATATTTTTTTGAGTTATCAATCATGTCTGTCATAGTATATCTCCTACCTCTTAAAACTATATTTAGTATATTATATATTGCTACATATATCAAGAATTAGAGGATATTATCAATTGAAAAATATAAAAAAACTGGGATAAGTATGAACTTATTCCAGTTTAAATTATCTATGTTGTAATTTAGTCTTTATTTTCTTCTGTTTTTGTTTCTGTAGCTTCTGGAGCTTTTTCTTCAGATACTACTTTTTCTTCTTTTACCTCTGGCTTTGTTTCAACCTTTTCTTCTGCTTTTACTTCAGTTACTACTGTTGTTTCTACAGTTTTAATTTCTGCAGGTTGAACTGTAAGTGCATCTGGTTGGCTTTTTGTGAATGTTAAATTTAATATTAATCCCATTCCTAGTAAAGTTAATATTCCTGGTATTACACCGATTCCTATTGCTTCTATTATTGCTAATACAATACTGAAGATTAATGCCATTAATATAACAAATCCATTTCCTTTGTTTCCGCCTTTAGCTACTAGTGATGCTAACCATACAATTGCATAAACATGTGATAATAATATTAATAATAAGAATAGTACTATTAATATTATTGCTAATTTGGCGAATATTCCTGTGATTAATAGTAGGAATGCAATTATTGGTACTATTAGGAATAATGCTAATGATGCTAATGCTAATAGTGCTGCTTTACCAAATCCAATGTTTTGTAATCTTGTTTTTGTTTCTTTATTTACATTTAATATTATTGTTGCTAATACTAGTATTACAACAATTGTTGATATTATTGATACTGTTTTTGAAGCAATCTTTTCTGTTAATGTTAGCTCTACATTTTTTTCATTTACTTTATAGAAATGATAGTTTGCCTTTTTTAATTGTTCTGGTATGCCATCATCATTTTGTGAACTTACATATGTCTCTCTTCCAATCTTTGTGCTTGAATCTATTACTATTCTTTGTGCTCCGATATATACATTTGCTAAAACTGTGTTATTTTTGCTTAAATTTACATTTTCTGCTGCTGTATATACATTATTTACTACTGTGTTTTGGATGTTTATATTTTGTCCTATTAGATAGATACTTCCATTTACATGTAGGTTTGCTAAATTAATATCTTGTGATAATAGATAAATGCTTCCATTTACTGTTCCAGATAATTTTACTGATTTTGACATGATGTACATGTTGCCTTCAATTACTGCATTTGTATTTGTTTGTTCAAATACTTCTTGCATTATAAATTTGTCTGAATAATCTTTTGCTGTATCCACTACTTTAGTAGGATTTTCTTGTTTTGTCTCTGTTACTGATACGGCATTACTTTTGATGATATCTTCGATTGTTGATGATTTTGTTTTTGCTAATTCTTCCAATCCTGAGATTTGTTTTGTTAATTCATCAAGTCCTGAAATTGGTGTTGTTCCTGTTGCATTTACATTTGAAATTAATGCGATTGTTAGTATTATTATTGCTAATACTGTTGAAAAAATTTTTTTCATATTATTTCCTTTCTATAATTCAATTGTTAATGAATTATTTTCTGATTTATATTGTCTACATTTTACATTACATGTAGATAATAAACGTTTTGATGCAATATTTGATTCTGTGTTGCTGTATTTATCTGATAGATAAATAACTTCTTTTATCCCTGCTTGAATTATTGCTTTTGCACATTCATTACATGGAAATAAATCAACATATATTTTTGAATCTTCTAAATTTGCTCCATGACTATTTAAGATTGCATTTAATTCTGCATGGCATACATAGGCATATTTTGTATTTAAGAATTCACCTTCTCTATCCCATGGCATTTCGTCGTCTTCAAAGCCTTTTGGGGCTCCATTGTATCCTACTGATAATATTTTATTATCTTTACTTACAATACATGCTCCTACTTGTGTGCTTGGGTCCTTACTTCTCATTGCTGATAATTTTGCAACTCCCATAAAATATGTGTCCCATGATATATAATCTTTTCTTTGATTACTCATACTAATACCCTCTTACTTAAATATTTTTCATTGATAATTTTACTTTTTGCTTTTCTCTGTCTATTTCAATTACTTTTACTTGTACTACATCTCCAATTGCTACAACTTCTGATGGTGTTTTGATAAATTTATCACTTAATTCTGATAAATGTACTAATCCGTCATGTTTTACACCAATGTCTACAAATGCTCCAAAGTCTGTGATATTTCTTACGGTTCCTGTTAATAATTGTCCTTCTTTTAAATCATCAAAACTTAAAACATCACTTCTTAGTATAGGTTTTGGCATGTCATCTCTAGGGTCTCTGCCTGGCTTCTTTAGCTCATTGATAATATCTGTTAATGTTAATTCTCCTATATCTAGCTCTTGTGCTTTTGTTTTTATGTCTATTTTTGATAGTTCGTCATTGATTTTAGCTAATTTTGCTTTATCTAGTAAATCTTCTTTTTTATAGTTTATGCTTTTTAATAGCTCTTCTGTTTGTTTGTAACTTTCAGGGTGTACTGCTGTATTTTCTAGTGGGTTTAGTCCTTTAGGTATTCTTATGAATCCTGCACATTGCTCAAATGTTACTTTTCCTAATTTGGGTACATTTAATAATGTTTTTCTTTCTTCATATTTACCATTTTCTTCTCTGTATTTTACTATGTTTTTGGCGATTGTCATGTTGATTCCTGATACATATGATAGTAATGATGGTGTTGCTGTGTTTACATCTACTCCTACTTCATTTACTGCATCTTCTACAACGCCTGTTAATTCTTCATTTAATTGCTTTTGATTTACATCATGTTGATATTGTCCAATTCCAATTGCTTTTGGATCTATTTTTACGAATTCTGCAAGTGGGTCTTGTAGTCTTCTTGCTATTGAAATTGCGCCTCTTAATGATACATTTAAATCAGGATATTCTTCTGTTGCTAGTTTTGAAGCGGAATATACTGATGCTCCTGCTTCACTTACTATTACATAGTTTACTGTGATATTATAATCTTCTTTTGCTTTTGCAATTACGCTTGATACAAATTGTTCTGATTCTCTTGAAGCTGTACCATTTCCTATTGCTATTATATTTATTTTGTTTTTCAATATTAAATCAATTAATTTAATTGTTGAGCCTTCAATATCATTTTGTGGTTCTGTAGGATATAAAACTGCTGTGTCTAGCACTTTTCCTGTTTCATCGATTACTGCTAATTTACATCCTGTTCTATATGCTGGGTCAAAGCCTAGCACTGTATAGCCTTTTAATGGTGCTCCTAGTAATAATTGTTTTGCATTTTTTCCAAATACATCTATTGCTTGAAGATCTGCCTTATCTGTTAAATCTGATCTTATTTCTCTATCCAATGATGGTTCTATTAATCTTTTCCATGAATCTGCAATTGTTGTTTTTAATTCTTCTTTTCTTGTCGAATTTTTAATTATTATGGCTTTTTCTAAATCTGCTAAAACTTTTTCTTCTGGTTTTGTAATTTTTACTTTTAATAGTTTTTCTTTTTCACCTCTGTTTATTGCTAATATTCTATGGCTTGGTATTGTTTTTACCTTTTCTGAAAATTCATAATACATTTCATATGGTGATTTTTCATCTGGATTTACTGCTTCTGATGTTATTAGTCCTTCATAGTGATAAATTTTCTTTAACATTTTTCTATAATCTGCATTGTCTGAGATATCTTCTGCAATTATATCTTCAGCACCTTGAATTGCGTCCTCTATTGTTACGACGTTGTCGTTTAAGAAGTTTTTTGCTACTTCATAGATATCTGTACTGTCTGTTTGATTTATAATGTTATCTGCCAATTCTTGTAGGCCATTTTCTTTAGCAATTGTTGCTCTTGTTCTTTTCTTTTGTTTGTATGGTCTATATATATCTTCTACTTCTACTTGTGTTTGAGCTTTTTCAAGTGCTGCCATTATTTCTGGCGTCATTTTCTCTTGATTTGTTATTGAGTCTATTACTTCTTGTTTACGTTCTTCCAAATTTCTTAAATATGTTAATCTTGAGCCTAAATCTCTTAATTGTTCATCTGATAGATTGCCTGTTACTTCTTTTCTATATCTTGCAATGAATGGTATTGTGTTTCCTTGATCTATTAACTCTACGGTCTTTTCAATTTGACTTACTTTTACATCCAATTCTTGTGCAATTATTTCATTAATATTCATTATGATTATGTCCTTTATTCATTTTCAAATTTTATAGTTCTAGTCATTAAGCTGTTACTTACATCTGTCATTGGCTTATTATTGAATATAACATCGTAAACACTATTTACTATTGGCATTTCTACATTATATTTTTCTGCTAATCTATGTGCAATTTCTATATTGTCTATACTTTCAATTGTCATACCAATCTCTTTTTTAATTTCATCAATTGATAATCCCTTACCTATTAATCTTCCTGCACGTCTATTTCTACTTTCATCACTTGAGCAAGTTAGAATTAAATCCCCAAGTCCTGATAAACCATAGAAAGTATCTTTTGATGCTCCCATTTCTACACCAAGTCTAGCTATTTCTGCTAATCCTCTAGTAATGATTGCTGATGATGCATTTGTTCCTAGCCCTAGTTCTGCTACTATTCCACAACAGAATGCTATGATGTTTTTTAATGCTCCACCAATTTCTACTCCTAAAACATCATGTGATTTATAAATACGCATTGTTTCGCATGATAGTATTTTAGATACTTCTGTTAATAATTCGTCATCTTTTGATGCTAGAATTATTGCTGTTGGAATCTTGTTTACTACTTCTATTGCAAAGCTTGGTCCTGATAGAACTCCCAATCTTATTCCTGGTAATTCTTCTTCAAATATATTGTCCAATGTTTGTAGATTTTCTGTATCAAATCCTTTTGAACATAGTATTACTGGTTTATTCCCAACAAATTCTTTGTATTGGTTAAATACATTTCTAGTAAATTTTGATGGTGTAACATGTAAAATTATTTCTGAATTTGTCACAACCTCTTCTAATGAATTTGAACAATGAATTCGTTCATTTATTGTTAATTCTGGTATATAAATAGTTTTTCTGTTTATATTTATGTCATTTTTTTCTTCTTCTGTGAAAGACCATATAATTACATCATGTCCTTCTCTTGCAATGTGTTCTGCTAGTGCTATGCCCCAGCTTCCACTTCCTATAACGGCAATTTTGCTCATATGATACTCCTTATTTTTTGAAACTTAATTGTTTTTCTTCACCTGCTAATAATCTTCCTATGTTTGATCTATGGTTAAATATTACCATTAGGGCTAAAATGATTGAGAATATTACGAATGATATTCTGCTTCCTGGTACAATAAAGTTCCAAGGTATGAATAAGCATAATACTGGGAATAATATTGCTGCCATTATTGATCCAATTGATACTATTTTGAATACAATCATGATTATTAATGCAAATACTAGACAAATTAATCCTATTCTCCAGTTGATCATCATTAATACTCCTAATGATGTTGCTACTCCTTTACCTCCTTTAAAATTAAAGAAGCATGGGAATGTGTGTCCAAACACAACTGCTAATCCTGCAATTTCTACTAAAAGTCCTTTTGCATTATTGTCTGCATGTATTATATTTCCAATAATGATTGCTACAACAATAGCTCCGACTCCTTTTAATATATCACATATTAATGTTAAAGCTGCTGCTTGCTTTCCCGCAACTCTTAACACGTTTGTTGAGCCTGCATTTTTGCTTCCTTTTTCTCTAACATCTACACCTGCTAATTTTTTTGAAAAAATTACTGAAAAACTGATACTTCCTAATAAGTATCCTACTAATGCTGCTAATAAATAATATCCTAACATTATTCTTCTCCTCCTCTTTCTCTTGTTAGTATTCTTATTGGTGTTCCTTTGAAACCAAATTCATCCCTTAATTTGTTTACTAAATATCTTTCGTATGAAAAATGGAATAGTTGTTTACTGTTTACAAATACAGCGAATGTTGGTGGTCTTGTACTTACCTGTGTCATATAATAGATTTTTAATCTACGACCTTTATCAGTTGGTGGTTGCACTACTGCGATTGCTTCGTTTAGCATGTCATTAAGTGTTGATGTTTTTACTCTCATGCTATTGTTTGCTGCAACCATATTGATTAATTCAAATAATTTATTTACTCTTTGTCCTGTTTTTGCTGATATGAATAGTATTGGAGCATATTGTAGATATGCTAGTTTGTTATATACTTGTTTTGTATATTCTTCTAGAGTACCATTTTCTTTTTCTATTGCATCCCATTTATTTATTACTATTATTATTCCTTTTCCAGCTTCGTGTGCTTCTCCGGCAATCTTAGTATCTTGCTCTGTTACACCTTCTTGTGCATCTATTACTAATAGACATACATCCGCTCTTTCAATCGCTAGTGTTGATCTAATAATTGAGTATTTTTCAATATTTTCTTCTATTTTGCTATGTTTTCTTATTCCTGCTGTATCAATTAATACATATTTTCCAAACTCATTGCTGAATTCTGAATCTATTGCGTCCCTTGTTGTTCCCGCAATATTACTTACTATTAATCTATTATCATTTAATATTTTGTTGATTAATGATGATTTTCCTACATTTGGTTTTCCGATTACTGCTACTTTTATTTTTTCTTCATCTTCTGTTGATTCTATATCTTGAATATTTTCATAAATTATATCTAAGATATCTCCAATTCCTCTTGCATTTGCTGCTGATACTGGATGTGGATCTCCTATTCCTAGATTATAGAATTCATATATATCTGTTTGGAATTTATTAAAATCATCTACTTTGTTACATACCAAAATTGTCTTTTTATTTGATTTTCTAAGAAGTTTTGCTACTTCATAGTCCTGTGATGTTACTCCAGTTCTTACATCTGTCATAAATAAAATTACATCTGCTAATTCAATTGCAATCTCTGCTTGTGTTTTCATTTGTGTTGAGATTATATCATCTTTTTTTTCTTCGATACCACCTGTATCAATTATAGTGAAACTCTTGCCCCTCCAATTTGTTTCTCCATAAACTCTGTCCCTTGTTACTCCGGGTGTATCTTCTACAATTGATCTACGTTCACCAATTAGATAATTGAAAAAAGTTGATTTTCCTACATTTGGCTTACCGATAATTGCTACTACTGGTTTTGACATGTTCTTTCCCTTTCTTTTTTATTTGATATGATTATATTTATTATCAGAATGATTATTCCAATAATTGATATAATATAGCTTGTTTCTTCAATTTTTGTCATTCTAGGCTCTATTTTGACATTTGTTGATTTATTTAATTTTATTTGTATAAAGCCATTATTTGATTCTGTAAAATCAATATTTTTATTATTTTCATCAGTTATTTTATAACTTGGATAATAGATATATGGTAATTCTATTTCTGATGTTGTTATTATACTGACTTTAAATGTTGATTTTCCTGTATCTTGATTTTTTTCAAAATCGTTTATACTCGCATCGCCACTTAATATTATTGGTTGCTGAGTTCTATTGTTGATATATTCTATATTGTAAAATGCTTTTACTGGCAAATATTCTCTATTTATAGACATTGGACTAATTCGTTTTTGTGAAATTGCTTTTTGATAATTATATTCTGCATTTAATTCATATTTTGAATTAAAGTAGTTTTTTACATATAAGCAACTTATTATTAATTGAACTAATATTAGTATAAAGACTAATATATCTCCATTGTATTTTTTGTTTTGATACAATATTGATGCATTTATTCCGCATATAATTGATCCAAACAATATATAGAATCCTAACATTCTCCATGCAAATTGTATTACTGTCATGAAGTTCGGCATGATTTGCCATGGAAATAATTTTGTTGTCATCCATAGTGATATTGCTGTAAATATTATAAATAATATATATATCATTTTTAGATTTTTTTCTACTTTATTATAGCATATTATACTGAACAATAGTAAAGTAACTGATATTATTCCGAGTGCTAATGTTGGATATGAGTTGCCATCCCTGTCTTTATAGTTTATTTCATTCTCGAATAGTGAGTCAAAATTTGTTGTGTTTTCATATACATCTGCGCCTGTTGTATTCATTATGTTTTCACTAAATATTGCATATTTGCTACTTGCTTTATATTCCATTAATGGAATCCAATAGAATGATGTTACCAATATTGCTATAAGTATGTTAATTATTAATATTTTGATTTTATTTAAATTTATTTTTCTATAAAATGCAATTAAATAAATAATACTAAATATTGAAGCATATATTGTTGTAATTGTGTGTGATAGTATTAATCCTATTGCTGATAAAGCTATTAAATATGCTTTTTTAGGATTTCCTTCTGTTAGCTCATATAATCCGTTCAATAATAGTGGCAAAAATATGCTTGCTGAATATTCACCCAAAGCATTCCTTGAGTAGATGTTTGTTAATTTATATGGTAGCAATATATACATTAATGCTGAACAGGTTGCCGCAATTTTATTTTTGGTTATTTTTAATGTATAAAAATACATTGTATAGCCTGATGCTATTATTGAGATTAATGTAAATAGTTGTATACCTGTTGATGCTATTGATTTATATGATAATAACATTGGTATATAAGTTGTTATTGGACCATAAAATATGTTTAATGCATATCCAAATCCGCCCATATTATTGTTTGAAATTAGTGCTGGGAATATATTGTTTTTGATTAATTTTGAAATGGCGACAATTCTTCCTATATGGATTCTAAATTCATTTGTTGAACTTAAATTCATTTTAAATATTGGAATTGAAATAAGTATTGATGCTAAAAGTATAATGAAATGAGGAATATATTTTTTAAAATTGATTTTTTTCATATTCAAAACAAATAAAGCCAAGCAAAATTGCTGGCTTTATAATAAATATTATTTTTTATTATTTAAATTCCCTTTAATTTCATTTAACTTATTATCAGCATCAGACTTTAAATCTTGAAAATATTCCGCAGATGATTGCATTTCCGCTTTAAAAGATGGTCTATTGACTATCTTAATAGAAATATTTATAACACATGCGATTATCAAAATTATTAAAGCTATTTTTTTCCACCATTTCCCTAACATAATTCACCTCACTATATAAAAATATTATAGTAATTTTTCTGGATTTTGTCAATTAAATATAGGATTTTGATGTTATTGTTTTTTTATTTTTTCAACATAGATGTCACCAAATAATTCTTTTTGATTTGTTGATACTTTACTTCTTCTTGACATTTCTAATAATCCTGAAAAAGCTGTTACAACTTCTTTTGAATCATGGCGTTTGTTATTAAATAATTTATTAAAAACAAATTTTGAATTTTTTATCAATTCCTTAAACATTGTTTTAACGCTATCTCCAACTGAATATGTCTCGACAATTGCAATTCTATCAATGTTTTTTGCATTTTTATTTAATCTGGCTTGATTTTTATTTATTAAATTTTTATATGAATCGTAGATTAAATTTAAATCTAATTTATCATCGTTTAACTCCAATTTAGGTAATTCAATTTTCTGAGGTGTACCAAAAAATCTTTTAAATTGATTGTATCGTTCTCTAAATTGAATTGCTCCTTCTTTGAATTGCTTGTATTGAATGATTTGAGCTATTAATTCTTCTTCTGTTAATTCATCTTCTACTTTATCTTGTTTTGGTAATAATTTCTTTGATTTTATATATAGTAGGTTTGATGCCATAACTAAGAATTCACTTGTGATTTCTAAATTCAATTCTTGCATTGTTTTAATATAATCTAAGTACTGATCTGTTATTTTATTTAAATTGATATCATATATATCCATTTGATTTTGAGTTACTAAATGCAACAATAAATCAAGTGGTCCTTCAAAATTTTCTAATTTAATATTATATTTACTTGTTTCTATTGATAATAAATTAACCATTGTTTTCCTCTATAAATTCCTCTTGTGCTATTCTAATTGTTTCGAATAAATATCCTTTTCTAAATAAATAATTCTTTATATCTTGTAGTTCTTTGTTTGATTTTTTAGTGAACATTTTCTTTGCTGATTTGATTTCATATTCGTATAACTCATCATAATGTTCTTCGAAATATTCATCTATTAAGTTGCGTGAGATTTCTTTTGATTGTAATTTGAATCTAAGTTCTTTCATTGATAAGGCTTTTAGATTTATGGCATCAAGAATATATTTTTCAATATAATCTTGATCATCTATATATTTAAGTTCTTTTAATTGTTGGATTACTTCAGAAAGAAGTTCATTATCATATTCATCTTTAAATTTATTAAAAACTTCGCTTTCTGTTCTCTTTTTAAATATAATGAATTTTAATAACCTAGTTTTAATTTTATCTTTTTGCTTTAATTCTTCTGTTATTGTAAATCCTGCTTTACATCCTTGGAACTTATTTGTTTCTTCCATTGTTATTAATCCTCTGGTTCAATTTCTTGTTCTTCGTCTATTACTTCTTCACATAGGCTTTGTTCGAATGCTTCATTGAAATTTTTTCTAACTTTTTGATCTAATTCTTGCATTAATTCTGGGTTGTTTTCAATGTATTTCTTAGCATTTTCTCTGCCTTGTCCAATTCTTTCGCCATTGTAGCTGAACCATGCTCCTGCTTTCTCAATAATGTCTAGATTTACTGCCAAATCTAATATATTTCCTGATTTTGAAATACCTTTTCCATAAATTATATCGAATTCAGTCTCTCTAAAAGGTGGAGCTACTTTATTTTTTACAACTTTAACTCTTACTTTATTTCCTACAATTTCAGAATCTTGTTTGATTGCTTCAATCTTTCTGATGTCCAATCTAACTGATGCATAGAATTTTAATGCTCTACCACCCGGTGTTGTTTCAGGGCTTCCAAACATTACACCAACTTTTTCTCTTAATTGGTTAATGAATACTAAACTTGCATTTGATCTATTTAATACACCTGCTAATTTTCTTAATGCTTGTGACATTAATCTTGCTTGTAATCCAACATGTGTATCTCCCATTTCACCATCTATTTCTGCTTTTGGTACTAATGCTGCAACAGAGTCAACTACAACTAAATCTATTGCAGAGCTTCTGATTAAAGCTTCAGCGATTTCCAATGCTTGTTCTCCAGTATCTGGTTGTGAAACTATTAAATTATCAATATCTACACCTAAATGTTTGGCGTATACAGGATCTAAAGCATGTTCTGCATCAATAAATGCTGCTTCTCCTCCTGACTTTTGGCATTCTGCTATCATGTGTAATGCTAATGTTGTTTTACCTGATGATTCTGGTCCGTATATTTCTATAATTCTTCCTCTTGGTATTCCACCTATTCCTAATGCAACATCCAAGCTTAATGCTCCTGTTGAGATTGCTTCTACATCAGTTGTTTTGAATTCTCCAAGTTTCATTACAGCACCTTTTCCAAATTGCTTTTCAATTTGGCTTAATGCTAATTCTAATGCCTTCTCCTTACCCATTGATGTGTCTATCATTTCTTTTTCTTTCTTTGCCATTTTTGCCTCCATTTAAAACGTTTGTTTTGTTTTACATTTCTATTATATAGTTATTTTTTTATTTGTCAATACATTTGTTCGATTTTAATTATCTTTGTCTATACCATTTGTCAAAATTGTTGTAAATATTGAAGCTTGTAGGTGAAAAATTTCCTCCCACGTTTGCATTTAATAATAATGTTCCCTTATTTCTATAAAGTGGTAGATAGATAACTTGTTGATTTCCTATTTTTTGAATATCTTGATATGAATTTAAATCTTCTATCTTTGATATGACATCTCCATTATTATAGTTTGCAAGGTTATTTGCCCCATAGAAATAATCCAACGATGGATTTATTGAATTTAAAATTCCTGTTAACATTACTTGGTATGATTTATTTTCTATTGCATTTTTATATATCTGAGAATTTACTGAGCTAATATTTACAGTTATTCCCACCTGTGCTAATTGTGTTTTTATATTTTCAGCTACTTTGACTCTATCTGCATAATCTTGGCATACTAATATTGTTATTGTTAAAGCTTTTCCATCTTTATAATATTTGCCTTTAGATATTGAATATCCGTCATCTTCTAATGCTTTTTTTGCTTTTTCACTATCATAACTTAATAATTCTTTGTCAGTACTTAAGTATGATCCATAATCCAATGGTCCTTTTGTTATTGTCTTATTATTATTTAATACATTTGAAATTAATAGATCTTTATTAATTCCATAAGCGATTGCTTTACGTACATTTAGGCTTGATACTACTGAATCATTTTGATTAAATGCCAAAAAATCATATTCTCTTTCTGAATAAACCTTTTTATTATATCCTATTGTACCTATATATTCTGTAAAATTTGATAAATGTGTATTTACTATATCAATATTATTCATTTTAAAATCATTGAATATTTCACCTACTGAATTATATTTATGTACTGTGATTGACTTTGTTGTGATTGTTTTGTCTTTATTATGCCATCTTTCATTTTTTACTAATAATATATTGTTATCATCTATGCTTGCTATTCTAAACATTCCCGTGCCTATTGGAATTTTTGTTGATGAATTAAAGTCTTCGCTTTTATAAAATTTTGATGATACTATTGGGAAGGTTAAATTATATTCGAAAAAGGCTACTTTTGAGCTTAAATTGATAAGCATTGCTGTATCATTGATTATATCCATTGATTCAATTTGGGCTACATTACCATTATATACTGATGATGAATTTTCTTTTATTTTGTTTATTGTGAATTCTACATCTGCTGTTGTTAATGTTGTGCCATCCTGCCATTTAATGCCTTGCTTTAATGTGATTTGGTATTTTGTATCACTAATTTTGGTAAGACCTTCAATCAAATTATTTTCAATTTGATAATCTGATGTTAAATTTATCAATGGCTCAAATATTAACTTATCTAAATTCAATATTTCTTTATTTTTAGTTAATATCGGATTGATAGTGTCGTATTCTGAAATTCCCATTTTTAAATTATCTACTATTGCTACATTATTTTCTGGAACTTCATTTTTTTTACTTTCTTCTTTGTTAGTATTGTTTCGATATATAAAAAATGTGGCGGTTGAAATAACTCCAACTACTATTATTATAAATACTATTAATGTGATATTATTTGTGTTTTTCATATTTTCTCCATTTACAAGTATATATTATATTGGTTTTTTATTTTTGTCCATATATTATTTTACATACTGTATACAAAATAGTTACTTTATTTTACAAATGTACTCTATAAACTCTTTTTACCCTATTTGTTTCGTCATCTATATCAAAAATCGCACCGTTTAGTTCTACTGGTCCTTCTGCTACTTTATATTTTTCTGGTAATGATTTTACAAATCTGATTAACGCTGTTTTGATGTCCATTCCTAAAATTGAGTTGGATGGTCCAGTCATTCCTAAATCAGTGATATATCCTGTTCCTTTAGGTAAAATTCTATTATCAGCTGTTGGAATATGTGTGTGTGTTCCAAACAATCCTGTAATTCTACCATCTAAGAAATGTCCCATTGCTAATTTTTCAGCAGTTGCTTCTGCATGAAAGTCAACCATATAGATGTCTGCTTTTACTTCTGTAACTATTTGATCTGCTATTTCAAATGGATTGTTTGACATTACATCATTAATGTTCGTTCTTCCAATTAAATTTATTGTGCATATTTTTTTATTATTTTTTTCTATTACAACATATCCGTGTCCTGGACATCCTTTTGAGTAGTTTGCTGGTACTATTAATTTAGGTATGTCAATTAATTCAAATATATCTTTGCGTCCCCATGTATGGTTTCCCATTGTATATACATCAATGTTTAATTGATTTAATTCATTAAATATTTTTTTTGTGATTCCTCTTCCTTCTGCTACGTTTTCTGCATTTACTATTGTAAAGTCGATATTTTCTGCTTTTTGTAAGATTGGTAAATCACTTTTCAGTTTTTCTACAGCGCCATGTGATACTAGGTCACCAATCGCTAAAATCTTCATATACTTTGTTTTCCTATCTTTTATATTTCTTTTATAACTTTGGCTATCATATCATTTTATTTGTTTTTTTTCAATGTTTTTCTTTTTATTATTTTTCCAGATTTTCACCATATAATCTTCTTTTTTATTTTCTATTTTCTTAATTTTGCTTTGCCAGATTTTCTCCAGATAATACTTTTATCTACAAAATAAAAAAGACCTATGATTTGTTCATAAGTCTTTATTTTGCTTTATTTTGCATATTCAGTAATTCTTTTTTCTCTAATAATGTTTACTTTAATTTGTCCTGGATAATCCATTTCATTTTCAATTCTTGTTGCTACATCCCTTGCTAATAATACCATTTTGTCATCTGATATTTTTTCAGGTTCTACGATTATTCTTACTTCCCTACCTGCTTGAATTGCAAATGATTTTTCTACACCTTCGAATGAGTTTGCAATATTCTCAAGACTTTCAAGTCTCTTAATATATGCTTCAAGTGTTTCTCTTCTTGATCCTGGTCTTGCTGATGATATTGCATCTGCAGCTTTTACAAGTATTGCTTCAGGTGTTTCTGCTGGTACATCATCATGATGTGCTTCTACTGCATTTATTACTTTTGGATCTTCTTTATATCTTTTTAGAACTTCAACTCCTAATTGAACATGTGTACCTTCCATGTCGTGATCTAAAGCTTTTCCTAAATCGTGTAACAATCCTGCTTTTCTGGCAATTTTTGAATTTAGCCCTAATTCTTCTGCCATTATTCTCGCTAAGTGTGATACTTCAACAGAATGCTTTAATACATTTTGTCCATAACTTGTTCTGTATTTTAATTTTCCTAGTAACATTATTATTTCTGGTGGTAAGTTGATTACTCCTGCTTCTATTGCAGCTCTCTCACCTTCTTCTTTAATTGTTTTTGTTAATTCTTCTTTTGCTTCTTCTACTTTTTCTTCAATTTTTGCTGGATGTATTCTTCCATCATCAATTAATTTTTCTAAAGCAATTCTAGCTACTTCTCTTCTTAATGCATCAAATCCCGAAATAACAACTGCTTCCGGTGTATCATCAATTATAAAATCTACACCTGTTAATGTTTCAAGTGTTTTGATATTTCTTCCTTCCCTACCGATTATTCTTCCTTTGATTTCATCATTAGGTAAAGTTACTGTTGATACTGTTGTTTCTGCAGTATGGTCTGCAGCACATTTTTGGATTGCATAAGTTATTATATTTTTTGCTGTATCATCTGATTTATCTTTAATTTCATCTTCAATTTTTCTGATACGTTCTGCTTTTTCCTGTGTTAATGTATCATCTAGTCTGTTTAACATTTCAGTTTTAGCTTCTTCTTGTGATAATTTTGCAATTTTCTCAAGATTGTCCATTTCGCTATCTTTTAATTGTTGAACTTCTTCTCTGATTTCTTCAATTTTTGATTCTCTTAAATCTAAATCCTTACTTCTTTCTTCTAAGTTGCTAATCTTTTTGTCTAAATTTTCTTCTTTTTGAATTAATCTTCTTTCTTGTCTTTGAATGTCTCCACGTCTTTCTCTAATCTCATCGTCTAATTCATTTTTGCTTTTAAAAATTTCTTCTTTCGCTCTTACAATTTCTTCTTTTCTGATATTTTCTGCTTCACGTTTTGCATTTTCTAAAATCTTCTCTGATTCTGCTTCAGCACTTTCGATTTTTCTTTCTGCTGTTTTCTTTCTCATGATGTATCCTATAATCGAAAATATAACTGCTGAGATTAAAAAGACGGCAACATTAATAATTATGTCCATACTAATATACCTCTCTATTAAATTTTCAATGTACAATATATATAATATTATTATTTATAAATATCTTACACCTCTATTTTATGTTATTTTATTTGATTAGTCAACTAAAAAGAAACTGAAATGTTAATTTGATTATAACATTTCAGTTTCTACTATTATCTTTATTATGCTCTTGGATGAGCTTTTTTATAAACTTCTTTTAATTCTGGTGTTTGGAATTGTGCATATACTTGTGTTGAAGATATATCTGAATGTCCAAGCATTACTTGGATTGCTTTAAGGTCTGCTCCATTTTGCAATAAATGTGTTGCGAATGAATGTCTTAAAATATATGGTGTTATATCTTTTGAAATATGTGCTTGTTCCTTATAATATTTAATTATTTTCCAGAAGCCTTGTCTTGTTAATCTTGATCCGTTTAAGTTAACAAATAATGCTTTGTTATCTTCATCTTTTATCAAGATTGGTCTTGCTTTTTTAATATATTCTTTTAAGGCTTTTAATGAGTATTGTCCTATTGGTACAACTCTTACCTTTTTTGATACTCTTGATGTTGCTGTTGCATTTTTCAAATCAATATCATCTATATTTAGATTCATGATTTCAGTAACTTTCATTCCTGTTGCATAAGCAAATTCAAGCATTGCTTTGTCTCTTATTCCTTTTAAATCAACTTCGTTTGGTTGATCTAATAATAATTCTACTTCTTCTGAAGTTAATACTGATGGAACTCTTTTTTCTATTTTTGGTGATGAAATTTTGCTTGTTGGATTTGTTTCAATTTTTTTATTTTTGATTAAATATTGATAAAAAGATCTTATTGTTGCTAAACTTCTTGAAATTGTTGAAGTTTTTTTTCCAACACTTTTTAAGTATTCCATGTATTCTTCAATGTTTTCTTCTGTTATTTCAGTATAGTTTATCTTCTCATCATTTAAATATCTTTCAAATTGTAAGATATCTCTTCTATATGATTGTAGTGTATTATCTGATAATTTTTTGTCCATTTGTAAAAACGCTAAAAATTGTTTTATTTCCTTATCCATTTTCTTTCCATCTTTCTTTCAATTTTTTGTTTCTATCAACTTGTTATGTTATATCACTTTTTGGACAAAAAGTAAAGAGTTATTGGATTATTTCTCTAATTTTCCGTATTCTCCTCCACCACCAACTTTTATATGTAACCCTCCTGTTCTAGATAAATTAATGATTTCCGACAATTTTGGTCCAACTACTGATTCTATGTCATCTTTTGTTATTTTATTCAATACTGTCATTTCTGTTCCATATGCATCCAGTAATTTGTCAATTACCTTTGGTCCCACTCCCGGTATAAATTGTAATGGATATTGATAATTGTAAACTGGTCTATTTTTGGGTGATTTTGATTCTTGATCTTTAATCATTACGATTCTATCATACACTCCCATTGTTATATGTTTATCTGAACCACATTTTTCACAAATTACTGCTGGTGGTTCTGTTTCTATTTGTCTTTCACAATCTTCACAATAGCTTCTGTTATATTTTCCTAATTTAGGGTCCATTCCATAATTAGCAATAATCTTTCTTCCTTCTTCACCTTTTATTGCTTTAAATACTTCTTTAAAATTAATATTTTGTACTTTTAATTTATTATATTCTCTAGCTATTTTAGGCAATGAATGTGCATCTGAGTTTGTTAAAAAATTCTTCTTCATTAATTCTGATATTGTGTCTGCTAAATATGTATCAGAGCTTAAACCTAATTCAATTGCAAATATTCTGTCATATTTTTCTTTAAATATTCTTTCAAGTCTTTTTGTACAATTGCCATAATAACTTTTGAATGGTGTAAATACATGGGCCGGCACTAAATATCCATTATATTTTTCTACTATGTCTATTAAATCATACCCTGATAAATTTGCTCTTTGTGTACTTAATGTTATGTTTTTAATGTGTGTTGACATTTCTTTTGAAAAATTTTTGATATCTTCTAATTTAGGAAAATAGCATAAATTGTGTGCGCTTGCTGTTTTTCCGTCTTCATTTTTTTCAGATGTTTCTATTTCTGCTCCCAATATTATACATACTTTATCCTTGTAGATTATTCCACCTTCTTCTAGTTCGTATGCGTCTCCTGTTGCTAAAAATTCTTCTATATCTTGTATTACATATGGTGATGCACAATCGATTACCGATACTACATCTATTCCTTTTCTTTCATAGCATTCTTTTGCAATATTGGCAAAATTCAAAGATTTGGCCGCTGTTATCTTTATCGGTTTGTTATTTTCACTTCTTCCTATGTGTACATGTAAGTCTGCAAATATTTCCACTGCTGTTCCTTTCACAAAAATAGAGAAGTATTACTTCTCTATTTAATTTACATTATTATATTTTCTTTAATTTCTTCTGTTTCAGGTCTTTCAATTTGTTTCATCATTTTATCAATATCTGTTGCTAGTTCACTTGCTGAAAAAGTAACTTCTGTTGATGGTTTACCTGAAATTATTAAATTTCTTTTCTTTGAGTCTGCTTCTTCGAATCTATCTAATTCTGTTAGCATTACATCTATAAACTTTGGTACATTTATTATTCTTCTGTTTGCTTGTTCTTTTAAATAAGTCATTCCTCCAACAATTTTCATATTAAACCTCCTTTGTGATTTCAAGTGTTTCTGCATAGTGTATGAAATCTACAAATTTATCTAAATATTTATTATATTTTCCTTTTAAATTTCTATTCTCTAATAATACTAATGCTTCATCTACTTCCATTCCAATTCTTTCCGGTCTGTCCAATAACATTCCTCCGAAATGGTCTGCTAATTCTAATAAATCACTTTCTGGTTCTCTATTTTCTGAAATCGTGTATCTGTTAACACCTTCACAGATTCTGCAAAATCTTTGATCAAATCCTAGCATTGATAAAAATTCTGCTCCTCTACCAGCGTACATTCTTATTTCTTCTTGATTTCTTGAATTTAATATTTTTTTACAATCACATAATAATCTTGCTGATATTACTGTATTGTCATCTATTTGTTCTTCTGGATATTCTTGATGTAAATAGTCCAAAAATAATTTCAAAATAACTGTTTTAAATACTACTGAATTATCATAGAATATTCCTGTTTTCTTCTTTAGAAAATATACAATATTTAATTTCTTATTAAAATCTATTTCGTTTAAGAAATATTCTGCAAATGTCTCTTCTCCCATAGTTTTCTCCTCGCTATTTTCTCATTAGTATTATATTATTAAGTATGTACTTATTCAATGAATGTAATCCAATTGTAATATTATATTTTGATTATAAATTTTGATGTATAATCTAGGTTTGCATCTACTGATTTTGGATATTTAATTGTGTAGATTTCTGTTGCTTTTTTATCAATATTTAATAACTCATTTTCTCCTTTGTTTTCTTCAAACTTTTTAAGTGATGTAATTAATTTATTGTTATTTATTGTACTTAAAATTTCTTCACATTGCTTATTAATTCCAAGTACTCTTATGTATGGATCATTGTTTTTTGATTGTTCCATGTCTGATTTTGTTATATCTAATAATATATATGTTAGTATTCTTGATATTCTAGTTTTGGTATATCTCTTCGTACTGACTTTGTCTATTATTTCATCAATTGTTTTGCAGGTTGTTGATGCAAGTTTGATACTATTTTCAAGCCCTTCATTTACATCTGCTATTTTACTAATTTCTTCTTTTGTCATCATCCTTATCTTATATATTACAATATCTGAAAAATCATTTATTGATGTTACATAGGTTCCCTGACTTTTTAATTTTAATAATTTCTCATAAGTATATTTTGGAACCACTTTACTTATTTCATCAAAATTATTTTCTAAAAACAATTTTCTAATATAGGTTCCTGATGCATAGTTTTCATTTATGTTCTTATCATGGTGCATTGAATTCTTTCGCTTTATTGCAAATGGTTTTATCCTGCTATTTGTTATTTTTAATGCTTTTAAATATTCGATTGCTAGTATGTTGTTTGGTTTTTGCATTATATTTTCCGCATTTTCACTTGATAATACTTTTTTTAATGCTATTTCCCTTGCTTTCGGATATGAATTTCCTTTATCAAGCTCTGTTTTTATTTTTGACTTAAATTTATAATTTTCGTTTACTAATACATCTGCAATTGCTTGTAATTCTTGTAGATTGTCTTCTTCAATCCCAAATACTAAGTAATCTATGTTTCCTATTTCATTTAGTATTTTGATGCCGCCTAATGCAAAATTTTCCGCACTTGAAATACTGTATATCGTTGGTAGTTCAATCACCATATCTACTTCATTTTGAAGAGCTATTTTTGTTTTCTCGAATTTATTGACTAATGATGTTTCTCCTCTTTGTGTAAAATTCCCGCTCATTACTGCAATTACTGTGTCTGCGCCTGTTAATTCTTTTGCTTTTTGTATTTGATACAAATGTCCATTATGGAATGGATTGTATTCTGCAATAATTCCTATCCTCTTTCCCATATTATCTCCTCTTATTGCGTATTCTTAAATTAATTGTTATAATAGCATAGATTTATACGAAATTCAATTTTAAGAGGTTTATTTATGGATAACATAATTTTATATACTGATGGAGCATGTTCAGGTAATCCAGGACCTGGTGGCTGGGGAGCTGTTTTAATTTTTAATGGTATTGAAAAAGAACTTAGTGGCGCTCATCCTAGTACTACTAATAATATAATGGAAATCACTGCTGTTATTGAGGGCCTTAAAGCTCTTAAAAGGCCTTGTAATGTTAATATTTACAGTGATAGTGCTTATGTTGTTAATTGTTTTGAAAAGAATTGGATTAATAATTGGATTAAAAATAATTGGGTTAATTCTAAAAAGGAACCTGTTAAAAATAAGGAACTATGGCTTGAATTATTTAATTTAACTAAGATTCACAATGTTACTTTTAATAAAGTTAAGGGTCATTCAAATGTGAAATATAATAATAGATGTGATGAGTTAGCTAGAAATGCGATTTTAACAATTTAAAAGGAATGGCTTAAAACCATTCCTTTTTTATTATTGTTCTATATTTTACAGTGTTTAAAGCATTGGCTTTCATGTGAATTTATAATTCCAACTGCTTGTAGATATGAATAAATTATTATTGTTCCAACAAATGTCATCCCTCTTTGCTTTAAATCTTTTGAAATGGTATCTGATAACTCTGAGCTTACTTTATCAAATTCATATATTGTTTCATTATTTGTAAATCCCCAGATATATTTATCAAAACTGCCATATTCTTTTTGAATTTGTTTAAATATTTTAGAATTATTTATTGTGGCTTTTATCTTTAATTTGTTTCGAATTATTCCTGCATTATTTTGTAATTCTTGAATTTTTGTTTCATCGTAATTGATAATTTTATTCATATCAAAATTATCAAATGCTTTTCTAAAATTCTCTCTTTTGTTTAATATACAACTCCATGATAGTCCTGCTTGAAATGATTCTAATATTAGCATTTCATATAACTTTTGGTCATCATGAACAGGTTCTCCCCATTCTTTATCATGATATTTTGTATATATTTCATTTACATTCATTGCCCATTTACATCTATTCATATTTTACCTATCTAACTAATGTTTGTAGTCCTGCTTTTGTTCTTGCACCTACTCCTCTTCTTATTTCTCTTCCACCTTGGAAAACTATTAATGTTGGCAATCCTCTGATACCATATTTTCCTAATATCGCTCCTCCATGTGAAACATTTACTTTAACAACTTTAATGTTTGGATTTTCACGTGCGAACTCATCAAGAATTGGTGACATCCTTCTACATGGACCACACCAATCTGCGTAAAAGTCTACTAAAACTTTTTTACTTGAATTTATTACTTCTCTTTCAAAAGCTTCTTCCGTTATTACTATTGGTTTATTTACGGGTTGAGGTTTCGGCTGTGGCGCTGGTTGTGGGATTGGTTGTGGCTTTGGTGTTGGCGCTGGTTGTGGTGGTGGTTGTGGCTTGGGTGTTGGCGCTGGTTGTGGGGTTGGCTGTGATTTTGGTGTTGGTGTTGGAGTTGTTACTGGCTGTTTTGCTGGCTGTGTTGGTTGTGATTGTTGCACTGGTTGAGTTTGTGGTTGCTGTTTTGGTTGCTCAGTAACTTTTTGTTCAGGTTTTGCATTATTATTATTTGGTTGCGTATTTACTACTTTTTGAGTATTATTTTTATTGTCATTTGCTTTATTATTGTTGTCATTATTATTAGCTACTGCATTTGGATTAGCTTCTACTTTGATTTTTATTTTCTTTTCTGATGAGTTATTTGATTGATCTATTGCAATATATGTTATTTCATATTCACCAGGTATATTTGTATCAACTTTTCCAACAACTGATACATCAATTAATTCGTCAGTATTGTCTTCTACTTTAATGTTTTCTTTTAAATCTATTGTTTCGCCTTGTTTAATTGTTCTATCTTCAGCTCCAATTATTTCTGGTTGTTTTGTATCAATTATATTGACATTAATTATTTCTGTTTCTTTTTGTCCATTACTATTTAATTTTTCTAATGTGATTGGAATTCTTCCAAGATTTTTAAATGTATATTCGCTTGTTACTTCTTCCCCATCTATTAATACTTTTACATCATTAGGAATTTTTAGATCCGATTTATTAAAAGTCGTTCCATATTCAAAATTCTTATCTTTAATTCCTAATTCGGCTACTAATTTACTTAATCCTGTTTTTGGCTCCATTTTTGTTATTCTATTTTTATTAAATAAAATAATTGTTGTGATTCCTGCTGCTATTAATATAATTAGTACAATTACTATTGATAAAATTATGGTTATTCTTTTTTTGCTTTTATCCATATATCCCCCATTTATACTTTTGTATTTTATTTTGCTTCTCTTACAAATTTTAAAACTGTACTTTTACTTAATGCACCTACTGCTCTATTTAATTCTTTTCCGTTTTCGATAACTAGTAATGTTGGCATTGATGAAATATTGTATTTTCTTGCTAAATCTTCATTTTGATCAACATTAATTTTTACTACTTTGATATCTTTATTTTCATTTGCTATTTCTGCTACTCGTGGTGATAATATTTTACATGGACCACACCAATCTGCATAAAAGTCTACTAATACTCTTTTATCTGAGTTTAATACTTCTTTTTCAAAGTTGGCTGATGTTACTGGTATTACTGCGTTTTCCGCTTCTACCTTTGTTTTTTCTGCCTTTTTACCTGTTCCAAGGCTTATTCCTATTAAAACTGCAATAAATACTACTGCTAATACTGCATATATTATTTTTTCTTTCATTTTCTCTCCTATCTAAATATCATTATGATACCCATTATTATAAGTATTATTCCTGATATTTTTCTAATTATATCATAGTGTTTTTTTATTGTGTCGAATACTTTTTTCATTTTATCTATCAATAGTGCTGATATAATGAATGGTATTCCTAGTCCTATTGAGTATGATGTTATCAATAGGATTCCTTTGATTGTTTCACTTTTGCTTGATATCAACAATAATGCTGATGCTAAAAATGTTCCTATACATGGTGTCCAGCTTATTGAAAACGCCATACCAAAGATTAAAGATTTAAAGAAATTCAAATCTTTGACATTTGATTTAACTCTGTTTTCTTTATTTAAAAACTTAAGTTTTATTATTTCTATATAATTTAGTCCTAATAGTATAATTATTAGACCAAATACTATTTTTATATATTTTAAGTGGCTTGTTATCATTTTTCCAAATGTACTTGCAAAAATTGATAATATTATAAAAACAATACTAAATCCTAGGACAAATCCTATTGCGTTTATTAATGCTTTATTTTTCTTATCTTCATCTTTGCCTGCGAAATATGATATGTATATTGGCAACATTGGCAGTACACATGGTGATATAAAACTTGCAATACCTTCAATGAATGTCATTAAATAATCCATTTATTCCTCCTTATGTTTTATTAAATATATTTCTATATCTTGTAATTTTGCTTTTTGACCATATCCATATAATATTTTGGATATTTGTTTATGATATTGTATTTTTCTAGCAATATCGGATTCTTGCTTTATTGCTATTAAATAGCTTTCTATTAATCCCATATCTCCATATTCATTTGTGAATGTTTCTCTAATCTTTTGACTGTAGAGTTTAGGATTATTTACAGCATAATAATATAATTTTTCGCCTATTAACTTTTTTACTATTTCTGCATATCCTAAAACTTCACTATTATCACTCTGGTGCCTGGTTAATATATAATATCCATTACCTAAGTTTAGTTGATATTTTGGTTTTAAATTAATATATAGAGCTGCTTCTAAATCTGAAAATATATCAACTAAAACTTTTGTTTTTGATACATTTTCTAAATAAAATCCGTTTGAAAATATCTCATTTCTTTTCAAATATAAATTTGATATTTTTTCTAACTCTTTATATATCATTGCTTTTAACTCTGATAATACAAATTCTTTTTCTTGAATTCCTTTGTATTTTGAGGCTATACAATATGATAATGTCTTTGCTCTTTCATTATACTCTATATATATTTCTTCTTTATGTTTTATTTGTATCACTTCTATTAAATTTACTGATAAATTGTATATATTTTTGTCAATCATATTTAATAATGCTTTTTCTTCTATATATTGTGATTGATATTTTGATTTGTCATACAAATAATTTATTATGCAAGCTTTAATAAAATTGTCGATTTTATTTCTTTTGCAGTGTTGTTCTATTTTACTTCTTAATAATTCTTTTGATATCATTTTCCCTCATAACTTTTAATATCTAAATATTTATTTATTTCTTCCTTCATGTGATTTGGAATATTGTTCATTTCTGCTCCAAATATTTTGGCATTTTTTCTATCATTTAATTCTTCTAAAACATATTTTATTGGACTTAATTTATCGCCTCTTGATATCATTTCCAATTTATATTTTTCTTCGCTCATTGGAGTGTTCTTCCATATATATGTTGATTCTGTTGTTGTTAATTTGGATGATGCTATTAGATGTTTCTTATATAAAGTTTCTATTATTGCTTGAGCTGCTTGCTTAGTTTTTATTGTAACTTTGATGATGTGGTATGCTTCTTTGGATTGATTTATTTGCTCTGATAATTCTTCCATATCTTCTTCGAATTCTTCGTCTTCTTCAAATTCTTCTAAAAAGTCTTCTGGGATTGGCACTCCATATTCTTTTAATTGAGCTAAATCTTCTATTTTACTTATTATTTTTCTAGTTTTTGTTATTGGGTATGGAACATTTACTAAATTATAATATTCTATTTCTATTACTCTTCCTAGTCTTTCATAGCCATCAAATCCAACTAATACTATATCACTCATCTTTATTTCTGAATCTTCTGAAATATAGTATAGTGGCTTTTCTGGATCATCTAAATATTCAACTAATGCATAGCAATATTCTTTGTTTCTATCTTCAAATTTTGGCAAGATTTCTTGTGTTTCAAGTTTGTACACTGGTTTTTCAAGTGTTATTTCCTGTCTTAGAAACTTTTTATTATGCAATTTGTCAAATACATCTATTGCATTTTTTTCCTTTGTGCAATCTTCTATCTTAAATTTTGTTAAATCAGGAATTTGATATCTTATCTCTTTTTCATTATTAGATATTTGATTTAAGTATCTGCTTTGAATTATTTCTACAAATTCTTTATCAAAAATCATATTGATAAATCCTTTATGGATTAAATAATTTTCTTTTGTAAAACTTTTTTCTTTAATTGATTCTCTGACATATTCTATTATCCTTGTTTCTATATTGTCTGGATTTACTATTTTTTCAAACATTTGACTTTTTATCAATGCATATCCTTTTTTCTTTGAATCTTCTAGCTTATATACCGTGAACTCTGTATTTAACCCTTCCCATTCATTGTAGCGCTTTTCTAATTCTAACTCAGGTACTTTCTTTAAGATTGTTTCAAATTGTGGAACTCCTTTAAAAGCTCTTTCCTGCATAATTGTCCCATCAAATCTAAAAAAAGTAACCCATTCTGCGTAGTATTTTTTACAAAAATATTCTAACTCTGATTTTTCTGCATCTGTATCGAATACTTCTTCTACAATGATATGGTTTTTATTTAAATCTTTTTTTATTAATACTGATACAACTGATTTATTTTCTAATAAATATACAATTTGTTTATTACTAATTTTAAATTGTTTATATTCTGTGTGTTTTAAAAAATTGTTTAATGCTTTTATAAAAGCTTGTAATGTTGCTTCCATGTCTCCCTCTTTTCGCTGTTATTATACATTATTTTTATCATAGTTGCAAAAGAGTTTAATAAATATCTCAAATATATTGATTAATATTCATTTATATTATAATCTAGCTTTGGAGGTTTTTATGGTACATGAAATGAAGTTAAACGATAGAGCTATTGACAATATTTCTATCGGAGTAAAAAAGTTTGAATTACGATTATTTGATGAAAAAAGAGCAAAAATCAATTTAAATGATTATATAATTTTTAAAAGTCTTTCTGAATCTTCAAAAACTTTAAAAGTAAAAGTTCTTGGTTTGCTGCATTATAATAGTTTTGAAGATTTGTTTAATGACGTCGATTATAATTTATGCGGTCCTGCAGATAGTCTGAATACAAAACTCGAAAGATTGCACAATATTTATCCGATTAATGAAGAAGTAAAATATGGTATTTTAGCTATTCGTATTGAACCTATTTAAAATAAATTATATGTAAAAAGACAAGTTCAGTTTATACTGGGCTTGTCTTTTTTTATTTTATAATTCAAATTGTGAATTATATAGTTTTGCATAAAAACTATCTTTTTTCATTAATTCCTCGTGGTTTCCTTGTTCTATGATGTTTCCATCATTCATTACTAATATTATATCTGCATTTTTTATAGTTGATAGTCTGTGTGCTATTATGAATGAGGTTCTGCCTTCTGTTAATTTGTCCATTGCTTTTTGTACCAATTCTTCTGTTCTTGTATCAACATTTGATGTTGCTTCATCTAATATTAAGAATGGTGTATTCTCTAGCATTCCTCTAGCAATTGTTATTAATTGTTTTTGTCCTGCTGAAATAGAATCATTTTCATTCATTTGAGTATTTAATCCATCTGGCAATGATTTGATAAAATGTGTTATTCCTATTTTATCACACACTTCAAATATTTCTTCATCTGTTAAATTATCTCTGTTGAATGCAATATTTTCACGTATTGTACCCTCAAACAACCATGTATCTTGTAATACCATTGTAAATAATGATGCAATGTTTTCTCTACTTAACTCTTTTGTACTTATTCCTTCTATTTTGATATCTCCTGAATTTATTTCATAGAATTTCATTAATAAATTTACTAGAGTTGTTTTTCCTGCACCGGTTGGTCCGACAATTGCTATTTTTTGTCCTGGCATTGCTTCTACTGTAAAGTCTTTGATTATTTCTCTGCTTTCATCATATCCAAAATGAACATGCTCAAATGATATCTTTCCTTTTACTTCTTCCGGTTTTAAAATATATTTAACTTCTTCTGCTGGTAATTCTTCTTCATCTAAAAATTCAAACACTCTTTCTGATGCAGCTGCAGTTGATTGCATACTTGTAAACGCTTGTGCAATTTGTGATAAAGGTGATGAGAATAATCTTACATAAGTCATAAATTCAACTATTACTCCAAATGTAATTTTACCACTGCTTGCTAACAATGCTCCTACTATACATACTGCTACATATCCAAAATCACCTACAAACTGCATCATTGGCATCATTAATCCTGATATAAATTGACTTTTTCTGTTTGCTTCATATAGATTTTGATTTAATGTGTTAAATTTTTCAGTTGATTCTTTTTTGCCATTATATGCTTTTACTACTACTAAGTTTGAATATACTTCTTCAACATGTGAATTTAACTTTCCTAATTCAGTTTGTCTTGCTGTAAAGTATTTTTGAGATTTTGCTAATACAAACCCCATGAATGCAAATCCAAACATTACTGATAGTACTGCTGTTATTGCCATTATCCAGTTTGTATAAAACATCATAATCAATGTTCCAAAAAATAATACAATTGCTGATACCATTGTTGCTAATGATTGATTTAACGTTTGTGCCACTGTATCTACATCATTTGTTACTCTTGATAAAATATCTCCAGTTTGATTTTTATCAAAATATTTTAATGGTAGTTTGTTGATTTTGCTTGAAATCCTTTTTCTTAAATTTTCTGCAAATCTGTTTGATGTCTCTGACATTAAATATTGTTCAAAATATGAAAATAATGTGCTTAGTACATATATTATTATCAACACTATAGTTATTTTCTTTATATTGTCTATATTCATTTTAGGTTTGATTATTTCTTGAACTGATTGTGGTAATTGCTCAACCTTACTATACAATTCTTTTGCATTATTGTTATTATTTAAGGTTTGCATTATTTGCATTGTTTTAATTTGATCTTCGATACTAATTTCTTTTCCATCGATTGTTATGTTTTTTTGTAATTTGCTTATTGATATTTGTTTTTCTAATTCTTGAATATTTTGTGTATTTACTACTAATCCTTTTGATATCTCATCAACTAATTTTGCTAGCCTTTTGGGTGCGATTATTGAAAATATTGAACTAAATATTGCTAGAATTATTGAAATTATTATCATTATTTTAAATTTATTTAATTCTTTTAATAATCTTTTTATAGATTCAGAGAAATTCTTTGCTTTGTCATTTGGATTTGTTGGTATTCCTCTATTACTAGGCATTTTCTAATTCCTCCTTTGTTAATTGTGATAGTGCAATTTCTTTATATACTTCGCAATTTTTTAATAGCTCTTTATGTGTACCGATTCCGACACATTTTCCATTATCCAATACCACAATTTTATCTGCATGCATTATTGTTCCGATTCTTTGAGCTACAATTAATGTTGTTGCGTCTTTAGTATATTCTTTTAAGGCTTTTCTTAATATTTTATCTGTTTTGTAATCAAGTGCTGAAAACGAGTCATCAAATATATATATTTCTGGTTCTCTTGCAATTGCTCTAGCTATTGACAATCTTTGTTTCTGTCCTCCTGAAATGTTTGTTCCCCCCTGTGATATATTTGCATCATATTGGCCTTCCATTTTCAATACGAATTCTTCGCCTTGTGCTACTTTTAGTGCTTCTTCTATTTTTTCTTGTGTTATTTTTGATTTTCCATTATCTCCATACATAATATTAGATTTTACTGTTCCATCAAACAACATTGCTTTTTGTGGAATATAGCTCATTCTGTTTCTTAATTCTGCTTGCGTATAGTCTTTGACATTTTGTCCATCTACTATAACTTCACCTTCTGTTGCATCGTAAAATCTTGGTACTAAATTTACTAATGTTGATTTTCCGCTTCCTGTTGAACCAATAAATGCTACTGTCTCACCTTGGTTTGCTTTAAACGATATTTTCTCCAATAAATACTCTGAAGCGTCTGGATATTTAAATGATACATCTTTAAATTCGATTGTTCCTTTTTCTGTAACTCCTGCAATTCCTTTGTTTCCGTCTTTGATGCTATTTTCTGTTTCTAATACTTCTTTTATTCTGCCTGCTGATACTTCTGCTCTTGGTAACATGATAAATATCATGACTAACATTAAGAATGACATGATTATTTGTATTGCATAACTTGAAAATACTACCATGTTTCCGAATATTGATATCTTATCTGTTAATAATGCATCATTAATTAATTTAATTCCTATTAAATATATTGATAATGTTAGTAGATACATTACTATATAAATTAATGGTTGTATTACTGCAAATGATTTTTGAATGAATAATTGTGTTTGTGTTAAATCTGTATTGATATCATTGAATTTGTCTTCTTGATATTTACTTGCATTAAATGCTCTTACAACTCTTATTCCTGTTATATTTTCCCTTGCTTTAGCATTTAATTTATCTGTTAATTTTTGAATCTTCTTAAACTTAGGTAGTACGAAAACTACAATTAGTGCCACTGCAATTAGTAATACTAAAACGGCTATTCCTGTTGCGGCGCTCCATTCCCATCCTTTATTTAAGATTTTTCTTATTCCCCAGATTGCTGTAACTGGTGCTTTAACTAATATGTGTAATCCCATTGCTATAAATGATTGTATTTGTGATACATCATTTGTTGTTCTTGTTATTAAGCTACTGGTTGAAAATTCTTTTACTTCATGTAATCCTAAATCTTCGACTTTTTCAAAAATTTCTTTTCTAATTCTTTTTGAAAAATTTGCTGCTACATTTGCCACTAAATATCCTGTTATTACAGTTAATATTAAACTTCCTAGTGAACATACTAACATCATTCGTCCATTTTTCCAGATATCTGCCATTTGGCTTCCTTCTGTTTTTACTAATTTTGTAATTTCTGACATGTAATCAGGTGTTTTTAAATCTAGATATACTTGAGTTACAATCATAATTATTGAAATTACTATAAAGAGCACATCTTTTTTACTGAATTTTTTGAATAATTTTAGCATTTTTCCTCCTTTTGATATTCTATTATTGATTCACATGTTATTTCCTTTATTCTTTTTACTATTCTTATGAATTCTAATGAATCTTTTTCTCCTAAAGTTTCTACCAAGTGTTCTACATATCTTTTAACTTTTTCTTGATGTTCTTCAATTTTTGTTATGCCATTTGTTGTGATTGATATTACTATTTTTCGTTTATCTTCTTCTGATTTGCTACGTTTTATTAAACCCTTCTTTTCTAAGCTATTTAGAGTGCTTGCAATTCTTGCGCTACTTACTTGCAAATGATTTTCTAACTCGTTTGATGATATATTATTTTTTTCATTTAATAAATAGGCTAGAATTCCTACTTCTCCTTTTGATAAATCCCCTATTATTTCTTGTATATGCTGTTTCTTCCTTTTAGGCTTTACAAAAATCTCTATTATCTCTTTGACTATCTCTGAAGTTTTCATTTCGACTCCTTTTTCACTAATAGTGTTAGTAACTTTACCACTATTTTTATTTGTTGTCAATAATTTTAAGACAAAAAAATCAGTACAATATGTACTGATTTCATTGTTATTATTTAGTTTTATACATTTTTATTATTTCTTTTAAACTTAGTTTTGTACCATTATTTATTATTGCATTTGTATATACTTTAATTGCAATATGTGCAATTAATATATTTGTCATTATTAATATTAATACTGATATTATCATGTCCCTTGGTGTTGCCACTCCAACCATTACTCTAAATGGCGCTGAGAATGGTGATGAAAATGGTATCATTGATGATATCAAATTCAAACTACTTGTTGGACTTGTTATTGTAAAATACGCTAAGTAAAAGCTCATTACTGCAATCAATGATGCAGGTGTTGCTGCTGATTTAACTTCTTCCGGATTACTTACAAATGATCCAGTTAATGCATATAATAAAGCATATTCCATATATCCTAGTATAAAGTAAACTACTATGGTTATTCCAAGTGTCGGTGTTATTGTTGATAAATCCAGGAATGCCGATAGCATATTTTTGTCTACAAATGTATTTATGCTTATAACTGATATTAATACTATTAATAATAATTGTATTAATCCTGCTAATCCTATTCCAAATGTTTTTCCTAATACAATATTTCTTGCCTTTGTGTATGTTACAAGTGTTTCAACTATTTTAGATGTTTTTTCTGTTGTTATTGATGTTGATACTTGATATGCAAATGTATATATTGCGCCGAATAGTAATCCTGTTAATGCTAATATTACAAAAATATTTTTATTTGCATCTTTTTCTTGGCTTGATACTATTGTATATTCAAAATTTGGTTCCAATGATTTTATTTGTTGTTCTGTTAGATTTAGCTTTTTTAATTGATTTTGTGAATAAATTTCTTTTAATGCTTTTTGAATATCCACTGGCGAATTCATCATTAGTGAAGTGTTTTCAACTACATATTCTATTTTAATGCTTCCTTCAGCTTTACTAACTATAATTCCTTTTTTTATATCTTTATTTTTTATTTTAGTTTTAACATCTGCTAATGATGTCTTTTCTTTTGCAATTATAAATTCATTATTTAATCCTAATTCATTTATTCTGTTTAATTGATTTTCAAATACATTTTCATTATCTACAATCAATATTTTGTCTTTTTCATTATTATTTGCTAGCTTTGGTATTATTTTTGTAAATGCTGATGCTAAAATAATCATTAAAATCATTATTATTGTTGATACGATAAATGCTTTTTGTTTTAATGCTTCTATTAGTGTAAATTTTGTTACTATTAGTATATCTCTCATGTTATTCACCCACCTTTTCTATAAATATGTCGTTTAATGTAGGTTTTTGAATTTCAAATTTATCAATTACTATATTATTATCTACAAGGTTCTTTAATAGTTTGTGTGCTTGTTCTTCATTATTTATTTTAATTTTATAATTGTTGTTTGCAACTAATTCAATTTCCATGTCATTTTCTTCTATGTATTTTGTTACATCTTGTTTTGTATTTAAACTCAAACGGTTTGCAGGATATCCTTCCTTAATTTCTGATAGATTTCCCTGTAATACTGTCTTTCCTTTATTTAAAATTAGAATATTTTCGCAAAATTCTTCTATCGTTGGCATTTGATGTGCTGACATTATTACATATTTTCCGTCTTTTACTAATTCAATGATTATATTTTTTAATAATTCTGAATTGACTGGATCTAATCCACTAAATGGTTCATCCAGTACTACTAGTTCTGGATTATGTAATATTGCTATCATAAATTGAATCTTTTGTTGATTTCCTTTTGATAGTTTGTCTGCTGTCATATTCATGTATTGTTCTACTTTTAATTTTTTTGACCATTTATCAATTGATGCTATTATATCCTCTTTTTTCATGCCTTTTAATTCTCCGAAATACATCAATTGATTTCTAATCTTTATTTTTTGATATACGCCTCTTTCTTCTGGTAAATATCCAAAGTTTACCGCTTCACGGCTTACTTTCTTATCATTCCATGTTATTTCACCACTATCATTATTGATAATTCCTAATAACATTCTTATTATTGTTGTTTTTCCTGCACCATTTGTTCCTAATAAACCATATACTCCTGGTGTTTCCAATGTTAATGATACTTTATCAACTGCTTTATTTGTTCCAAAGCTTTTTGATACCTCTTTTAGTGTTAGTCCCATTGTGGCTCCTTTCAGTTTTGTTTTATCAGCAACATTATATATCTTTATATTTGTAAAATAAATATTTTTACAAAAAAAATCAACCCAGTGGTCAACTGGATTGATTTTTGTTATTACTTATTTATTTAGAGCTTTATTCATTTTTTCATTCATTTCTACGTCATCTTTGTAATTTACTACTTGCTCTTTTATAAATTCTTTTAATGTTTCTTTTTCTTTTGAATCTATATTTTTATTTTCAATAATATCAATTACTAAATTAATTATGTTTTTAGTATATGGTTGTTGATATAATTCATCTCCTGACATTTTACTTTGGTTTTCGATCATTTTAGCTTTTGATTCTTTATACTCTTTTGAATGAAATTTTTCTATGATATTTTCAATTTTATTATATTGTTCATCACTTTCCTTTTTCAATCTTTCATGTTCTTTTGTTAAATAATCATCTTCTTGATTATTATTTTTTGAAGAATCATTATCTTTTATTAATTCTTTAGTTATTTTCTCTTTTTCTGCTTGTCTTTGAGCTTCAAATTCTTGTTTTGATAATACTTTTTCTGGCAATATTCTTTTATCTTTTATTCCTATAATTACAATTGGAATGCATATTAAAGCTAATGCAATAAAAATAATTAATATAGTCTTATTTTTCATAATAACCTCCTTTTACATTTTAAAAAATACAATATATGGATTTTGACCTTTATTTCTATACTCTTGGCATATTTGAATTAAATTTTTATTTATTGTTGGGTTAGAACTATATGTTAATTCAAAATTCATTATACCATTGTATTTTTCATATCTTGTGATAAACATTGTATGTTCTGATGATCCTAAAAATCCTAAATTTGTTTGATTTCTTTCAACTTAAAATCATTAAATTTAAGCCTCAATACACTTGGAGATTCTATGATAAGTTCTTTTTTATTATAGAATAATTTATTGTTCGTAAAATCACAATATTTTTTCAAGTAATATTTAATTGATGCTCCATGGCTTACTATTACAACTTTTTTCCCATTGTTATGTTTTATAATATTTTCAATAACTTCATTCATTCTTTGTTCAACTTCTTTAAAACTTTCTCCTCCGGTACATTTTAAAGAATTATCTAACATCTGCTCTATAGTATATGAATTCTTTTTTATTTCACCTAATTTTCTTAATTCTTCTCTATCTCCGTAGCAGCCTTTCATTTAATCTTGAATCAATGTTAATTAAAAGATTGTTCTTTTTAGCTATGTATTTAGCTGTTCCAATTGCTCTTGAATAAGAACTACTCCATAATTCTTTTATATCTAGTAATTCTGGATTATTACTCAACTCTTCTGCTTTCTTTTCACCATCGATTGATAAAATAATTTTTTCATTTTCTAATTGAGTATCTCCGAAATTATAACAATCTCTATATTGTTCTGAATGTCTTAATAGATATATAATTGTTTCTTTCATGCTTAATTTTATCCCTTTCTCTATTTGCTTTAATATGAAACACTTTTTTATCATAAGACTCTAATATTAATTTTATTATTAGACATTAAATAAAAGTACAAATCTTTATCTATATATTTCTAATCATTGCTCCATATCCACCAAATACGCATGGTGAGTCACATTTCCAACCTGGAAATGTACAGCGTGCACCTCTTGAATATTGTAGTAAATATTGGTAAAGTTCTGGTTTATCTTTAGTTGCTTCAAGATATTTATTCATTATATTTTTTGTTTCTTGCATAATTTCTAATTGTGAAAATCCACATAGACGTTCCATACATTTTAATACAAAATTTTCTATTGTTCCTCTTTCATTTACTTGTACCAACATTCCTTGTGGGAAAAACTCTTTTAATGATGATATATCTTTAAGCCATTCTTTCTCTAAGTTTGTTCCTGCAATTATTGGTGGTACGTAGTATTTGGGTTCATCTAATAATGTTATTTCATAAGATAATGTTCTATGTCTTTGTGCTTGCGCTAATTGGGCAAAACTTGCTAAATATGTGACTGAATAATTTTCTCCGAATTCTTCATTTCTATTTTTTCTTTGTGCAAATAATGAAAAATTACGATTTTTATTTCTTGAATCCAATCCTTCTATTTCTAAATCTGGCATAGCTGCTAAAAATTCTTTAAAGGTTTCTTTTAATTTAATTGAGAATGTATTTTCTTCTGCATTTTTGATATAGTCTTTTGCCCAGTTAATAATATAATTTAATTGTCCAAAGTTTACTGTGTATTCCATTACTGTTGCTGGTGTAAATACACTTATAAGGTATCTTGCATTTTCTTGAGCTAGTTTAAGTGCTCTTTTGTCTTCAAATTTTGGATATTGAGTAAGTATTTGTTCCTTAAATATTTCAATCCATTTTTCGTATAGTTCTTTTTCCTGTGGTGATGGCTCCATGTGTGTATATCTTGCTGACTTTTCTGATGTATTGTATATTTTTTCATTGTTTAATATCATTGCAAGTATTTTTGGAATTCCTTCAAGGCTTAAATTGTATGTTGGATGGCCAAATACACTGTGGTGTCCTGATTTTATATTTCCATCTGCTCTTCTTTGTGTTTTCTCTGGTGCCTCTGCAAACAATGTTTCTAATGTGTCTGGTAGATAACAAATTCCTGCTGATTTTCCTGAAAAATCAACTGCTTCATCTTTTGGCATAACATATCCTACTTTTGTTGATGCAATTACCTTGATTTCCATAACTAATCTCCTTTTTATGCGTATTTTATTTCTGAAGTGAGTATAGCATAAGGTATCTTTCAATTCAATTTTAAAAATATTACTTTTATATATTTTTATAATGAATTTTTAAATATTGTTTTCAATTAATTTTTTAACTTTTTCTATGTATGAATTTATTTCTTTTCGTTTATAAACATATATATATGATGGATGTTCTATATAAAATATGTTTTTGATTTTTACTTTTTTGATTATGAAATTATATGCTTGCTTTCCTAGTACTAATATAACCTTTGGGTTTACTAAGCTGATTTCATATATTAAATTTTCTAAACACTCTTCCATTTCATTTGTTGTTGGATATCTTAATTTAGTTTTTTTATTTAATGGTACACATTTTACTAAATTTGTTTTATAAAATGTATACTGGTTTAATTCATTTTCAATCTGTTCTATTATTCTTCCAGTGTTTGTATCATTTGCTAATGGATGTGTTTCATTTATATTATCAACTTTTTTTGCTGACAATCCAACCCACATTATTTCCGATTCTTTTATTTCATCTAATAATGGGAGCTGATTTTTATATAGCCCACATTTTTTACATTTCTCTATTTTGTTCATTGTTTATTCGTTTATTTTTATAATGCAATAAACTCCTCCTATTATTTTTTACAAGAAATATATACTATTAAATCGTTGTAATAACCTTATTAATAACTATTTTATAGTTCAAATTTATTATAGCAAACTTTAAATAATTCATCAGTATTTTTTAATATATTCAACTTCTTATTTCCATATTTTATTAGTAAACATTAAATTTTGATATACTTTATTATGCTATTTTGATATAATTATAAAAAGTTTTAAAGGAGTAATTATATGAAGAAGTTTTTTATTATATTAGCAAAGATATTTCTTATTATATTAGAAATAATTATTCATATTCTAGGATTTCTAGGACTTTGTCTTATAGTGTTTAATATTATACGTGGTTGGTAGTTAAATAATTATTTGATTTTATTTGGAGGTGGTAATATGAAAATTTTTCCTATTTGGTTAAAAGTTTTAATTGTTATAGTTGAGCTCATCATTCATGCTTCGGCTATTTTTATGATAATGTTAATAGTATATTGTATACAAACTAATCCTGATTGGAGGATTACTAACACTCGACACTATAACTATAAAATTGATTATACTGTAAAATCTAATTTATATAATTTAAAGGATCTTTCAAACGAAATTATTCCTATTGTAACAAAATATCAAAAGAATCCTAGATTAGTTGAGATAGCTTATAATTTTAAAAGTAAATCTAATGGATATATGGCTTTATCTTTTTATCAAAAAAATTATAAAGATACAAAGAAAGCATATTTAATTACTGTTGAAATTGATATTTATAATAAAAAAATTACTGCAATTACGAAAACTACCGGTGAAGATGTAAATGACGAAAGATTAAGCAATGACGAACTTATTAAACCATTAGAAAAAGATTTAGCATCTATGCTTAATGATTATAGTGATAAAAATGCAATACTAGAAATAAATAATTTGGGCATCTGGATATATAATTATGATCCTAAATATTCTAAACAACATATTTCATTTGATTAATAACTTTAGCATATTTGATATCTGTTAATCATTTCTTAAATTTTATATATACTAAAAAATGACTTAGATTTAATCTAAGTCATTTTAATATGGAGCAGGTAACGGGAATCGAACCCGTATAACCAGCTTGGAAGGCTGGAATTCTACCATTGAACTACACCTGCATATTTAATTGTTGTCATCTCTCCCTGACAAGAATTATTGTACAATATTGTCACAACTCTGTCAACACTTTTTTGTATCTTTTTTTGTTTTTTTTATTCAAATATGTTAAAATACTGATATATTAATATTTAAGAGGTTGTATGAAAAATTTAAAAGTTGATTATAAAAATGATGGAAAAAAACTTACTACTTATTTGACTGGTGTTTTTCCTAAATTGTCAATTAATGCTGTTTATAAAGCGCTTAGAAAAAAAGATATTAAATTAAATGGTAAACGTATTAATGATAATGTTGAGGTTTTTGAAGATGATAAAATTCAAGTTTTTATTAGTGATGATATTTTGCTTGGTATCTCTGATTTTAAAGTTGATAAAGTTTATGAGGATAATAATATATTAGTAGTTAATAAACCTATAAATATTGAAGTTGTTGGTGATAATTCATTGGAAAGTAAACTTAGTAAGGATTATGATTTTATTAGAGCTTGCCATAGAATTGATAGAAATACGATTGGCCTTGTTATTTTTGCTAAAAATCCAGCAACTCTTGATTCTATAGTTGATTTATTTGCTACTGAAAAAATTGAAAAACACTATATTGCCTGTTGTTATGGCATTGCTAAACAGTTTGCTGATGAATATGCTTATTTATTTAAGGACAGCAAAAAAGCTCTTGTTTATGTTTCTGATCAACCTCAAAAAGGTGCTGTTAAGATTCATACTTCATATAAATTGATTCAAAAGAATGTTAATAAAAAATCTAGTTTAATTAATGTTACTTTACATACTGGTAGAACACATCAAATTAGAGCTCATTTGGCTCATATTGGACTTCCTATTATAGGCGATGGCAAATATGGTTCTTATGAAATTAATAAGCGTTTTGGAGTATCTACACAGCTTTTATGTAGTTATAGTATAAAATTCATTATTGATGATGCTGATAGTGATTTGGCTTATCTTAATAATTTGGTTATTTCTCTTAAAAATATTCCTTTTGAAATGTCTGTTTAGGAGTTTAATATGAGTAGTTTTGTTATTAAATTAATTGCTGTAATTACTATGTTTATGGATCATTTTGCTGATGTTGTTGTTGAGCACCATTCATGGCTAAATTATTTTGGAAGGATTGCCTTTCCTCTGTTTTGTTTTCAGTTTGTGATTGGTTATAAAAATACTTCTAATAAAAAGAAATTTTTTATTAGATTGTTATTATTTGCTTTGATTTCACAAATTCCTTTTATGCTAATGGTTCATTATATGAATGGTAATTATTTTGCATTAAATATTTTCTTTGAATTTATACTGGGATTTATTATGCTATATGTTTTTGATAATGTTGACAATAAATTCTTAAAATGGGCTCTAATTTCATTAATTATTGCCAGCTCCTATTTTCTTCACGCTGATTATGAAATTTTTGGATTATTAATGATTTTAGGATTATATATTTTTAGTGGAAGCAAAGCTGGCTCTGCACTAGTGATTATATTATTTAGTATTTTTTCTAATTTACATTTCTTTAAATTTGTTGGAGCGCCTTATTATCCTTTGAGTTCAATAATTGCAAGAATTGTGGTTGGAATGCTGGCTATTATTCCTATATTATTTTACAACAATAAAAAAGGACCGGGTATGAAGTATTTCTTTTACTTGTTCTACCCAATCCATATTTTATTACTTGATTTAACTTTTTTGTTACATTAACTGCAATATTTACAAAGAACTAGTTCGATTCCGATTGATAAATCAATTTCTCCGATTTTGTATTTTTCATCGATTTTAATTAGTTCTTTTAATATGTTTTTTAAATCTTCTGTTTTAAAATGTCCTGCTTGTTCTTTGTATTTTCTTACTAAAAATGTTTGATTTGGCTTTAATTTTAAGTTTGATATTATTTCAGAATCATTTTCAGTGTTTTTTAATAAATATAATTTTTTGAAATGTCTGTATAATTGAATTAATATCATTTGTCTGTCAGATGGTGTTTTGGCTAATTCTGAATATACTTGAAGCGCATACTTGATTTGTTTTTTTCCTAAGGAATCTGTTAAATCAAAAATTATGCTATCCGACTTTTTGATTGCTAATGCATCAATATCTTCTTTGTGAATTGTTCCGTTTTCTCCTGCATATTCAATTAATTTGCGAACTTCATTTATTAGATCCTGCATATTTGTTCCAACAGTTTCTATCAAATATCTGGCATTGTATTGATCTAGTCTTACTTTATACATTGCTGCTATTTTACTCATTTTGTCTATTAATGCTGGTAATGGAAGTTCTTTGCATTCAATAATTTTTCCATTCTGTCTTACAAATTTCAATAAATTACATTCACTTATTTCGTCTTCTATAAAAATTAGATTTATGTATTCAAAATCATTTTGTGTAAAATTTTCTACAAATTTCTTAAGTTCAGCTGTTTCTTTTTTAAATAGTCCTGATTTTCTTATTTCTATTGTTTTAGTGTCATAACCAAATGCTGGTGTCTCTATATTATCCAATATTTCTGATAAATTAATATTATCGATTTTTATGTAGTTTATTCCTAAATGTAATTCACCGATGCTTTTTCTTATTTTCTTTAGTTGTTCTTCTTTTATGAATTCATCATTTCCATATAATAAATAAATCAACTTATCTCCTTATTCTGATGTTTGTGTATAATCATCGTTTGCTAATAATATTTTAAATACAGCTGCTACACTCCATGCTTGTGCAAATGCGCCTTTTCCATCATGTGGTTCTAGTCCGTCATATACTTCACATATACTTCCCAATGTATTTCCATGTACTAATTCTTCTAAAAATACATCTGCTACATTTACTTTAAATCTTCTCAATGTTTGTTCTAGACTTAATTTATATTCTGTTCTTTTTTCTGCTGATATTAAATTTTTTAAGGCATCATAGTATAGTTCTAGTAACCATGGCCATGTTGTTCCTTGATGGTATGCTCCATCTCTTTCTACTGGACCACCTTCATATTTTGGTTTGAAATCTTTGTCATCCGGTGATAATGTTCTCATCCCATATTTATTTAATAAGTGCTTTGTACATGTTACAAAACTTGCTCTTGCTGTTTCTTTTGAACAATCAAGTACTGTGTTAGGCAGACTTAATGCAAATAATTGGTTTGGTCTTATTTTGGCATCTCCTAACACATCATATAGGCATTCGTTTGTGCTGTTATAGAATGATTTTTCAAATGACATTTTGCATCTTGTTGCCATATATGCATACTGGATTTTTAATACTCTTTTGTTCAAATGTTCTGCAATATCTTTCATAACACATAGTGCATTATACCATAGTGCATTTATTTCAACAGTTTTTCCATTCCTTGGAGTTACTGGCTTTCCATTTACCTGTGCATCCATCCATGTATTTTGTGTTTTTGGTGTTCCTGTTGAGATTAGATAGTCTTTTTTATCCAAGTAAATATCATTTCCATCTAAGTCAGTTCCATCAGTATATGCTGTTATTATTCTTTTTAGTTTATCAAATATTTTTTCTGCAACAAAACTGTAGTTGTTTGTGTACTTCAAGTATTTTCCAGTTGCTGCAATTAATAGTAATGCTGCATCTGCACTATTGAACAATGGCATATCGTCATATTCATTAAATCCGTTTGGTACGATTCCTCTACGCACGGATCTTGCATAAGTTAATAGTACTTCTTCTGCTTCTTTTATACGGTTTGACATTAGTAGGATTCCTTCAAATGCTATTAATGAATCCCTTCCCCAGTCCAGGAACCATGGATATCCTGCTATCACTGTTGATAGTCCTGTTGATTCTCTTTTTACTATGAAATTATCCGATGCTATTATGTATTTTCTGACTAAATTTTTATAGGCTTGTTGTTTTGATTCGTCGGATAATTTGGTTTTTAGTAATTTTGAGTTTTCTATTAAATGATTTATTCTTAAATATTCATTGTCAATTACTTTTTTTCCATTTACCTTTAAAATCGAATCGAAATCTATTCCATTTTTGCCATCTAGTGAACATACAAATGTTAATTCTTTATTCTCGTTTGGTTCTAATTCAATTTCGAACGTTCCTGGTACTATGTGATTTTCGAAGCAATCAAATCCTCTATCATGTTCTGTTTTGTAAAACATATTGTAGAATATATCGTTGTCGTGCTCAATGTAATTGCTTGATTTTACACACATATTTATTTTACATTCTTCTTCTTGCTCAAAACTTATCTGCACTCTATCTACATCTGTTTTTTGAGTGTATGCAAAATGCTTTTCCTTTGTTAATGAGTGAAAATCCCTATTGTTTATTAATGGAGTAATTTTGAATCTTGATTTTGAATCTTGATTCTTTATTTTATAATGCACTACTACTGCATTTTTTCCATATAACATACATATTGATTTTTCAATTTTTGTATTTAATACATTAAATTTGTATATTGGAATTATTTCTTTTTCAAATTCTTTTAAAAAAGTGTATCCCTCTGTTACCATATTTGATGTTGAGTTTGTAAACAAATTATAATTTACTCCGTGTATTTCAATACTTTCATCTACCTTTGATAATATCAATTTTCTTTGTGATGGTGGATTTAATGGTGCTATTAATAAACCATGGTAACGTCTTATATTCATGCCTCCAATATCTGTTGATGCTGCATATCCACCAATACCATTAGTTATTAGCCATTCTCTCATAATTGGAAATCTCCTTAATATTTTCTATTCATCATTTGTGTGATTATTTTCTTTTATTTCATCTTCGTCTTTTCTGATTGTTTCCATTCTTTCTTGGTATTTTAGCTTAAATTTGCTCATTAGTGCGCTTCTTTCAAAAATACTCTTTCCAGATGTCATAAACTTCAATTCTTCTTTTTCACGTTTCTTTCTTTCTTTTTCTGTTTCTTTTAATTTATTATTTAATGTTATGAATTGGCTATCGTTTTCCATATCATCAAATACTAATTCATCACAGATTAACTGAATAATTGTTGATGCAATTATATCTGGATCATGTCTAATTAAGTCTCCTTCAATTTTTGATAGATTTCTTTGTATTAGACTTACTCCTAGTTCTTTAACATTTTGTACATCTGCTAGTACTATATCAGATCCTTTTAAATTATATAATTGTATGAATTCTGGAACAATTTCACCAGTATCATAAATACAGTAATCAATGATTCCTTTTCCAACATAATCAATTATTGCTTTTACATGGTCTGATAATGTGTATTCATCTGTTTGTCCCATTTCAGTCATGATGTTGCTTACGTATATTTTTGTTGCTTTACTTTCTTTAATTGATTTTGCAATTCCTTTTATTAATAAGTTTGGAATTACGTTAGTATATAAGCTTCCTGGTCCAATTACAATTGCATCTGCTTCCATAATTGCTTCAATTACTCCAGGTGCTGGTCTTGTGTTTGTTGGTGTTATATATACTCTTTGTATCTTTTTACTGTTTCTGCTAACTTCTTCCGGTATTATTGATCTATCTTCTACAACACTGCCGTCTTCTAATTCTGCACAAATCTTAATTGGATCCAATGTTACTGGAATTACTTTTCCTGTCATGTTTAAAATATTTCCAGCACTTTCAATTGATGAATTAAAACTTCCATTTACTTCTGTCATTCCAGCAATATATATATCTCCAAAGTTTAGTCCTCTTAATTTTGGATTTCTAAATCTATGTGCTAATAATGCTTCCATTGCTTCTTCATCATTTGCCAGTGCTATAATACCTTCTTTGATGTCATTGATTGGTAACATTTTTAATTCTTTGTTTGAGTCTGATCTGATTTCACCATAATCTGAAAGTGTTACAATTGCTGTTATATTATCAGTATAGTTTTTCAACCCTCTTACTACTGTGTTAAGTCCACTTCCTCCACCTATTACTACGACTTTTGGTCCTTGGTGGTATACTTTTTTATTGAATATTAGTGAATTTAAGTTATTTTTTTCGTATCTTGTGTCACTTTCTTCTACTAATATTTCTAACATTCTTTTTTGCTTTTGTATTGAACTTATTACTAATGCTAATACTCCTAATACAAAACATATTGAAATGTTAATAAGATCTGTTTTTGTGATTGCTTTTTTTACTATTATGTTTGCTATTCCATAAGTTATTAAAATAACGCCAACCAATCCTAATAACATCCATCTTTTGACACCTTTTGTATTACTTATCCATTTCATTAAGCCCTTCATTGCCTATAATCCTCACTTCTGGCTTTATTTCAAAGCCGAATTTATTAAATACTGTTTTCTTCACATGTTCTATTACTGCTAAGATATCCTCACATGTTGCATTGTCATAATTTATAACGAATCCAGCATGTTTTGTTGATACCATTGCTCCACCAACTTGGTATCCTTTTAGTCCTGCATCATCTATGACTTGTGATGTAATGAATCCTTCGCCTCTCTTAAATGTACTACCTAGACTTGGGTATTCTAGTGGTTGTTTCTCTTTTCTTTTTGCAATATATTCATCCATCTGTGCTTTAATTTCAACTGGATTTCCTTTTTTTAGCTTTAGTTTTGTTTCTAGTATTATTGATTTTACTGTTCCATTTTCAAATATACTATTTCGATATCTATAATCATGTTGTTCATTATTAATTGTTACTAGGTTCAATGTTTCTAAATCAATATATGTTGTTTCTACTATGATGTCCTTCATTTCATGTCCATATGCACCTGCATTCATTACGACTGCACCGCCAATAGATCCTGGAATTGCATCTGCAAATTCAAATCCTGTTATTGAGTGTTTCAACATTGTTGTTCCTACTGTTTTGTTTAAAGCTCCTGCTTCAATTGTTACATATATTTCATCATCTGATTTTTCATCTATTGTTATATTCTTACCAGTATATTTTAATACTAATCCTCTTATTCCATTGTCTCTAACTAATGTGTTTGATCCATTTCCCATAATTGTTACTGGGATATTTTTATTCTTTTTTTCTTCTAACTCTAGTATTTTTATTAAGTCTTCTTTATTTTCAACTTCAACAAATATATCTGCTAATCCGCCAACTTTCATTGTTGTTCTTTTCTTCATTGGCTCATTATAAAATATCTTGTCTTTTGGTATTATATCTTCTAGACCTTTTATAGTCTCTATCTTTTTCACATGTCGCCTCCATATTATAATTCCATAATATTTTACCATTACACTGTGATTTTTACAACATTATTACATATAATAAAATTTGATTTTTTGACGATTTTTACTTGTTATTTTTAGTAGGATGTTATATCATTCATGTACTGTGAAAAATAAATAAGGGGGAATTTATGGGTAATATAAATGTTTATTCTGGGCCTATGAAATCTGGTAAAACTCAAGAAATTCTTAATGAATATAAAAGACAGTTAATTGCTGGCAGAAGTGTTCAAATGTTCAAACCACTTATTGATACTAGAAATGGTGATTGCATTGCTGTTAGAAATGGTATAAATATTCCTGCTGTGCTTATTAAGAGAATTGCTGACTTAAAAAAATACGATGTTGATGCTTATTTCATTGATGAATTTCAATTTCTTAAAGGAGATGTTTCAGTTATTCAAGAAATGGCTGACAATGGCAAAAAATTCTTTATATCTGGTTTAAATCTTACTTCTGAGAAAAAACCTTTTGGCAAAATGCCCGAACTTTTGGCAATTGCTGATAATATTAAACTACTTACTTCTATTTGTGATAATTGTAAATGTGATGAAGCAATTTATACTTATTATAAAGCCGGTAATAAGGATTCTGAAATTATTATCGGAGATCATGAATACGGAGCTTTATGTAGAAGTTGTTATCAAGAACTTACTAATCAAAACTTGAATTCTAATGTTATTAACAAATAAAAAAGAGAAGATTTTTAATTAAATCTCCTCTATTTTTTTGCCTTTTATTAAAATATTGCATACATTCCTGTAAGTACTATTGCTCCAAATATTATTGCTGGACTTATTTGTACTTTGTTTCCGAAGAAATCCACTGTGAATGTTGTATTTATTCTACTGCCGTTTACAAATTGGCTCCAATCTATATTTCTTGGATCTAGTTTTTGCCAATCGATATTTCTTGGGTCTAATTTGGTCCAATCAATGTTTCTTGGATCTACTTTTGATAAATCTAGTTTACTGAAATTAAATTTATCATTACTCTTTCCATTGTTTGTTGCTTTGTTTATTTCGCCAATTAATGCTTCTTTTGTCATTAATTCACCTGTTATTCTATCAACCATTCTATAACTGTAGTCTGCGATAAATTCCATTGTTTCTCCTGGTTTTAGACTCTTTATAGTTATGTATTGATTTCCCATTTCAACTCCTCTTTTTGAGAAGAATCTTAATTTTAAGAATGTGTCCATAATTTCTTGATTTGAATTATTTGTTATCTTTCCTCTAATTATTCCACCTTCTGTTGATCCTCTTGCTTGTGTGATTTGAATTGATGGTGAATTCCCTGGAATATTTAATTCCACTGTTTTATTTGATCTCGTTGATCTCATTATTAGATATGTTAATATGTTTACACTGAAATAAACTATTATAAATATTATTATATATTTAAAAACTTTATGCATATATTTTCCCTCTTTTACATTTTTCTAAATACGCCTGCTACTCTGCCTAATATTTGGCAGTCTGGCACTAGAATTGGATCCATTGAGCTGTTTTCTGGCTGTAATCTTATGTGGTCTTTTTCTTTATAGAAAGTTTTTACTGTTGCTGAATCATCTATTAATGCTACTACGATTTGTCCATTTTGTGCAACATTTTGTTTTTTTACCAAGATGTAATCTCCATCAAGTATTCCTGCTTCTATCATGCTTTCGCCAGATACTGTTAACATGAAGCTTTCTGAATTTCCTACAAAATCTATTGGAATTGGGAATGTATCTGTAATGTTCTCTACTGCAAGTATTGGTTGTCCTGCTGTGATTTTGCCTATTACAGGAACGCTTACCATCTCTCTACTTGAATAATATTCTTTGTCAGGTTGTTTTATAGATGTTTGCTCTGCTATAATTGCTTCACCTTTATAATCTTTTAATAATCTTAATGTTCTACCTTTTTGATTTTCTTTTGAGATATATCCTCTTTCTTCTAAAGTATTAAGATAGCCTTGTACTGTTGCTGTTGAACTTAATCCTACTTTTTTACAAAGTTCTCTAACTGATGGTGGGTATCCATTATCAATTATTCCTTCTTGTATTGCTTTTAATATTGATCTTTCTCTCTTATTTAAGCCATTTGCATCACGTCTAGATTTATTCATTTTATAAATAACCTCCAAATTTATGTTACTAAATTTATAACATAAAAATAAATGTTTGTCAAACAAAGGTTTTGGTTATTTTTGCTTTATTTTATTATATTCATTAGATATTTCTTTTACAAGTTTTTCAATATTCTCTTTCTTTTGATACGGAAAAACAATTATATGAATATATGACTTTCCATTATTTTCAAAAGATGATAATTGATATTTTTTGCATAATTTATCAGATACTTTATTTAATACAAATATGTTTCCATCTTCACATTTATTATATGTGATATTCATTTTTTTAAATAAATTTTCTATATATTCTATGTTTTCCATATATTCACTGTTTTTTGACCTATAAAATAATTCTTTTATCTGCTGATAAACGGAAAAATTAAGTGAATCTCTTGAACCTAAATATGTAGTATCTTCTTGTCCAATATAATCTATGTATTTATGATTAGTTTTTTTCTTTGCAATAATAACACCGTTAACTTTTGAACTACCAATATACTTATGAAGACTTATGGCAATAGAATCAAAATCAATATTTAAATCTGAAATAATGGGTGCATTTTCTTGATTATTTGGAATTCCTCCATATAAAGCTGCATCAATATGCATATAATATGGTATTTTTTCTTTTTTTAAATTGTCTTGAATAATTTCTATATCATCTTTTTCACCAATTTTAGTAGTTCCCCATGTAAGAATAAGAATTGCTGGTTTATTTTTTGAATACCAATTCTTTCTAATTTCTTTAATTAATTTTTCTGTATCTATTTTTCCATTTGAAATACTACTGATTTTACAATTATCAAATTTACTTACATTATCAAATTTCACAAATTTTTCAACACTATAATGTGCTTCTTCTGAATAATATAAAACTCCATTTTTAAATTTTGAAAATCCTTCACGTATCCCCCAAAAATTACCTTCGGTTCCTCCTGATGTAATATATCCAAAATACTTTGACTTAGATAATTTTAAATTTTCTTTTATCATATCAATTATCATTAATTCAATCTTTTTGCTATCCATTTTATAGTTTCCCATTTCATTTGGATCACCACAATTATTAATTAAATACATTTTAAATTCTAGAAACCTTAGATATTCCGTTATCCCACTTCTATTAGTCATATTTGCAGGATAACCAAACATTCTATTCCTATTTTCTAAATATTCATTTACAAATTTTGTTACATATTCAACGAATTTATCATCTTCCCTATAAAATTTCTTTATTTCTTCATTACTAAATCCTTTTTCCTTTAAATCATTATAGTTTATTAATTGAGTAAATAACATTTTATTTTTATTTAATTCATCAATCTGTTTATCTATTACATCTACTATATTTTTTATTTCTTCATTTTCATATATATCAAAAGATTCTTTTGATTGAACTTTCTTTTTATATTTATTATATTTTTCTTCAAATTTAATCATTATATAAAATCCTTATAAACATTTTTATCTTTTTAGTCCTATTTTGTTTTTCATAATCTTAAATTTTATTTTGGCTAATTTCTTACTTCTTTTTATTCCATTATCAAGTATTTCATCTAATTCTCTACTACCTAATAATTGATAATATTTTTTTTGTATTTTTTCTAATTTATTTACAACAACTTCAGCAATATATTTTTTAAAGTCTCCATAACTTTTTCCTGAAAATTTAATTTCTAAACTTTCAATAGTTTCATCTGTCAATGCTATACAAATATTCATTAAATTTGAAATTCCTGGTTTTCTTTCTTCATCATATTTAATAGATTTTTCTGAATCAGTAGTTGCTGACATTATTTTTTTAATAATGTCTTCTCTACTATCTAACATCGTTATAACACCATTTGGGTTTTCATCGGATTTACTCATCTTTTTTTTAGGGTTTTTTAAATCTTTTATTTTTATTCCTTCTTTACTTATTAAAGGCTCTGGTAAATTAAATGTTTCTCCATATGTCTTATTAAATCTTTCAGCAATATTTCTAGCTAATTCAACGTGTTGCTTTTGGTCAATTCCCACTGGTATAAAGTCTGAATCAAGATATAATATATCGGCTGCCATTAATATAGGATAGGTTAATAACCCTATACTAAAGTTGGTATTTTCTTTTCTCTTTTCTTTAAATTGAATCATCCTAGAGGCTTCTCCATAGTATGTATTGCATTCTAATAGCCATGATATAGCAGGTATATATTCATTTTCCGATTGTAAATAAATAATATTTTTGTTTGGATCTATTCCACATGCTATATATAAAGCAATAAATTTTCTTATTCTCTCCTGAAGTTCTTTAGGATCCTGGTATATAGTTGTTGCATGCATATCAGCAATAAATATATACGACTCATACTTTTCTTGTAATTCTTTCATTTGTAATATAGAACCAATATAATTGCCTAATGTCAATTCTCCTGTTGGTTTTAGCCCTGTTAATATTCTTTTCATATTATTCCTCACTTTATTAAAACTTAATTTATATTATATCTAACTTATATTCTAAATATACAAATTGATTATCAATAATTTTGTTCTTATATAAATTTAATTTATAATTATGTTCTATATAGTCAAACATTCCTAATGCATCATTTGAATATAATATTGGAAATTGAATTATTGAAATTTTATCTACTTCTCCAAGTTGAAGAAATTTTTTTATTATTTTAGCTCCTCCTTCAAGTAAAACTTTTCCATCTCCTATTTTATTTATTTCACTGCATATTTCGTTTTCGTTTGTAATAATATAATTAGCTCCTCTTTCTTCTACTTGCTTTTTATATTCTTTTTTTTCTTCAAAAACTAATATATATGTTTTATTTGGTTCAATATTGAATATTTGTAAATCCATACTTAAATCTTGATATTTATCTATAATTATTCTTTTGTTACTCTTATTTTTATTTAATAGTATTGAATTATCTTTTTTAATTGTATCAGCTCCTACAATTATAGCTTTATATTTATTTCTTATTTTATCTCTGAATTTTAATATCTCTGAAGTAGAAAGTTCTTTAAATCTATATTTTTCATCATTTATCATAATTTTATTATTTAATGACGTTGCTGTGAATATATCCACATTTTTTCCTCCTATTGATTATATATTTTTATTATATTTTCTAATACATCTTTTGCTTTTCCACTTTCAATTGTTTTTTTTGCAATATTAATTCCTTCTTTAATATCTTTTGCTATTCCTGATATATATATTAATGCTCCTGAATTTAGCAAAATTGCATCTAATTTAGCTCCTTGTTCAACGCCATTAATTATATCTTTAAATATTTTTGCATTCTCTTTTACACTTTTTCCTTCTGAAATATCAACAGAATCATATGTTTTCATGCCAAAATCTTCTGGTGTTACATAATATGTTTTTATTTTTCCATTTTTTATTTCAGATATTTTAGTTTTTCCTATATTTGATATTTCATCAAAATTTTTTCCATTTTTATCATGCCCAGCTACTACTAAAGAATTATCATATCCCAATTTTAATAACAATTCAGCAGTTTTTTCTGTTGCATTACTTGCTAATCCAAATACAACTCTATCAAATTTTACACCACTTGCAATAGGTAAAATATAACTTAGTGGATGTACAAAGAAAAATTTTCCCATATATTCTTTTAACATTTTTGGAAAATATGGGGCTACATCACAAAATCCAAAACCATATGTATTTAATGCTTTTTCAAATTTTATTTTATCTTTCATTTCAACATCTAATCCTAATTCCTCAAATACATCAGTTGTTCCAGCGACACTTGCTTCTGATCTAGAACCATTTTTTATTATTTTTCCACCTGCAGCTGCTCCTACTATAGATGAAATAGAACTTATATTAAAAGTTTTTACATCATCTTTTCCACTTCCTATAATTCCGCATAATGGTTCACTAAATTTTCTTTCAACTATTAAAGGTTTTCTATCATAATTTAATAAAACATCCATTAGCCCTGCTATTTCCTCTATTGTTGGAGTTTTAGTTTGTATTGCCGCAAAAAATGCTCCAAAGCAACTATCGTTTGCAATTCCAAATTCATGGTCTAATAAAAATTTTAAGCAATTAAAAGCTTCTTCTCTTTTTAAATTTTCCCCTCTAATTACTTTCCTTAAATTTTTTACAAAATATTCTTTTTTATATTGACTTTTCATACTTGGTCTCCTTATGTTATACTCTCTCATCTATATCTTGTTCTCTTCTTTTTATATTAATATTAATTTTTTCGGTTGGTAAAAAAGAAATAATTTCGTTATTTTCAGCAAATGTTATAATTGTTATATGATTAAAAACTTTTTTTTGATAATTATTTTCATACAACTTACCACAATTAGGAATTTCTAAACAATAAAAATTTAAACCACATTCTGTTTCCTTTATGTCGCTTAATTTCTGTTTATTATTTGATATATGTGTCAATATATCTATTGGATTTATTGTAAAGTAAATTTGCTCTGTGCTTTTTACGTTTTCATTTTTCATATAATTATATATATGTTTTATAACTTCTTGTTTACTAATTTCAGTATATTTTGTTGTTATTTCATCCAACACTCTTTTAATAGCTAATTTTGAACTTTCATTATTTGTTTCTTCTAATTGTATCATTATAGCTTTAAGTTTATCGATAACTTCTTGTTTTTTATCTCTTTTAATAAGGGAAAAAATTTGTTCATTAATATTCCAAAAAGACATTATTATTGAATTATCTTTATTTGCTTCATTTTCATATATTTGTCCTGAAAGATAAAATCTTTCTCCTGTTTTTGCTTGGTTAATTCCATAATGATTGAATATTTCTAATGTATATATCCTATTATTTTTATCAATTATTTTATATATAGTTGGAACGATTCCAGAATACTTATCTTCTAAAATTATAACTTCTCCCGAAAAAAACTCTTTTCTTTTAAGATTTCTATTAATATTAATATAACCTTCTTCATTTTCCTTTGGTACACAAACTAAGCTAAATCTTTTTTCTCCAATATATCCATAATATCTTCTTAAAAATTGCTCAAATGATTGTTCTTTTTCTTGTCCAAATCCTGTTGTATATATTGTTTTAGGAATATCTGTATTATTATCTAAATCTTTTTTAGAAAACAATTTAATTCCTAATTCTTCATCAAAACTTTTAAATTTATTTTTTAATATATCTCCATTTTTCTTTCCATAAATTAAGATATCAATATCCGAATTATTTTTATAATCTCCTAACAGACTAGATCCGTCAATACCAATATCTTCTAAAGGTATATTAAAAAAATTTTGCAATTTTGTTATTAATGCTCTTATCTTGTTGGTATGTTCATTATTTTCTGCAATACCTTTATAAATTCTTTTTGCTCTTAAAATTGGGTTATAATATTCTAATATATCTTCCTGCCTAACCAAAAAAACATTTTCTCCAACTCCACTTGAATAAGTATAATATTTTTTCAATTGTTCTGGTATATCTATATACCATTGTGAATAACTAGTCCCTTTTATTTTTTTACCATTATCAAAATAATATTTTGGAAAAGCTAAATACTTATCTTCAAACATCGATATTGTAAACCATATAATTTCATCTTTCGTTTTAAAAAAAAATGGTACCATTCAAATTACCTCTTTTATTCGATATTGTATTTTTTAAAACACTTTTTATTTTATTAATATTAAAACCTATATAATTATTCTTTTGTATATTTGCTTATTCTTTTCCTCAATTTTTCATATATTATACATTCTTTCTACATTGTTGTAAATA
>ERZ772956.119-NODE-119-length-63154-cov-14.568916_pt1 | contig 63154 bp, 76 predicted proteins | sample MGYA00580683_ERZ772956 | MGnify/ENA primary metagenome ERZ772956 (study PRJEB29015, sample SAMEA2738077) | human oral metagenome | biome: human oral; feature: human-associated habitat; material: saliva | place: China | collected 2212 ... | reverse complement strand
TACCAGGGTATCTAATCCTGTTTGCTACCCACGCTTTCGTGCCTCAGTGTCAGTTGCAGTCCAGAAAGCCGCCTTCGCTACTGGTGTTCCTCCCAATATCTACGCATTTCACCGCTACACTGGGAATTCCACTTTCCTCTCCTGCACTCAAGTCCTCCAGTTTCGGCGGCTTACTACGGTTGAGCCGTAGCCTTTAACCACCGACTTGAAGGACCACCTACGCACCCTTTACGCCCAGTAAATCCGGATAACGCTAGCCCCCTACGTATTACCGCGGCTGCTGGCACGTAGTTAGCCGGGGCTTCCTCACAGGGTACCGTCATTATCTTCCCCTGCAACAGAACTTTACGATCCGAAGACCTTCATCGTTCACGCGGCGTTGCTGCATCAGGCTTTCGCCCATTGTGCAATATTCCCCACTGCTGCCTCCCGTAGGAGTTTGGACCGTGTCTCAGTTCCAATGTGGCCGATCACCCTCTCAGGTCGGCTACTGATCGTCGCCTTGGTGGGCAGTTATCTCACCAACTAGCTAATCAGACGCGGGTCCATCCTATACCGCTAACACTTTGATATATCTGCGATGCCGCAAATATATATTATCATGTATTAGTAAACTTTTCAGTATGTTATCCATGTGTATAGGGCAGGTTACCCACGCGTTACTCACCCGTCCGCCGCTTGGTTTTGCTCAGAATTGAACATTCTAGACTTAGAATACTCAATACTGAGCAAACCCTCGCTCGACTTGCATGTGTTAGGCACGCCGCCAGCGTTCATCCTGAGCCAGGATCAAACTCTCATAAAAAATTTGTTACTGCGCTCAGACTATTGTTATCTCTAAAATATCTGGCTTGGTTTGTTTGTGGTTTAAATCAAGTAAGTTTGTCTTACATGGTTTAAACGATTAATCAATTGTCCTAAAAGGACTCATTGAATTAACCTGCTGTTCAATTTTCAAAGTTCATTATGCTGTTTTTACAGCCTATTCATTATACTATTTCTGGACTAATCCGTCAAGTATTTTTTTCTCTTTTTGAATACTCTTTTTTATCGAAAAAACAAAATCTCCTACTTGTCTTTTGACTTGTTATGTCAAGGACAAGTAATACTATATCACCATTTCCCTTTAGTGTCAATAAAATTCGAACAATTTTTGAACTTTTTTCAGCTACGTAAACTATAATAAATTCACCAAACAAATTGTTCGTTTTTTTACTTTTATTACACTTTTTTGACCCTGTTTGCTATATATAATATTCGTCTTATTTTCTTCCCTACTTATTTGTATAAATCTCCTCTAATATATGTAAATATTAGCCCTATATTATATACAAATCTTTCTAATTGGTATAAAATAAATATATCATTTATATTGGAATTATAATTAGATATATCAATCTAATTAACTGTCAATAGAAACAGGTTTTAATTAATACAAAAAGTTTTGAGGAGGTATTTTATGTTATCAAAAAGATTAGACAATGTTGCACCTTCAGTGACTGTAGGTATCAGCTCTAAGGTAAAGGAAATGAGGGCTAATGGTATTGATGTCATCAGTCTTAGTATAGGTGAGCCAGACTTCAACATACCAGAAAAGGCTAAGGAATACGGTAAGAAGTCCTTGGACGACAACAAAACCAAGTATGACTTTCCTGCTGGTATTCCTGAGTTAAGACAGGAAATATGCAAAAAACTTAAGAGAGAAAACCATATAGACTACACTCCTGACCAGATAGTCCTTTCTAGTGGGGCAAAAAACTCAATTACTAATGTCCTACTTGTTACTACTGATCCAGGCAGTGAGGCCCTTCTACCACTTCCATACTGGGTAAGCTACTCTGAAATGGTAAAGGTTGTAAATGCAGTACCAGTTGAGGTTAAGACTTCTAAGGAAAATAACTTCAAACTGACTAAGGATGATCTGCTTAGGGCCATAACTGACAAGACTAGGCTATTAATACTTACTAATCCATCTAATCCTACAGGTGCTGTATATACTAAGGAAGAATTAGAAGAAATTGCTAGTGTCTGCCTAGAAAAAGGCATCTATATAATGGCTGACGAAATATATGAAAAGATCAGGTTTGATGATAGCTTTGTTTCAGTAGCTTCTCTAAGCGAAGAGATAAAGGATATAACAATAACAGTAAATGGTTTTGCCAAGTGCGCAGCTATGACAGGAACTCGTCTAGGCTATACTGCTTCAAATACTCAGCTAGCCAAGGCTATGAACTCTATTCAGAGTCATATAGTATCTCATCCTTGCCTTACTTCCCAGTATATGGGTCTTGGTGCCCTACTAGAATGTGAAGAAGATATGCAGGAAATGGTAGATACCTACAAGCGTAGGTGCCAGTTAATTACTAGCAGGCTAGACAAGGTTGATGGAATTTCATATATTAAGCCATCTGGAGCCTTCTATATATTTATAGACCTATCAAGGGTTAAGGAAAACTACCCTTACGAGGACAGCTTCTCGGTTAAGTTCTGCGAGGACTTCCTAAATGACGAAAGAGTTGCCATCATACCAGGTAAGGCCTTTGGTACTGATGATTATGTAAGAATATCCTATGCATGCCACGAGGATGACTTCCTTGAAGGTATAGATAGACTAGAAAGATACATAAAAAAATATCTTTAGGTATAAATTGGAGGCTCTTCAATGAATAAAAGTGAAATTGATGGTGACCAAATAAGCATTAGGCAGGTAGCCAAGGTTGCAGGTGCCTTCGTAGCCTGGATAATTGGAGCTGGCTTCGCTACAGGCAGAGAAATACTTAGCTTTTTTTCCAGCTTTGGCTACTACAGCTACGGTGTCATCTTAATTATACTAATAGGTTTTTCCTTTACTGGCAGGGTCATCATGGAAACCGGCTACCAACATAGGGAAGACCCAGATTTTAGACAATACGAATACTTTTGTGGCAAAAAAATAGGTAAACTCTACTCTATTATAATGCCTATAATGCTCTTCTTTATGATGGGCATACTAATATCAGCTACAGGGTCTACGCTACAGGAGCACTATGGAATCAACAGGTACCTGGGCTCAGGTATTATGGCCCTAATAGTCTTGACCGCCTACCTAGCTGGATTTGATAGGTTCATCCAAGTCCTGTCAAAAATTGGGCCAATATTGGTGGCCTTCTTCCTCTTGGTCGGTACGATAGTTATCTTTAAGGACTATGACAGCTTTTCAAGGATAGGACTCTATAGGTACCAGCTAAGTAGCTTCCACGCTGCACCTGTGTGGTTCTTTAGTGGTTTTTTGTATTTCTCCTTGGCAGTTTCGTCAGGAGGTACCTACTTTTCAAAGTTAGGGGCCTCTTGTAAGAGCTTGAAAATAGCCAGGTACGGTACCCTGTTGGGAGCCGCTGAGGTAACCCTAGCTGTCCTTATACTTAGCACAGCTATCCTTCTAAATGTAGATACCATAACCAAGGTAGATGTACCAACCCTACACTTGGCAAAGCATGTAAGCCCACTTATGGCCAGCATATTTACAGTTATCCTCTTGTTGGGTATGTTCTCATCATCCTCAGCAACCATGTAGAGCTTATGTAAGTTCATATATCCAGAGGACAAGCAAAAGAACAGGACCGCTGCCATATTTATAGCTATAGCAGCTACCCTCGTAGGAATACTTCCATTCGCAAAATTGGTTGCTGTAATACTACCAGCCATTAGTTATATAGGAATCTACTATATACTTTGCGTAATATATAAGGGAATAAAAAACATCAATATAAATAGAAAAGCAATATAAACAGAAAAGCAATATAAACAATATTCAATTAAAAAGGACCGAGCTAAATACTAGCCAGTCCTTTTTTATGTTTATATATAATAATCATAGCTATAGAAAAAACTCTTGGAATCTCCTACTCCACACCTATATCTTCCATATTTACATCATCACCATACTTGATATCGGTAATCTTGTAAATTATTTGAACTAAAAGGTCATAGGCAAAAATTGCAATCAAGAAGTAGAAGGTCATCCCACTAAATTTATCTGCAAAAATAGGAGACTTAACCATATAACCATAGTTTGAGTGTAGTCCAAGGTTTATGACATACAGACTCAAATTAAAGAATAGGGTAAAGAGTCTAACCTGCTTTTTACATTTTAAAATATAGGCCCTATGCTCCTTAAATACCACATAGGCAGCCATAAGGATAGCTATATGGTAAAAGTAGAAGAAGGTGTTGCTGAAGTGCGGAAACTTAAACGGATCCATACCCGGATGGGCCAGGGCCAAAATTCCACCAAAAATACCCCATACATATATGACAGGAGTAACCCTCCTATCAGATGTAATTAGGTAGTAGACACTCAACAAGGCAGTAAGCCTACAATGATATAGTGGTAATGATTCCGTAAGGCCCGAATACTTACCCACATAATACCAAGTATACCTCATACATATATCTATCAAAAATACTACTAGCAAGACCCTCTTTATCCTGTTTATAGGATAGTCCTTTTTTATACAATAAATTACAAATGCGAAAGAAACCAATGATAAAAGCATCAAAACTGACCCGTTCATAGGTTCCATTAAGTCTGGCTTAGTCCTAAAGAAGTACCTTATTAAATCCACTTATATCTTTCCTCCTCTTCTAGATAATACTAAAAACATCTTTTGAAATTCTGCTTTAGATATCTTTTTACAAAGCCTATTTAAACCTAATAAAGTTTAGCCCCTGCTGGTATCTTATCATCTACCATTAGAAGGTTTAGTAATTCCTCACCCTCATAGTCGCATACTGCTGATATCAACATACCGCAAGACTCAACCCCCATCATCTTCCTAGGTGGTAGGTTAGTGATAGCAACTAGGGTCTTACCCACTAGTTCCTCTGCTGAGTAGTGCATCTTGATACCTGATAGGATTACCCTCTCCTGGCCAGAACCATCATTTAGGGTGAACTTTAATAGCTTATTTGACTTAGGTACTTCTTCACACTTCAATACCTTCACTACTCTGAAGTCTGACTTAGAGAAAGTTTCAAAGTCTATATCTTCTTCAAATAAAGGTTCTACCTTTACCTTAGATAGGTCTATCTTCACTTCCTTCTTTTCAGCCTCTTCATCAGCTTCTGACGAACCATCTCTTAAAGGCTTCATTGTAGGGAATAGTAAAACGTCCCTGATAGTTGTAGAGTTTGTAAGAAGCATGATAACTCTGTCTATACCTATGCCTAGTCCGCCTGTTGGAGGAAGACCTACTTCTAGGGCATTTATGAAATCCTCATCCATTTCACAAGCCTCATCATCACCTAGCTCTCTCTTTCTTACCTGGTCTTCAAACCTACCCCTTTGGTCGATAGGATCATTTAATTCTGAGAATGCATTAGCAAGCTCCCACTTATTTGCAAAGGCTTCAAACCTGTCAGTCCTTCTTGGATCCTCAACATTTCTCTTGGCAAGAGGAGACACCTCTACTGGATGGTGAGTGATGAATGTAGGCTGAATTAGCTTGTCTTCACCAAATTCTTCAAAGAAGGCATTGATTACTTCACCCCTTCTCATTCCTGGAGTGATTTCTATACCTTTTTCTCTAGCTATAGCTAAGGCCTCTTCATCAGTGTTGATTTCAGAAAAGTCTACACCCGCATATTCCTTTACGCACTCTTCCATAGTCATTCTCTTCCATGGTGGTGTAAAGTCTATTTCAGTACCCTGGTAATTTATCTTCATGCTACCTGTAGCAACCTCAGCCATATGTGATATTACATTTTCAGTGATATCCATCATGTCCTTATAGTCTGCATAGGCCTGGTATAGCTCTATAGCGGTATACTCTGGGTTGTGCTTCATGTCCATACCTTCGTTTCTGAACATCCTACCCATTTCGTATACCTTGTCAAATCCACCAACGATTAGTCTCTTTAGGTACAATTCATTGGCAATTCTTAGGTACATAGGTATATCAAGTGTATTGTGGTGGGTAATAAATGGTCTGGCATTTGCACCACCTGCAATTGTATTTAGAATTGGAGTTTCTACTTCTAGGAAGCCTCTTTCATCAAGGTAGCTTCTTAGGGCCTTTAGGGCCTTTGTTCTAGTAAGGAATGCATCCTTAACCTCTGGGTTAACTATAAGGTCTACATATCTCTGTCTGTATCTTAGGTCGACATCCTTTAGACCATGGTACTTTTCAGGTAGTACCTGTAGTGACTTAGATAGTAGGACTAGCTTTTCAACGTGTACAGAAACCTCTTCTGTCTTAGTCTTGAACACAAACCCTTCTATACCCACTATATCACCAATGTCATATGTCTTGAATAGCTTATACTCATCAAGACCTATATCATCCCTCTTTACATAGGCCTGTATCCTACCATTCTGGTCCTGTAGGTGCATAAATGACGCCTTACCCATGATTCTCTTTGACATGATACGACCTGCTAGGCTTACCCTCTGTCCTTCTAGGCTATCATACTGGTCAATTACTTCATTTGAATGATGTGTTACATCGTACTTACTGATCTTGAATGGGTCTCTTCCCATCTTCTGAAGCTCACTTAGCTTGTCTCTCCTAACCTGTAGAACCTCACTTAAATTTTCTACCTGACTTTCTGGCTTATTATTTTCCATAATGTCCTCCTACTGACTTGTATCTCTATATATCTTATCTTTAATCCTATATACCTGTATTTGACCTAACTTGACCAGGTCTTCTAGGCCCTTATCCCTATTATCTCTTTATATCTACAACCTTAAGCTTGGCTATTCCGTCCGGCACTGTTACTTCAACTACATCGCCCTTAGCCCTTCCTAATAGAGCCTTACCAACTGGAGATTCATTAGAAATCTTTCCATCATATGGGTCCGCCTCTGCGCTACCTACTATAGTGTATTCTAGTTCTTCATCAAAGTCTTCATCGTATATCTTAACTATAGAACCAATAGTTATAATATCTAGGTTTACGTTGCTTTCATCTATTATCACAGCTACCCTAGTCATGTTTTCTAACTTTAGGATTCTTTCTTCAAGAGCTGCCTGTTCCTTCTTAGCTTCATCATACTCAGCATTTTCTGAAAGGTCACCAAATGATATAGCTACCTTTAGTCTTTCCGCTACTTCTTTTCTTCTTGTCGTTTTTAATAGCTCTAATTCGCTTTCAAGTTTATCGTAACCCTCCTGCGTAAGTATAATCTCTTTACTGTTATTTTCTTCCATTTTAACCTCCAAATTGATATTTATATTATTTTATATATCATTTACTAATTTAACTTAATATAGTAAATTGTGTTAAAATTAGGCACAATTTACTATACGTCCGATATATTATATTCTAAAACCGTCAAAAAGTCAAGGTTTTCAAATACTTTCAATATAATATCTTTCTGTGAGACCAAGCTTGTTTGTCCAATAATATGGGATAAGATTACTTGCTCTCGATACTATCTTCCACTAATTTTTCTTCTCGCTTTACGAAATTAAAAATAAGAGTAACCAGACTGTTATACTTCCTAGGAAGATATCCTCACTTGGTTACTCTTAACTTTATTTATCGATTATATTTATCCTTTATTTAACCTACCTTAAATGAAATCACACAAGCCCAGGGGTATTAGGTTATTAAAACAAAAAATCATACTGTCTATTTTTGTGTCCATATAAGGTGGATCGAAAAGCGTTAGTATCAGAGTCCATATAACTAGACTCACTATAAATAATAATACTTTTTTTAGCCTTTCTTTAAAAGATCTTCTAGCTGGTTTATAGTCTTGAATTGACACCATTAGTATATATATGGCAATATAAATGGCTAACATTAGGCCATTATTTACATTAGTGAAAAATGTAATTAAGGATACTCCATATAAGATTATCACTAGTGGTATTATCATATATTTTGGTATATTATTTTTCAATGATATCATCTTTTCATACCTGCCTTTTCAGTCATCACAGGGCCCTTACCCTTTGTTATTATGATTTTATCATTATAGTAATTTAAAATCAATAATTTATACAATCTTGTTTATGATATTAAGAATAGTAGACCAAGGTAATCAATAATAAAATTATAACTTTATTTTTTTGCTCTGACCTATCTTTTCATAGCTATAAAGATTTCGATTTATGTCCATATTTTCACTGGTGTTTTCATTGTTAAAGGCGTTATTATCTTCTATATATTTTATATCTTTATCTAATTCTTCAACAAAAGTTTCTGGCTTTATGTTCTCTTCCCCCTTTACCTTATAAGCCTCTAAAATTATGTAACTACTTTTTAAAAACCTAGATATATCTTTGTTTTGACTAGTCATAGTCCTCATAATGTATCTGATATCACTATCTCCTTGCCCATTTCCTATCATAGGACTTAGCCTAATTCTATCTCCCTGATCATTGATTGCTATTATATCCAAAGCATGTCCCTTGTCATTATCCTTGTCAAAATAATAATGTATGTCTGCTTGAATACCTAGTTCATTTATAGATAAAGACCTACAAATAACTTTATCGTTGCCATTATATATAGAAAATTCGTCATGGTAAGATTTAGTTGAATCCCTTAAGTATACCTTATCCATATTTTCTATGGAAAAGTCTAAGACTTGATCAAATCTCTTGATTGAGTCTCTCCCATCCTTAATGGCTAGTACATAATCTATTTTACGGTTGTTTTTTGCTTTTTCATATGCATCTAATAGCTTCTTCTTGTCTATTTCCTTTATCTCCAAACCTTGTATTTCAAGGTCTATACTGTCTATTTTTTCATCTATACTGGATTCAAGATCTATTTCATAATCGATTCTAAACAGTTGCTTTTTTTTATTCTCATTATTGACTAAACTTACGGTTTGTCCAAGTCCACGATCTTCTACTTCCTTATGGTTTATTTTAAGGCATATTCCACCAAAACTTGGCTCCTTAACAAGATTAACATTGTAATCAAGCTCAACAAAAAAACTCATATATACTTTATTCTCATCTAGTAAAATCTTATCCAATCTAATTTTATTTTTTCCTATCTTCTTAGCCTTTTTCACATACTTTAGGCTATATTTATCAGCATCTTCACCTATAGTAAATAAATGACTAAAAGAATTTTTTACATCTTCAATAGCTTGACTGATAAAAATATTTGTATACTTATTATTCATCACACCTATTCCAATCAGCAAAATAACAACTGCTGCAATCAAAATAGATTTTTTCTTCTTATCTTTTTTTACACTATTTTTTCTAATTTCCAATATCCGCTTCTTATCAACAGTAAAATCTAATTCCTCTAACTCATCACTGTCAATTTCTTCTATGCCTGATAGATTATATAAATTATTCAATACATCATATATATTAATATTATTTTTCATCAGATACACCTCCAATTCTCTTTAATATCTTTTGTTTGGCATAATAAATTCTGTTGTACACAGTTTTTTTGGATAAGGAAAGCTGATTGGAAATTTCCTCAATTGAATATCCTTCTATAAATCTAAATTTCACTATACGCTTATCTATATCAGATAAGCCTCCTAATATATGGTCCAAGTCTTCTTCAATTTCTGTCTCAATATATGATATATCAACTTGAACTTGACCATTTATACTTTGCTCTCTTTTATCTTTATAAACTTTTCTTAAATAGTCTAGACACTTGTACCTGGCTATACCAGCTATCCAGTTTTTAAGGCTAGATCTTGCTGGGTCATATTTATCTATGTGCTCCCAAATAGCAATAAATATATCATTTATACACTCCTCTGTATATTCTGGATAATTACCTAACTTCTTTATAATTATAGACTTAATTATCCCACCATATTGACCAATTATATCTTCAAGCGCCTCTTCTTCTCCATTTTGTATATTTTTCTTGAGGATTTTGTCTTTTATATTTATTGTCAAGATGACCACCTCCTTTAACCTATAATTCGAATATTGATTAGTTGTTTTCTTGCAGTCTAGAAAATTTTTAATAAAGTTAACCTCATAAATTTTATTGTTGTAATGTTGAACTTATAATACAAAATGGCAACATCCATAGCTACACGTTTGCTACAGATGCTGCCACATAATTTAATAGATTTTGGTGATTTATATTATCACCAACGTTATTTGACATAGATCCTTATATTTATCCTTTATTTAACCTACCTTCTTAGTCTTTTTCGCACACTATAGATTGTGTTTATCGGAATCTTCACCTATAATTCGAATATTAATTGATTATTTTCTTACAGTCTAGAAAATTTTTATAAAGTTAACCTAGCAACTATACTAAAAGATCGCTTTTCATAAATATGTAAAGTACTTTATTCCATTTTTTTCGTTCTACGTAGTAGGATAAACAATATCGGTAGACTATTAACCATAGAAATACATATAAGGTTCTTATAGTCGTATATATTTTGTATCCCTTCATAATAAATTCCCTTATTACAGTATATAAGGTATTGGGATAATTTAGATATAAGAAAAGTTGTAAAAATTAATATCAAAGATATAAATATCCATTCCAAAATTAAACACTTATAAATCTTCTTTTTACTAGCACCTATCTTTTTAATAATAGATATATCATTCTTATTTACCTCATATAATGAAGATGTGCTATTTATTGCAGAGAATAATATGGCCATAAGCAAAGATACTATAACTGCAGTATTAAATATCTTCTTTCTGCTATTAATCTGATTTATTTGATTAAGTTCACTTCTTATATTCCTAGTCACTATATTTTTTCTACCAAGAAAAACCTTATCAATTTCACTGTACAATTTATTTATATCGTAATTGCCCTTAGCGTAGATATTAAAATTTCTAAAACCCTTTATCTTATAGATATCGCTAAACTTTTTATCAGTTATAATTATATTTAATGTAGGATTAGTTCTTTCTCTCGCATTTTCAAAATAGGTTCCATATGCTATACCAACAACCTTAAATTTAGTTATAGTATACTTGCTAACATCATCATTCAAATCATAGTAACTCATATCTATAAGAGAATCCTTTGGTGTCATAACCTCTATATCATCTCCAGGCTTAATATCTACAACATTTTTTCCATATGGTAAATTTTTAAAGTTATTATCATCTGTTTTTGGTACCACTACTATAGCATTATTTGCTTCGTTTAATTTTTTAATATCAAAACTACCACCAGTCTTAAACTCTGCTAATCTAATGAAGGACTCATCGTTATATGCTCTTACACTTGCCTTTATCAGTTTCTTTTTTGTTATCTCATTTATGCCAAAATATTCTTTCCAATATTCATCCTTTGAATTCTCATTAATGTTAGAGAAGTAGGCGTCATTTATCTTCCACTTATCTTGATATATGATTTTTCCTGGTATAAACCTACTATAATCAATGCTCCTTATCCCTTTAATCTTGCTCAGCTCTTCATATTCACTTTTTGAGATTGACTTATTTAGGTCTTTATCAGTTGCAGCGACCTTTATATCTGAATATGCATACATATCCCATACCATCATTTTTTCTTCTTCCCTACTCATATAAGCGTTAAATCCTATCATTAAATAGTAGGACGATAACATAGACATGGTTATAACCATTGTTATAATTATAGATGCATCTTTTATTAGGTAATTTAGATATATGTTTTTTGTAAATCTATTATTTTTTTTGATATCGTACTCATCATTCATTCCAGAAATTATATCTATCCTTTTGATTTTCCTATAAATAATATAGGAGAGAACCAGTATAAATAGTAGTAAAATCGTCAAGTCAGCAAAAATTTGTTTATAATTAATAATTAAACTTAGATTCGCTATTTTATTGTGTATGTAGATATTACCAATACTAGTAAAACGAAGTCTCTTTACTATAATTTTAGTGAATAAATTGCTAATAAAGAGACCTATTGGTATTGATATCATGTATAAAATCAATAATTCATAAAATATACTCTTGAATATAAATTGTTTTTTTGCGCCCATGGCCTTAATCAAGGAGTATAAATTAATACGGTCTCTTATAGACATATTAATTATAGAAAAAACTATTAAGATACATAACAATGAAAAAATTGAGCTCTTAATAATATTATTTATATCAAGATCGCTACTTAAAATTTCACTTATCTCTTCTGGAGATGATGCGTTTATAGATATATTATTCTTTTCAATTCTGTACTTTGATTGATACCTATCTAAAACAGAAAATAGGCGAGTCCCCCTCTTATACTCTAGTTTAATACTTAAATCATTAGACTTGCTATCCTTGATATTTTTATATATCGTTTTTACACCTATATTCTTTTTGGTAGGTGTATCATGGATTATTCCACATATATTACATTCTTCAATGACTATTTTTCCCGACTCATTTTTATAGCTTATTTTAAGCTTTTGATTTATATTAGGCTTTAGACCTAAATAATCCAATGTCCATTTTTCTAGAATAACATCATTTTCCTTTTTAAACAGACCTCCCTTGATAAACATAGAAGTTGATAATAGGTTGTCTGAATTTGTTCCAACCACTTGATACAGGTACTTTTTATCCACTGAAGAACCGATAAAACTCTCTAGCCCTAAGGCTTTTACCTCTTTGTTGTCCTTAATCGCTTCATACTGTCTATTCTTAGCATTTTTTATAATTACATTATATGGCGTATTCTGATATTCTCTCTGTAAATTTTCTAGATTTGAAATGGTCTCAACTAAGGAGCTGGATATTATAATAATCGTGATACAAATTAGAAATGAAAAAGAAACTAGAAATGATTTAATTTTGTTTCCATATATATACTTTAGAACAAATTTCATATATCCTGCCCTCCATTAAAATTTATAATCACGATTTTTCTTGCCTATTTTTTAAATATATATACTTAACCAGAATTACAGCTATGTTTGTTATTATTAGAAAATTACTTATTAGATTTATGCCCCATAGTATATCTTCTTCTATCTTGCTGGCAATTGCAAGCTCGTTTACAAAATATATGGATAGGATAAGCATAATATACTTGGGTATTTTATGCCTAGCCTTTTTATCCATAAAGACGTATATCATCATAGCTTCTATTGAAAAGATTATAAATAGTACTTTCATTTCCATATTGCATTCTCCCTTCCACAATCAGTTTTATGCTTAACTATAACTCTTTATATCATTTAATTATAACATAAAATTTAATATCTATTCCTATTTTTTCAGTATTTCAGCTCCGATAAAGTCTTTTTCTCTCACCAAAACTAAATATTATACAACCATTATTGTTTCGCACGCTTTGCGAGCTCAACAGGGATACGTCCCTACAAAAAAACCTCGGCATACATTGTATACCGAGGTTTGAAATATCTGTAAAATTGTACGGTTCCTATCTCTTTGTAAATTCAAAACATTGAAATTTCAATGTTTATAGAAGAATTTGTTACTTACGAGTTATTTGCGAATATATTTTATCTCATATTTATATAGTTTTTTATGATGCTACTCTTTTATATTGTATCATAGCTTCAATTACAATACCTTCTATTAATGGATAATCACCTGCTTTATTCATAATTGAGTTTATAGAGTTTTTAGGAATATTTAACTCCTCGCATAATGAAAGAATCCTGTACATGCCTTCAAGTTTTGTCATCTCTATACCTCCAAAATGTCCTGTATATCTTCATTAAGTGACATTGGAAGCTTGTGCATCCTGACTAGATTAATAGCCTTATCATATTGTATTCGTTTAATTCCCTTATATGATGTAACATCAAACTGTCTCCTGATTTCAGAATATATATCGGCAAACACTCTACTTCTTAAACTCTTATTATTGTATGCTTCGCTCTTGTAACCACCTAAGCATTCAGTCGCTCTCTTTTTAACCTCTTTATTTAAGCAATCGCACTCAACAGCAAATAGGGGCATATTTTCTTTAAATTCTGTAACACTGTTGTTCATATCTGATATCTCTTTTATTAGCTTTTGTTGTTGCCTGTCTAAATGAAATATAGCTTGAACTTCCTTAGACAATCCATCTTGCATATAAAAGCCCTGTTTTCTTATAGCTGGTAATACTTCTGATGTTACCCACCTTTTAAATTTCTTTGCATTAGGTAACTTACTAGACAATATAAGACTATATAATCCAGATTCATTGATAACTACTTGATTAGGATTTCCTTTAATACCGTCACGAATCGTTACTGTATTTTTATCATCTTCATCTATATGGTCTATTATTGCCTTCCTTGTATTTGAGTAACCTAAAATTTGGGCCACATCTTTGCCTACAAACCATATATCATCTTCAATTATTACGCTTCTAACCTCTCCAAATTCTTGGTTTTGGAATACCATTAAATCGTTCTTCATTACTATACCTCCATAAATTAATGATTTTGACAAACATCAATCTAATATGGTATAATACAGATATACCTTTCTTATAGATTGGTGTTTTGTTTAAGAGTGAGTTGTGTCTTTGGTCGGATTAAACTTACTCTTATTTTTTGTTTAATTCAGCATAAACCCTTTTGATACCTAATCTTATTATTTCAGATTTATTTTGTCCTGTTTTATCTACGCAAAAATTAAGCATCTCAACATCTTTTTCAGATAACCTAATTCTAGTGTTGAGGGTTTTGGGTTCATCTGTCGGTCTACCACTTCTTACAATCTTAATCACCTCACTTTTTTGTGGATACATTAATTATAATATATGTGGATACACAAGTCAATACCTATTTTTAAAACTATATTTTTTGTTTCTCCTTTCTTAATTCATGGTCTATCTTTTCAGATTGTTATGCTCTTTTTCAATAAGTATCCTTGTCATTTCAGAACGCTTAACTTTTCTTTGCTCGCAAATTTCATCTAACTTTTTTAGTGTTTTGAAATCCATTCTTACTCTTAGCATATAATCCTTATTTTTATTCTGATTATTGGCAACCAATTTACTACCCTCCTTTTTCTCTTGTTGCTACAATTTCATTATATATATTTGTTGCTACAAAGTCAAGACTTTTCTAATATTTATTTTTTAAAAAAAAGTTTACAAAACTTCTTGACAATATATAACGTATGCGTTATAATATAAATATAGAAAGGAGGTGCAAAGTTGAGTAGGCAGGGTAATAGAAAAGAAAAAAGAAGTGAGTTACTCCAAATAATATCTACCATAGCAACAATTGTTGGCGCAATCGTAGGCTTGATATCATTATTTAAATAGTAACTCACACAAGTAAGTTTGAGGGCGAAAGCCCTCTCACTTACAAATATTATACCATACTCAACATATAAGTTAAATGAGAAAATTACTATTATTAATTGTATCCATACTATCATTTATAGTATATCTCAAGTCACATGAAGTGCTATCAATTATATCGGGCATGTTTTTTATGATAGCCTTTATCTGTGATTATCTCGCAAACAGGAGGAAATAATGGAGGGTAAGACATCGGACGCACAAATCAAGGCATCTAGAAATTGGGAGCAAAAAAACAAGGAAAAGGCAAAGATTGGGAGTTATAAAAGAACGGCTAGGCTCTTTGTTAATAAGCATTCTACCCAAGACGACCTTGACGAATTTAAAAAGCTAATATCTCAAAGAGAAGAAGAACTAAAAAATAGGGGGGGCATCTAAGCCCCCTATTTTAATGCCTACTTTATCCAGTGGCCCTTATCATTGAAATTATATTCCTTGCCATTAATAACATGTCTACCAGTCACCATCTTGCCACTGTATTCAAAATAGTACTGATGACCATTGTAATCAAGCCATCCAGTAATCATGTATCCACTATCATTGAAATAGTACCAGGAATGGTTATACTCAACCCATCCAGTAGCCATCTTTCCATCGTTTTTCATGAAGAACCAGCCGCCATTATATTTTAGCCAACCTGTTCTTTTCTTGCCGTTTTCATAGAAATACCACTGGTTATTTTCTCTCTTCCATTCCCCTGCTACTTCATTAGTTAGCTTACTGCTTCTCTTTATGTTGCTTTGGCCAATAGGTTTTGCGATACTGTCTTTTGATAGGTCTATTTCTAATACCCTTGGTTGCTCAATATCGCTAAGAAACTTTCTCCATTTCAAAGGATTGCTGACAAAAAAGGCTGGGCAATTTTTCATAGATACATCATAGTGTCTACATACCTTCGCATTAGGATATTGACGCTTCAACTCCTTAAAAAGCTCTACTGTATTGAAATATGTGTTATCAAAGTTGCCGTCCTTATTTACACAAATTTCAACCGATATAGAATTGTAATTTGTGCAGCCATTTAAGGCTCTGCCATATCCCTGATTATCTCCAACGCTCCACGCTTCAATGGAATCTCCTATTACCTGGATAATTTCCTTATCATCTACAAAATAATGGGCTGACCCATATCTTGTTGCGTTCTGCAGATATCTATAGTGGGCCATTGCATTTGCCCCACTCTCATCATTGCCGGTGTAGTGGGCTACAAGGAATTTAATATCTGCCTTACTTCTTCTCCTACCCATCTGCCTTGAGTTGGTGATTTGCTTGTATTTAAATGCTAACATTTTTTACCTCACTTTCTAAAATATAAAAGGGTGGCCACATGGACCACCCAATATGTGTTTATTTATCTTCTGACTTGCCAAAATTACTGCCTGACATCTTACCTAGTATATCCTTAAACAAAGTTGTATCTGTCCCATTTTTACCTAGATTCTCTATTATAGATTTAACTTCAAAGAATAAATATCCTAGATATAGTGTATATATCAATGCCATGTCTGTGCCATTAGGCAGTAATGTGCTGATTGGAAGGAATACTATCAAAACTATCATACTGGATATCTTCCTTAAAATACCATTAATTCCCGCCTTCGATTTGAAATCAATATTCGGATTTACAAAGGCTGCTATTGTGCCTGTGATAAAATCCACTACCATGGCAATAGCAATTAATGCTAATACAAAAAGCACTCTGCACTCCTGTGTGCTTGTGCAGGTTCTAAAAAAATCAAATATATCCACTGCTGTCATTTTATGCTTCCTCCTTGTTCCTTAGAATTTTATATCCCAGTAGCTTTTTAGACTTTGGAGATATTTTTTTAACCTGATACCCATAGTCCCCAGTGTATAAATTTCCTTCGTGGTCTATATGCATTGATGTGATATTTTGCGATCCATTTAAAAAAGTTGATAACTTTGTACCATCTTTGCTGTATTTAATTATATTACCGTTAAATCCCCCTACATAAATATCATTGTTTGAGTCAATACAAATTGAGGTCATCATATCTCTTGTACTATTTGACCATGCTCTTCTACCATCTTGCATAAATTTTACTACCATATTATCGGCATTTACAATAATTAAGTTCCCGTCACCATCTACATTAATTCCTAAAACATATCCCCCGGGGTTTCTTTTCCATATTTCTTGACCATCTTTACTTATTTTTCTAATGTAATTGTCATTTGAAAAGCTATAGATGTTATTTTCAGAATCAATGGCTAATTTAGCTACAATATCTGTATGTCCTGTAAACTTCCATATTTCTTGACCATCTTTACTTATTTTTCTTAAGGTTTTATCAAAAGAACCAGTATAAATATTGTCATCTGTGTCAATTACAGCACGTGATATTTCCCTAGTGTGCCCGGTAAAATTCCAAACCTCTTGCCCATCCTTGCTTATTTTTCTTAAAGTTCCATCATCAGAGGCGCTATATATATTATCCTCTTTATCTACAACAACAGATTCTATCATTTTACTGTGGCCGGAGAATCTCCATACTTCATCTCCCAAATTATTTAATTTTACAACATTGGGATTTTCTTTATTTTCACCAAATATTATATTTCCTTCAGAATCAACTAAGACCACAGAGGGAACAGCATTATTTTGTTTCTGCCATGCTCTTTTAAATTCGTTTGAAAATGAATAAATTTCATTGATTTTTGACCTAGGAATCACATCTCCAACGTTCCAACTTCCTGAACTTGCACCTCCAGACTCAACTACTAGCTGACTGCCGATATATAGCTTGTCTATTTTCTCAGTATTCAAATTTAAAGTAGCCATAAATTACACCTCTTTCTTAATCAAATAAAATGTCCTATCTGTAGGTGCTATTGTAAGCGCATTGTACTCTGCTTGAGTCAAGACTCTTACTTCACCAGGTAGACCCTGTTCACCTTTATCACCCTTAGCACCTGGCTGACCATTTGCCCCAGTGTCACCCTTATCACCTTTAAGGCTCGCCTTCTGTGTTGGTGTAAGTGCTTCAAATGTTACTTGACCATCTTCACCCTTGGCCTTCTGTCTTGTGTCTACTCCGTCAACGTACCAATTACCATTTTGAATTGTGATTACTGGCTTATCACCCTTAGGCCCTGTCAGTCCAGTATCTCCCTTGTCGCCCTTAGCACCTTTAAGGCTTGCTTTCTGCTCCTGTGATAACTCTTCAAATGACATCTTACCGTCTTGACCTATTGCCCTTTTGCCTGTATCTACATTGTCAATGACCCAGTTCCCCTTGTCATTTATAGTAATTACTGGCTTATCACCCTTAGGGCCTTTTAATTCGTCTGTGTGCAGCCTAAGGTGAGTAATCTCATCTATATATTGCTTTACTTTGGCATAATCAACTACTATGTTGACTCCTGCCTTTGCTCCAGTCTTAATTGACTTACCTATCTTGATTTTAAAAGGTGGTGACTGGATAGACTCACTACCATTTGACATCTCAATCTGTGCATAGTGGATTGAGTCATTTTCAAGCATTTCAGAATTTAAGACTACCTGGAATATTCCCTGATCTGCATTGACTACTGACCCAGTGGCAAACACCACCTTAGTTCCTTGCTCTACCATCATTTTAATTGTTATCCCTGATAGGCTCATTATTTGAGAGTCATTAAATACCTGGAATTCAAACACCCTGGCAGTGTCATATTGAGTCGCATAGCAATCCTCAATGTATCCATCTTTCATAGTTATTTTATACTTTGCTTTTCCTATGTCTCTAAGTGCCATAATATTGCCCCTTTCTGCCTACTTGCTTGTAGACAACATACTTTTAAGAGCTTCTAGCTCTTTTCTTAAAATATCTATATCAGATTCTAAGGAGTTTACCTTAGCTTCTAACATTTCTCTTTTCTTAATTTCTTCTTGCATGCCTGCATGTAAGATTGATGTATAATTGTATACATCAATTGCATAGGTCTTATTTATCTTATTGTAGCCAACGATTACACTTCTTATGGGATCCTTAATAAGCTGTGCAACAAGTGAAAACCTAGGCTTATTTTGACCCTTGAAATTGTAATTAAAAAGTGAGGTGTTTTTTAAAAAGTCAAAAACATCCTCACCAGTTAAATTATCAAATTTCACATCATCATTCTTACGTATGATTTTATCATCATTAATTTTGCATAGATTTTCTTTTAGTTTAGCGTCTGAACTTAATTGTGCAGTGGTAGAATATACACCTTCTCTTGTGGCTAAGATTACTTGTGCACCGCTTGCTCTAGCCCAAAATGCTTCTGAATTAACTGACATTAGAGTATCTGAACTGTCAAGATTCATCACAGTACCACTTGCTACAGATATGCCGTCATATTGCCCCGCTGTAGCGAATTTACGTTCGCCTGCCCTATATCCACTTATCCCAGTATTACTTACACTCAAATATGCATATGCACTATATTTTAATCTTATAGCATTACCTGTAGCATCAATAGATTTTGCATCATTGGCACCAGGTGCTAAACCACGCTCTAAAATTATACGTTCGCTATTTCCAGGATATATTGCGTCTGTAGTTATTTTAGGTAACCTAATATTACCATTAGAATCCCAGCTAATATTATCTGTTGAATTCCCAAAAAATCCTGAACCATTATTACTTATCCAGGCGGTTGTTGTGCCACCCCTTTTTACGTACAATCCATTTTCGTTAAAGAAAACACCGCCATCTCTATTACCCGCAAATATATTAGGCGATATGACTTTACGGCCGTCTACTTGTGTGTAGGTACCATTCCAGTCCCTTAACCATTCATACAATGTGGCATCTGTTCCATCTCGTCCATCTTTGCCTTTTAATTCGTTTTTTAACTCTTGGCTTAGGCTGTCCTTAGTTATTGAATTTGCCCCAAACTTAGCTAGTCCACTGTCTAAGTCTAAATTAAAGTTCTTACCAACAATTTGCCCTGCCCTGATTACATTAGCATTTAACTTTCCTGATGTGATATAGTCGGCAACTATTGACCCGTCTTTAGTCATTGCAAGCCCATATGGACCATTGATTCCTGTGTTAGAAAACCCCAGGCCATTCTTATTCCACATCCATATTTTTTTAGCGGTGTTCTCGTTGTCTGTGTCCATTATCAGGATCTTGTCAGGCATGATTTTAACATGTCCCCCAAATCCTTCCTTCAGAAGTTTAGTGGCTAACTGTTTAGAATCGTCAACCGCACTCATTACCTCGGTATCAATTTTGTCATTGATTCGCCTTAACTCTGATGTGATTGATGTAAAAGTTTCAGCAATATTCCCTAGCTCTACTTCAATATATTTCATGCTAACAGGGTCATATTTATAACTTATCATTCTAGCGGTGATACTGACCTTCTCATCAGGGTGTATTACTTTTAGGGTATCCCCTATATTAATGTTCTCAAGTTTCTTAATATGCTTATATTCCTTAGTCTTCTCTAAGTCTATAAAACTGACCTTGTAATTTGCCCTAGGCTCGTCTATGTGGTTGTCACTAAATTCTGCCCAGGCCCTTCTTCGCATTTCAGTGTAGGCTTCTTCCTTGGTCATTCCTTCTGTGTCACTTGACCCTACATCCCTAATCTTAATGTCACTATATTCAATTACCTTGATTTTAGTATTATGATATTGATTAACTCTAGGTGATGTTATGTATCTTTCAGGAAGCAGGACCCCATCAGCTGCCTTAGGCATTATTTTGGTAGTAATCTGTGTGTAGTCAATATCGGCTTCATAGCCTATTAAATTCTTCTTGTATCGAATTTGAACTGAACTATCAATCCCCAGTCGTTTTCTAAAAGTAATATTGAAGTTGTTTCTTTCAATCTCTCCACCCCACCTATTAATAAATGAATTATCATCACTTCCTAACATTGCTCTGACTGGGTTATATCTAACTATTCGACTACTGGCCACCTTATTTGAAATATCTGTATAAATTTTAAAAGGATGCGTATTAACACATCCCTTATCAATTTTTTCAAGGGCTGCACTCGCCCCTAAATTTACAATATTTATATCCTCTATTAAATTATGATTAAGGTCATAGAATATATGATAGCATGTGACGTGGTACATTCCATTGCTTTTTCTTATATGCGATATCCTGAATGCTTGGTCGTCATTTGTTGGAGTGGGTGCCACAACAATATTTTCCATCTCGATATAATCTGAATCCTTGATAGGGATTGAGAATTCAAGCTGATATATACCATTGATTTCCTCGGATACTACTGGATTAGATATTAGCCTATCAAGGACCTGAACCCCATTTCTTTTGAAATTAATTTCATTTGACCTGTAAACTCTAATCACTATCTCCACCCCTCTCTCGTCATAACTTCAACCTTAGACATTCCACCATATGCAGTGATTCTGTGAATGCCCCTATCAAGTTCAATGAAGTCGCCTATCATATATTCAAGCAGATTAATGCCATCATCACTTCTGCAAGTCATATTTTCACAGTCGACATAAACCACAGATGCCCTTATATTTACTCCAATTTTCTTACTATTATCATTGTCTAATATAAAATAACAATCCCCCTGTGAATTTGTAATTTTAAATAGTGGGGCCGACTTATACCCATCTACCCTAAATGAATCAATTGCTGATACAAATTTAAAAGTGGATAGCTTATAGCTAAAAGGCTTACAGTTAAATGTGACTTCAAAGGATCCATAGAAGTCTACCTCATTTTCAATATCTCCTATCTTGGTGAAATTTACCATGTAGCAGAACTCCTGATCGTCTGAAAATATAATCTTGTCACAGTCAAGCAATATTTCCTTGACCCCCCTTATTCTATCCTTTAGATGGTCGTCCATGAAGTTAAGTTCAACTGTGATATCAATATCCTTATATCCCTTTTCAACATGTAAATCCCCATCACGTCCTGGGATATCTATTGTTTCTATCACCCTTTCAGATGTTGGAATTGAGGGCCTTTCCTTTATGCAAAATCCTAGCTTAGATAGGTCTATCATTTTCTCATTTACTTCAACTATTAACTTCTGCATTTTAGATTGCCCCCCTTCCGTAACTCAACTTATATCCTCGTCTCTTTAGTTCATGGTCAATGATATCCATGCCCTGCCTAAAGTCTGCAGTTTCCTTGATATCCTGATTTAAAATAACATTTATTGTTCCATTGTTACCACTATCAAACTTCATCCTATCAACTATAGCCTGTGCGAATGGCATCATATATCTACCTTCAAGTGGAACAACGGCCTCTTTTCCCGCTTCACCTATACCAACTATGCTTGGCCCTGTTGCTATACCACCCGTTTTATACCAATCAACCGATATATGAGGTATACTTGGCGGGTTAAGTGAGAAGCTGCCACTAATATTAAAGTGAGGTAGCCTTATGTGAGGTAATTCAAGCCTGCAATTTCTAAAAAAGCCTGTTATTGAATCTATGGCTCCTCTTATGTGGTTCTTGATGCCATCCATCTTGCCACTGATAGACTGTTTGATTACATCCCAAACCGCACCTGAAATAGTCTTAATGTTCCCCCATGCAGTTGAAATGGTCTGCCTGATGGATTCAAACTTACTAGATGCATTACTTCTTATATTGTCCCAGTTCTGCCCTAGATTAGTCTTGATGTTATCCCAAGTACTACTAGTTGTTGACTTGATATTGTCCCATGTTGTACCTAGAAATGTCTTTAAATTTGTAAAAGTTTCAGATGCCTTAGTCTTGATATTTGTCCATGTATTTTGCAAGAAGCTTGTTGTCGCATTCCATGTATTTGTCGCACTGTCTTTTATTTTGCCCCAAGTCTGTGAAAAGAATTGAGTCATAGGCTCCCATATGGTCTTAATTACACCTATAAATAATTTCATAGCAAGTGTTATTGGTGATGTGATAGCTTCCCAACTTATCATGAATATTTCCTTGATATGGTCCCATAGGAACTTGAATACTAACTTGAAGTTTTCCCAAAGTGTCTTGGCGCCTTCAATAAAGCCATTCCAAGCGTTTGTTATACCTTCAGTGACAGCATTCCAACCATCAAGAAATATCTGCTTAGTTTCTTCCCAGTGTTTCTTAAAGAAGGCTTTAATATCATCTCCCCACTTTACCCAAATGAATATTAGGGCGGCAACTGCAGCAGCAACTGCGAGGGCTATTGGATTGGCAATTATAAAAGCACCTATTGCCTGGAATGCTCCAGCTACCATTGGGAGTAACCTTGCGAAAACTCCACCTAGTCCAGTGAATAAACTCTTAAATACTGTTAATATAGGACCGCCCAGTTTACTTAGTCCTTTAAGGACAATAGCCAAACCCCTTACCGCAGGAGTGGCCGCTTTTGCTCCACCAAATGCAGTTGCCCAAGCTCCTGTAAGCGTACCTAATCCAGTAATTAATCGTCCGACAATAGATAAGACTGGCCCAATTGCAATCACTACCAGGCCTATCATCATTACCATTTTCTGTGTCTCAGGGCTAGCCTCGTTGAACTTTTTCGCAAGTCTTCCTATTGCTTCTAAAACTGGCTTTAAGTGTTCAAACATGGTCTTTAGTGCATCAGCTATTGGCCTTCCTGCATCATTCATGAATGCTATGACTTCATTCTTCAGCATACTCATCTTACCCGCGAAGGTATCATTTCTTTTCTGTGCCTCATCAGTTAATGCATTGTTCTCATCCCAAGCCTTATTTGCATCTTCAATTGCATTTGTTAGTATATCTTGACCACCTGCCAACCTTTTAAGCGTATCAGTTTCTCTTAGTTCGGTGATTCCTAAATCACTTAGAACGGTATTGACATTTTCCCCTCGCTTGCCCATTTCTCCCAAGCCTTTTACAAATGCATTTATTGCTTCTATAGGCTTTTCCTTAAATGTCTTAGCGAACTGTTCGGATGACATTCCTGCTACTTTTGCGAATAAATCAATTTTAGATTGTCCTTCGTCAAATTCTTTGACCATGTCTTTCAATGCACTTTTAGTGTAGCCTGTTTTATTGGCCATCTCCTCTAGTGTTTCGCCGCCCTTTTCAATAGCTGCTCTTACATCTTGATATGTTACACCAACTCTGCTTAATTCGCCTTGAAATGCCTTAAACGCTTCTTGTGGTCCCATTACTGCGTTTTGCATTTTGGTCATAACCTTAGACATTGAGGACCCACCTGCATCAGCTTCAATTCCCAATGAACTCATTGCAGTAGCTAAGGCAAGTACATTTTGTTGAGTCAATCCTATCTGATGTCCTGAACCTGCTAACCTCATAGCCATTGCAGTAATCTCGGATTCAGTAGTTGCGTAGTTATTACCTAGGTATACTATAGATGACCCAAGTCTATCTACTTGTCCAAGTGACCCACCCATGATATTTGTAAATCTTGCTATTGATGTAGCTGCGTCTGTTGCACTTAGGTTTGTAGCTTCACCCATTTGCACCATCGTCTTTGAAAATGATAAGACATCATTAGCCTTAACACCCAACTGACCTGCCGCCTCTACTACTCCTGCTATTTCAACTGCAGATGTCGGCATGGTCTTAGACATTTCAATTATTCCGTTTTCAAGGTCTTTGTAAGAAATGACTAGCTTGCCATTCTTGTCCCTGACTTCATCTACTGTCTTTCTTACTCCTGTAAATGCAGTTTCTAAATCACTAGCAACTTTAACAGTGGCCCCTATCCCTGCTAATAGCGGTAATGATACCCTTTTAGAATATGAATCGCCTATATTTGAAATAGTCTTGCCTGTGTTTGATAGCTTGTCTGACACCCTTTTGGCTGTGCTTCCGACATTTGAGTATTCATTCTCAAACTCCTTGGCCCTGGCAGTAGCTTCTGCTAGCTCTTTTTCAAGCTTATTTACTTCAACTGAGTTTGCACCAAATTCTTGCTTGGCTACTTTCAGACTTTCTTCAAGACCCTTGACCTCTTGCTTGGTAGTGGCCATAGCCTCTTTTAAATAGGTCTGCCTTACTTTAAGCTTATCAGATTCACTTGCATTGTTACCTAGCGCCGTGACCTGTGCATTATATTTTGCAGTTAATGCATCCATCTTAGATGTGACCTTGTCCTGTTCAGAAGCAAGTTCCCTTAGCTTTTCTTTTCTTTCCTGGCTCGCCTTAGCAGCTGCACTTTCAGCCTTCTGTGCTTCAGCTAGCTTCTGATTAGTTATGCTTATCTGATTACCAAGGGTAGCTTCTGCCTTTTGTGAGTCCATAAGCTGACTTGCCCACTTCTTAGCCTCTGTGGAATTCTCGCCCATGGTCTTCTTGGCATTTTCTAGGGCCTTCCTGATTTCCTCAGTCTTTTCCTTCTGTAAGGCCTGCTTCTGCTTTAAATGGTCTAGGGTAGCACCTAGCTTTTCAGACTCTGACCCTGTCAATTTCATCTGCTCTGACTGTAGTTTAAACGACTTTGTTAGGCTTGTAATTTCACTTTGAATACCCTTAATAGAAGCGTTGAACTGACTATTAATCAGCTTATATTCTATATTGACCTCTCTGCTTGTTTTTTTAGCCATGTTATTCCCCCTTTCTTTAAAATTTTTTCAATAAAAAAAGCCCCAAAAATATGGGGCTAATCTATGCTACTGTTTAAGTAATTGTCTATGGCAATTTTATTGACTGCTATAGACATTAACATGGATATAGGGATTTCCCATATATCCTGACCTAAACCAAAATAAAAGGCAAATAATGAGAAGAACTCCTCAACATTGCTAGGATCTAGCGTTGGTGTTTTTTTTTCTTGCCATTAGATGCCTGCTTTGGTGTGGCCTTCTTAAAATCACCAGGCATCTTCCCTGGTCTTGTTATTAAATTTGTTAACACTTCTGTGTATATCTCAGTTAAATCTTGGAAATTAAGGTCTGCCACTTCTAAGAATTCATCAATGCTTAGTGGTTTTTTATTTTCCATCGTGTAGCAAATATAAGCAAGATCCATAAGAAGGATATCATCCATTGGCAATGAATCAAATTCTATTTCATTTCCCATGCTTGTCTTGATTATCCCTGATATAAAGTCCTTGTTAAGTAGACCCTTTATCTGTGCGTTCCTTAATGCTCCAAGTGTTAGGTGTGTATTTATTTTAAATTCTCCACCCTCAGTTAATTTGATTGATGTAAGTGCCATATTGACCCCCTTTTTTAATATTTTAATTCGTTTATGCCTTTAGCTTGCTTGCGTCAAACTTTGAATGCCATGTATCAGCCAACTGGCCCAGTTCAGATTTGAAGCCTCTGTACATAAACTTGCCCATTTCATCAGCAGTTATTGAGAATTCAAGTTCTATCTCTGCTACTTCTTCCTCACCATTCTTGATAGACAGTGTTAGTCCTGATGTAACTGCAGCCTTTGGCCAAGCAAGAAACTCTTCATCTGTTTCCATTAGGTCATATGCTGAAAATGTCAAACACCCTACTTTACCAAGAGAGCTATCACCATATGCATATACACCAGGCTTAAATCCTGTTGTATCTATACCAAATATTTTATTTAGGACATCTCTTTCAATATGACCTACAAACTTTAGTTTCTGACCAACTACCTTGGCTCTCTTTTCCTTGTCGACTCCCTCGCACTTCTTAACAATTGTTTTGATTTCGGATTCGACTTCTAACTCACCAGTGCAGCCTAACTTCTTTGATGCAGCTTCACCCTCAAACAATATGTGGGCATTTGTAACTTTAAAATATGAAAACTGGCTATCTCTCTGCGTTGCTCCCATCTTATCTTCTCCTATTCTAAATACTAATATTTTCATCAATGATTTTAATTACATCATTGAATAGTTTATCCTCTTTTGATTCCAAACCTCGTCTGAAAAATTCTTGTGCTATAAAATTGTGTGATCCTCGCCCTTCATCTGGGAATACCAAGTACCCAAAACTCCCTTTTTTATTTGCTGCCCCACCTCTTGCATATACTTTAAACCCCAAATTCAACTTGTCAAATTTAAGTGGGTTGCTATCTTTTGCATGCTTTTTTTGCCTATTGGATTTTGGAATAAAACCTATTATTCCCTGAATGGCATGTTGGCCGCCTTTTGTGTGCAAATATTCATTTAGCTTGCTTTCAAGAGTTGAACTTGTCTTTTTTAAACCCTCGGCTATCTTCTCACTTTGTTCAGGCTTTAATATGAAGGATATCCTGCTCATAGGCTACCCTCTACACATCCTGTGAACGTGAATAAATGTAAAAGTAGTCATGCTAGCCTCTACATCTAAGTCTTCTATCTTCCCAACCTGTGTTTCACAAGAATTAAACAATAGTCTGTGTTCGTTACACATTTCTATTATTTGGAATTTATCCAGGACCATTTTTTCCCTGGTTACAAAATATAAATAAAATTCTTGCTGATATTGATTTGTTGACGTGTCAGGCTTTTTGATGTCGCCATCATCATCATAAATAAAGAACGATTTATTCTCCTTGACCTCGTCTTTTCTTATGTCGGTGGCAAATACTGGTGCTATTGCCTCTAATTGGTCAAGTAGCCCCTGTAGATTTTTAATCATCTAGACCACCCCTTTTCTGTAAATATAAATATGTAAATCGACCTGTTAGATCGTCATCCATTTTAACGATATCGAAGTAGGCACTGTCAATTCTTATCAGTTGGGTCCTTTCTAAGTCCTTGACCTTGTAGACTTTGATTTTAAGGTCTACCCTTGACTCAATCCCAAAGTAATTTGTAAAATCTTCATGCTTGAAATACTTGGTTTTATATTTCAAAAAACCCAACCTTACAAATCTATTGCCTATGACTGCTTTCTTCTCATCTCTTACTGTTTTCTTAACTCCATATTCAAGCAGTCCACTATTTAATTCTTCAGATGTTTTCTTGTTAGGTTTCATCTTGCTAGTCCCCCAAACTGTGCTTAATCTGCAGATTTAAAATATCACTCTTAAAGTCGTCCTCAAATGAGTAGCTTGCCCCGTTCCAGGCATAGAAGCAATATTCTTTTAATAGCTTTCTTGCTGATATCTCAGTATCAAAGTTAGTCTTGCCAACCCTTGATTTAATGAAGTCTTGCCCTTCTAATATCATTGTATTGATTTTAGGATCGTCATATTCCCAAGTAACATCAAGCCTTGCTTTCACTTCTTCTAGTAGCGTCATGCCATCACCTACTTCTCTTCTTCAAGCACTTCTTCCACATAGTCTGTGTTAAACATTCCCTGGGTCTTTTTGTTTATTTCATTAAACCTAGTCCTTGTTACTGAAAATATATCTCCACTATGTCTTATTACATTATCTTGTAGGTCCTCAAAATCAAATAAGACTCTTGCCTTAACCTTTTTTGATGCCATAATCTGTCCCCCTTTACTTATAAAGGCCAGTGATTAACACCGGCCATCATACTTATAAAATCTTATACGCTTGGAACAGCCATTGCAGCAATATTGAATACCAAGAATGACTTAGGTTCAATTGGTTGACCATGTCCTAATAGCTTCTGTGCGTACACTCTTTCATCTTCCAAGAACTGATATTCATCTGAATATACTACAGGGCCATTAAATCCTATGCCAAGGAAGTAATCATCAGGAATACACGCTATAAGCTTGCCTTCAGGAACAAATGCTGACTGGCATACTTCTGCGTTTATTGGTAGTACATTAAATACATACTGACCTGCAGCACTTAGCACTGTAGTCTGTGGGAATATTTTTTCCCAATAGTCACCAGGATTGCAAATCAACAATACATTGTTAACAGTCTTAACCTTCTTATCTACAAGTGGCTTCATTACATTCTTACCAAGCGTAGCTGGCTTTAGGTCGTTAAGTGCGACTGCTGCCTTATCAGGGTAACCAGTAGTAGCTGACTTCGCCTGTGTGATATCTTTTAGCATACCAACTGGGCAATCTACTCCGTTACCTTCAATTATTGCCTTTTCTAGGCCTATAGCTATTGATTCAGCTAGTAGTACTCTAACAAATTTATCAATCCACAAATCACCAAGAACTAATATATCCTTAGATACTGGGATAAATGCAGTTAGCTTATTAAGAGTAGTATTTACTACAGTAAATGAGTTATCTAGCTTCTTCTTGATTTCAGTTCCAAGCTTACCCCAAACAGCTCCTTCTGCATCTGACTTTCTAGCAAGCCACTTAGTTATTCCAGTAGTGTTTACAAACTGAATCTTCTGTAGAAGTGGATGTTCTGCCTCAATATCCTTGAATATTCTATCTATTATTGTGATAGGCATTAATTCTTCTATGCCTCTGAATCCACCAGTAGATAGGACCTGTGCATAGTATTTCTTTTCGTGACTTGTCAAGGCTCTTAGTCCTCTTGACTCAAGGACTCTTGAATCTGATAAATCATCTGTTGCCGCCTGCTTTGCCTGCGCTATTATATCCTGTTCAATCTGTGCAGCAAGGGCAACCTGTGCCTTTGCAAATGCCTCTTCATTTTCTGCCCTAGCTAGATCTAGTGCTAGCGCCTGTATATTCGTTTCGTTATCTTTGTTTAGTAAAGCCATATTATAATGTCCTCTCTTTCTTATCTAAATTTATTCATATAAAAAGAACCCTTATTCTGTGCTTTGTCGGATTCTTTTCGCATGGCAATGTACTTGCCAATTATTGAGTTTTTGATTTCTTCAGGGTCTTCTTCCGGTCCCTTTGGTTCTGTCGGTTCTGCCGGTTCTTCCTCGATTTCTTCATCAGCCAAGCCAAGGGCTATTGACTCTTCTGCAGTCAAATAGCTTTCGGCATTAAGTAGTGCTTTTAGTTCTTCGACTGTCCCCGAAAATCTTGTCATGTAAATATTAGATATGCTATCTGATATCTTATCTAGGTCATCTGCAATCTTCCTTAACTCGTCTGCATTCCCTGCTGCAAAAGTCCATGCATTATGGATCATTAGCATTGTCCCAATGCCCATTAATATCTTATCACCTGCCATGGCTATCACTGAACCTGCACTCGCAGCCATTCCATCTACTTTGACTGTGACCTTGCCTTTGTAGTCTTTTAGAATATTGTAAATGCTTATTCCTCCAAACACATCTCCGCCATTGGTATTTATCCTAACAAGGATATCTTCACCATCAGCTTCCTTTAATGCTGCTATTACATTTTGAGGGCAAATATACTCATCTGAGTCAAGATACCATGCCTTACCACTTACCACCGGCCCATACAATACTAACTCCTTTAGTCCGTTATTGTCGACCAACTCACATCTTGCTTTAATTACCTTATTTTCCATCTATCTCACCCCCTTTCTGATTAACTGGTTGATAGTTCTTTGTCTCCATATATTCATTGGCCCAATCTTCTCCTATCTCTTCATATTTCAATAGTCTTCTTACTTCATTAGTGTTTAAGGTCCTTATTCTATATAGGGCCTCTACACTTGCAGCTATCTTGGTTAGGTCATAAGATTTAATTGAAGATGTCTTGATTATCATCTTAGTCCCTTCTAAGTATGATTTCTTCCCATATAGTTTTCTGTTGATTTCATCTTCCAACTGCCCTGCAATAGGATTTATGCAGAATGAAATAAAGTTATCTGTCATAGCTTCCACATCTGCAGTATCACCCTTTAAAAGTCCTCTAGGGATATTGAATATATCAGCCACCATATTCACAATATCGTCAAATGCTCCTCGAATATCATCGGTTTCCCTATATTTAGACCCAGACCCATTGAACTCTGATGTCTTATCTTCAATTTCTAGGCCCTTTTCAATTGGTGTCGCTGAGTCTGATTCGGAAAAATATCCTACTAACCTATTTTTGAATAAATCGTCTAGCCTTAAATCATATTCAGTCTGACCTGTTTCAGGATCCACAGTATTCTTAAATGTTTCAAACATGGTATCAATTTTGACTAATACCTTTCTTGAATTCTTCCTGTTGTAATTCTTGACTGCACTTATTAACACTTTTCCAAACATTGAATAAACACTTGTCACAAGTTGCTTTACATTTTTGTTTGATAACTTTAAGTGCAGCACATCACTTTCCCTGAATTCCCTATTGAATATAAAGTCCCCAATTCTTACATCCTTATAAATGTTATCCTTGACTGCTCTTTCCATAACAGTGTAACTATCTGCTATTAGCCAGTAGCCTTCATAGGACTGGACTATTAATGCACCATTAGGATTGACCACCATTTCAAGCACAAGCTTATTCCAAAAGTCAGTAATGTTTTGATTTATATTAGGCTCAACATTAAATTGATACCATACTTCACCTTTTTTGATTTTCCCCTTTTCGTATGTTTCAATTGTGCATTGGCTTAGCGCATTGGCGATCTTGTTAATACACATGCTGATTGCATATTCAAGATGTATTTGTTCAAATGCCAATGGAATGGTTATCCCGTCAAGCATAAAATCCCCCACTGGTAGCATATCAAGTCTCTGCTTGTTACTCCCAGTTAGTACTTCCATCATTTTGTTAAATACTCCCATCTCTCCACCCCCTTTCTTGTTAATATGTGTATGTTTTAAATCCCTTGTTAATATTGGCCATTGTGGCTATCCTTATAGAGTCCCGTTTTAACATTGCATGAATAAATGCCATAAATCCATCTGTCTTTCGTCTTTCAGGATCCTGCTTTTGATAAGTCTTATTTCCTTTACCATCAGTGACTACCTTAACGTTGTTCGTATACCATCTCATCATCATGTCATCACCAAATACAAGGTTGTTATCAGCAAATAGCTTTTCAATTATTGGTGCAATTTTCCCATGAGAAATAGGACCACTTCTAACTGTGGTAAGTGGCAACCCTACCTCGTTGAAATCGTCCTTAATTAGTTCATATCTATAATCATCTGTTGCTATCGCTTCAATGATATACCTATTCTCTTTTACTTCATTCAAGAACCAACTTGTCAAATATCTAGGATCCATTGTTTTTCCTGGAACAATAGTAACCAGTCCCTCGCTAATGGCCCTATCTAAATCTACCTTGAATTTTACTAGCTTCAGGCTCTCTTCAACAATGAATGTATGGTGCTTAAAATAGTACTTAGTATTGTCATTGACTATCTTCTTGAATAATAAGCCAACACCTATGAAGTCCCTCGAACTGGCATAGTCGACACCACCAACACATGAACACCCCACGAAGTCCTTCCAGTTTACCTCTTGATTAGTTGCCAGGATATCTTCCCAAGAAGCAACTGCAGTATCTGTATCTTCCATCGTGAAATTTAAACGCTTGGTTATAAACTCAACCTTCATATGTGGTCTTTTCTTAGCATTCCTGAATGCATCCCTATATTCTTGCTCTAGAATAGGCAAGTATGGAATCATTGGATTTGCCTTGACCCATAGGCTGGGGTCGTCCCATTCTTCGTATCTGTCAATGACTGCAATAAAAGGGAATAGTTTGGATTCTAAGTCTTGTTCAAGTAAGCATTCCTTACCTTCTGTTACTAGGTCATCTAATACCCCACCTCTAACATATCCATTAGTAGTAATATATATAGTCAGTGGTTCAGGGACTTTACCTAGCGCAGACCTAAAAACCTTGATATTATCATAGTCCTCATAAGCATGTATTTCATCAAATACTACTGCTCCAGGTCTAAGTCCGTCTTTAGTCTTAGCATTGGAAGTATAGTATTTGACTTTTGAATTAGTCCTAACGAATTCAATTTCCACCAGGGTCCTTTTGTATGCTCTTTGTAAATCTGTGTTATCTCCTATGGCATTATACACATCTGTAAATGATGTTTTAGCCTGGTCTTCTGACGTGGCAACTATATCAACATTGTAGCCTTTTATACCATTTACATTGCTAGTTGCCCCTAAGATATAATCACTTACATAGGCATTTTTGCCAAATCCTCTACCACTTTCAATGAGGATTTCGTTCCATGCTTTTATGCCTGGTGCCAGGTAAGTGTAGGGAATGCAGTGTAAGAACTTCTGCACTGGTGCCAGCTTGTAGGGCCTATATTTTTCAATAGTTTTTATTAATTTATCGACCTTTTTGACATCAACATATATATGCTGCTTCTCTATTTTCTTGAGAATTAAAGCCCTTAAATGTAAATTCCATATGCTAGTCGGCTGTTTGTCGCATAGTTCAAACCACTTATCAAAATACTTGCATCCAGTGTTATATTTCACTAGATATCACCGCCAAGCTCATGCTTAACCGTTGAGGTAGACAGGCCTAGCTTTTCAAGGCATATTAACATCTGCTTATTAAGATTAGTTAACATAGCTACTGAATCATTTTTCTTTAGTCCTTTTTCTGTCATAATCTGAACTCCACGATCTCGAATATCTTCTTCAAGCATCATGGTAACTTCCCACATTGCCATATATCGTTCAGCAATATCAATGTATGGCTCTTTGTGAGTTCCATTTTCCTTCATTTGGTCAATTATTGCCTTATGAATTTTATTAGACTTGATTTTCTGACTCTTGTTTAGTTTGAAAACTTCTTCCATGCTATAACCCCCTTTCCTCGTGCGTGCGTGCATGATAAATTTTAGTAAGTATATTCTCCTGGCCCCACTCCGCGTTGCTAACCCTCTCCCAAAGAAATGAAATGATTCGACCCGGGGGACCCATCAAGCTTTAGCATTTGATTACCAACGTTCTTCCGTTGTGAAACTTTTCTTCTTGTTACCCTCAAATCTGTCGTGTCTTTTATTGTGACAAGCCTGGCATAGGCAATCCACATTATTTAAACATAAGAACTTACTAGGGTCAGTCTTTAATTCTATCTCGTGATGTACTTCTTCTATCGGTGACAGCTTACCTATCTTAGCACAGTCTACACAATACTTATCCCTAGCCTTGGCCCTTGCCCTTATGCCATTGACTCCTCGCCATTCCTTCAACTGGTAGCACCTATATACATTTCCTTCTGCTAACCATTTATTAATCTTGGATAGTAACTGTGGTGTCATTAGATCCATTGCTATTCGTCCTCACTCATCACCATAAATGATTTATTCATAGCGTGAACAAAGTCAATTAACTCTGTTCCCTTTAGTTTAAATATATCAATCCCCATCTGTTCCTTCATAATTCTAACGTTATCCTTATTCAAAAGCAGGTGATACATCACCGCAAAGCACACCTCATTCGCTTCCCTGGTTGTCAACCTATGGCTTACTACCATGTCTATAATATCGTTTGTTACTTGGTGCTTAGCCTTTAATTCATTGCTCATAAGGTTCCCCCTTTCTAAAATCAAGATACTAATAAATCAACACACCAAAAAAGATAGCCTAGGTAGTTGGCTATCTTTCTTGGAATTATTAAAAGTTTATATGTTAAAAGAAGGTATATGAAACTTCCATAAACTAATTGTGGGAAATAGATTGATTGGATATTGTGTAATGTGTTAGAGATTTTTATTAGCCTTTTCTATTTCCACACTAACATATTAACATATATCAATGGCTCATTGTGGCCCATCATTCATATATCGTTTAAATTCTTCCAAGGCCCACCCATGTTTACGTTTAATGTGACTGTAGCTATAATTCATTTCATTGGCTATCTGCATAAGCGAATACCCTTTGAAATATCTTAACATTAATATCCTGACATAGTCCGGATTATTCATCTTATCTATCTTGGATATGGAATCTTGTTTTAAGTCAATTAATTCGTTTATCATATTAGTCATGTCCTTTTCAAAATCATATATCCTAGTAATTATATTGGCAAGACTATCACTGCATGGTGAAGTCTGAACTCTTTCTGACATTGCAGTCGTGCAAGACTGTGCTCTTGTTCGCTCCTCAATTATTTGATCTCGCTTTAAATCTATCTTTGCTTCCAGTACCTGAATTTGCTCTAAATACCTTTTAGGTGTCACAATGAATCCCCCTTTCACCCATTCAGTTTTTAATTAGTTATTTGTCCTCAAATCACCCATTGAAATATGACATATCTATTATTATGCATGAATGCCACAGACAAAAAACATCTGTGGCATTCAAACTATGCTATTATTTTCTTATATTCAATTAGCGCTTCCTTTGCTATATCTCTTATTAAACTAAATTTTTCTAGATTAAATAATATTTCATTTATGGAATTTTTAGGAATTTTTAATTCCTCGCACAAAGTCAATATGCTATACATTCCTTGTAATTTTGTCATTACTGTTTACCAAGAGCATCTTGAATATCTTCACTAAGTAGCATAGGTAATTTATGATTTCTAACAAGTTCTACAGCTTTGCCATATTGTACTCGTCTTATCCCTTTATAGGAACTGACTTCAAACTGTCTCCTTATCTGTGAATAAATATCAGCAAATACTCTACTTCTTAAACTCTTGTTGTTATATGCCTCACTCTTGTAACCACCTAAGCATTCAGTCGCTCTCTTCTTAACCTCTTTATTTAAGCAATCACACTCCACGGCGAATAAAGGCATATTTTCTTTAAACTCTGACATGCTATTATTAATATCTGTCATTTCCTTCACCATTTTCTGTTGCTGCTTATCTAAATATATTATAGCTTTTAGTTCTTTGCTAAGTTCCGTATTAGCATAAAAACCTTGCTTTCTAATTGACGGTAAAACCTCTGATGTTACCCAATCGGTAAACCTTTCAGCCTGTGGTTTTCTACTTTGGAATATCAATTTATACAAATTAGATTCATTTATAAAATCTGCCTTTTGATTTCTTCCTATGTTATCTATGACGTCATTAGTAATGACCCCATCTTCATTCAATCTTGTTTTTGCCTGCCTTGAATTGTTTATATCCAAAACTCTACAAATATCTACCAACATAAACCAAGGTTCATCGTTAATTAATATGCTTCTAATTTCTCCAAATTCTTCATTTTTAAATTTCATCAATTCATTATTCATTGTAATTTCTCCTTTTATTGACTTATTTTAAGAAATCACGTATAATTGAGCTGTAGGATATACGTGATAGGGATTGTTTAAGCTTTAGTCGGTGAAAACTCTCCCTATTTTTTATTTCTCATTTCTTAATTCATGGTCTATCTTTTCTTCTAGCCACTCTTTTTTACTCTTATTTTTACCAACCAGGTAACTATCTATGGCTTCGAATTTTTCTATATCCAGCAATACGCTAAATGCTTTTTTCCCTTCCCTCCTTTTTTTCATATATTCAGCTCTACTTTTAGACAAAAATCAAAACCTCCTTTCTGTATCTCGTTACATTAATTATATAATGTATCTCGTTACAAGTCAAGAAGATTTTTTTTAAAAAATACCAACTCCGACCAAGTTAGCATTCTTAAACTAAAATATGACATATCTATTATTCTGTAATATTTCATATGCTATATTTATAAATGGGGAAACATATTGATATCATAGATATTTGACATACATCATAAACGTCAAATTAATCATCAGATATTACACCCCCTCAATATGTAATAATTTAATCAAATTAAAAATAACTCATAGACTCATAAGCATCAGATATTGTATCTTGGTTAATCCCTATGTATCTAAGAGTAATTGACGGCTCACTATGATTAAATATATTCTGAAGCACTGCAATATTCTTTGTCTTGTTATAGTAATTGTAACCGAATGTTTTTCTAAGAGAATGTGTACCAACATTTTCTATACCAAAGCCATTACATGTATCTCTGATGATCTTATAAGCATGTTGTCTTGATATTGGGTCAATACCTGTCTTAGAGTTTGCAATTAAATATTCGTACTCTTCCTTGCCATCAATATATGTATCTAACTCCTTTTTTAAGAATTTGTTAATCTTAATAACCCTACTTTTATTGGTCTTCTTCTCTTTAATCCTTATACTATCTTTGTCTTTTACATGCTTTACTTGGAGTTTCAAGATATCAGATATTCTTAGTCCAGTATATAGTCCCAGACAAAAAAGTATATAGTTTCTTTTGTTTGTTTTCTTCAGATACTTCAATATATCTTCTAGTTTATTATTGTCTCTTATAGGCTCGACATAATTCACATATCATCCCCCCTTTTCTTATATTTTTTGACAACAAAAAAGAAAGAGGGTTTTTCCTCTCTCTTCTCTGTGTTTATGATAATAATACAAATACTGACTCTTTTACTTAGTTACATGATAACACAGATTTAGGGGCTTTTTGTTGCACATTTGTTGCAACCTTCTGTATTATTTCAGGTCATTTTTCGCACTATAATTTATGATTCTAGACACTTTATGCCATATATTACTACAGCTAACTTTCTAACTGCTGCCACTCTCTTTCTAAATATATTAGACCTCTCGTAATTGGTATATAAAGCTATTTTAGAATCTGGGATATTGTCAAAATACCTCATTTCAATAATCTCTTTCTCTTGATCAGTTAAGTTAGACATCCCTTTTTCAACAAGACTTATATATTTTTTCTCATCATCAATTTCCCTCTGTACTCTCTCCAACATTTCTGACACCTTGACTACCTGTTTGCCAATAGAATCCCCTGGAAATGATGATATCTTTACTCCATCTGTAGATATGGATTTAATACCTCTTGATTTATACTCTTTTATTTCATCCATAGTATTCTCTAGAATCCCAATGTGCCTGATTATGCCCCTATGATTTCTTAATATAACCTCAGTACTCTCAAAAAATTCCTTTTTAACTCTTACCTTTTTCATTGCATCACCTCACCTTGCCCTTACATACATGCTTCTGCACTCCTTTATTATTCAATTGTCCATGAACCATACCGCACCTTGGGCATACATATAAAGTTCCTATGGAACTCTTGCTTTTTATTTTCTTACTCCCACAAAATTCGCACTCATTCGGAAATATCTTAACCCACATAATACCCCTCCTATAATGGAATGTCACCATCATCTACTGCAGCAAACTCTGTCGATGATTCTGGTGGCTCCTCATTCATTTCTACACCTCTCTAATCAAATAAAACCGATAAGAATATTAACATCCAAGCTAATCCCCATCCTATATAAATATAACTATCATTTCTCATGTTATTCTCCTTATATCATAAGCAACTCATGTTGCCCCCTATCTGTGATATCCTTTTGTGTTATATAAACATTTTTTCTAATGCTGTTTTTTTGATGTTTTTCCAGGCACTTATCGTTTGTTTTTCTCTTTCTGCCCAGATATCTAATAAATTAAGCTTATTTACTATTTCGTTTTGTTTGTTAACATCTGTGACAATATCAATTTCCATTTCTTTTAAATTTGAAATCGGAACATTGATATTTTGAATATACTTGCTTAGCCATTTTTCATGAACAGATAATATAGCATAATATAAATATTTACTGTTATATCTTCCATCAAATTCCACTGCAGCATATTTATCTTCAATTTCTCCATCTTCTTCTAAGTAATGCACATCCCCACCTCTGGTTGCACTCACTCCTATATATACAGTTCCAGACTTATATATTCGTCCTTTTTTTACTCTATCAACATTTGCTAAATTCTTTAACAACACTTTCAAGCATATTCACCTCCACTTTTTGAGAATCATTCAAAAACTCAACAGCCTTATTTAACTCACGCTGCACTTCATCGCTATTACCGGTCAACTCTTTCATCATAGATATAAATTCTCCCTGAGTCTTAACTATATCTGTCTGTATTGCCAATAAATCAGCCATAGCAACATCTAAGGGTTCGCATTCTTCCTTTTCAGATGTATCTACATACCTTGGAATGTTTAGGTTAAAGTCATTTTTTTTAATCTCTTCATAACTGGCAATATGCGAATATTTTTCAACTTCAAATTTATTTTTGTAAACCGAATCAATTTTATCAATGTGTTTTTCTTCTAGCTTGTTGAATTTATTAATCTTAACAAATTCCCTGCTTGCATCGATAAATAATACATTTTTATCCTTGCGATTTTTCCTAAATATGACTAAGCAAACTGGGATTCCTGTATTTTGAAACATTGAATCAGGTAGTCCAATCACAGCTTCGATATATCCTTTTTCCAGTAACCACTTCCTTATTTCGCCTTCTGCATTTCCTCTAAATAGAACCCCATGTGGTAGGACCATCACCATAACACCATCATCGCTAAGATTTTCCAAGCCTCTAATTATGAATGCATAATCTGCTTTTGATTTTGGTGGTGCTTTTAATTCGTCTATTAGTGAAAATTGCTTCTTCCAAATAAAGCACAGCGTAAGTCGCCGCAACAATTCGTGAATTATAATCTAGATCCATATCACTCACCCTCACTTTCCAAAGTCTCAATGGCAAAGTCTAAGTTCTTCCTAGCTTTTTTCAGATCCTCAAGACCATTTTTCTTTTCCCACCTAAATATATATTTCATAGCATTACCGCAAGCCCAGTGAACATAGCCCTTATTGCCTAACACTGATTTAAGGACATCCTTAGACTCTATATCTAAGCCATCTAGCTTGTAATGGGCTGGGCTATTTATCATGTCCAGTTCTTCGTTTTCATCCGCTTTTTGTTTACGTGTTAAATTTTCTAACGTATCAAGCATATTCTCAACAGCCTCGGTTATATTATTTATCATATTATTCTCCCTTTCTTTTTAATTGCCTTGTAAGTCAATTATGCTAAAGTATTTGAGTTGTAAGTATTCTTCAATAATTTGATTTAAGTGATTTACTGCTTCAAGATGAGTTTTGTATTCTATAATTTTCTGATCGCTCATCTGCATATATGCAGTCAGGATTAAATATAACCCCATCTCTATATCTAATAACCACATTCATATGTCCTACCTCCTGTATTTATCACCGATTTCAAATTGCTTGTACTCTTCTTTTGTAACAAATACAGTCGTCTGACTTCCGAATATATCCTTTAGTAAAAAAGAATACTGTTCTCCTGCCCTTTCAGGCACCTTGACAACTTTTAATTTCCCATCAATCCACTCGTCTCTTCTTTCGTATTTTATCTCACTTGGCTGGTAGTCTTTCTTAATAACTGTCCCTATATAGGTCTTAGCTTCATGCTCTACCACCCTATATCCTACAAGCATACCTAGTCCAAAATTACAAATTAGGGCCAAGGCATGAATTTTACACCTGTGCTTATAAATCCATTCCATTATTTTTTCTTTCCCCTCCCAAAAACATTTTTGTTTAGTTCATCTTGAAAATATCCTCTTAAATCAACACTTTCCTTTGCTTTTTTATACACACATTCTCGTTTTTTTCGATACTCCTTATATTTCATGCAATTATCATGACAATTTACATGTCGTTGTTCGCATTTATAGCATGGAGCCTTCACATATAATCACCTAACTTTCGTAGTATTTCACCCTAGTACATCCTGCTGCCTTTGCAAACGGATATAATCTTTCTAGATTTGCCCAGATTTTTAAAAACGCAGCGTATTCTTTTGTAGCTTCTATATCCTTAAGCTGTTCCTCACTTAGTGACTCAAAATACTTTTCAGCGTCATCAAACCTTTTTAAATTCTTTAAATATTCTTCAACCACATCCATATATTTTATCCTCTCTAAAATGGCACATCATTGGCCACATCATCCAGTTCTACAAAGCTAACCTGGTCAACTTTGTCATAGCCATAATCTTTTATTTTATCCCTATCATCTATCCAGAATCTTTTTCGCATATCATCAAAGTTTAATCTTCGACTAATGCCCTGTTTACCTGTTGTTCTATTCTTAAGAATCCCAATCTTGGTAATATCAGACACATCATTAGTCTTGCTATCAACCTTAATGCTCCTAGTTAATATCAACTCATAGTCTGCAAGATTAACCACTTCACTGGCCCCGGATACATCATGCATGTGATATCTGTCTTTATCTCCTTTTTTCTTGGGATGTGCAACTAAAATGATGCATATCTTATATTTTCTGGCCAGAGACTTAAGCTTCTTAGCTAGTCTTTTCTGCTTGTCTAACTCTTCAAGACCTGAATTATCAATTGTCATCATATTATCTAAAACAAATAATTTAACATCCTTTGTTCTGGCCAAGTACTCTATACTGGCCGATATGTTATCAACACTTGATATAGATTCTTCTGAATAAATAAATAATTTATTCTTAATCCACTCTCTTATTGAATGTTCACCATGAGATGTAACGTCATAATATGTGTTGATTTTCCCCTTAAATTCTTGTAGGTCACTTGGGTTAGCAGCTGTTCTCATGAACCATTGCAGGATATTGAAGTCTGTCAATTCTCCTGAATACAACATACATCTATGCCCATTCATTATATTTTGAGCCACGATCTGATTAAGTAATGTTGACTTCCCAGAACTTGGCTCCCCGGTTAAGATAGTTAGGCTTCCATAGACAAGCCCCCCTAAAAGTGCATCCAGGTCTTTAAATCCAGTTTCAAGCCCTGAATTTAAATCTGTTCTTTTGATTTTACTTGCATCAACAAATAATTGTTCGACACTCCCGTAATCAAGTTTATTAGCCAAATCTTCTATATGGCTTTTAATTTCTGAGGGAGACTTACTTTCAAGGCTATTTACTAAATCAAAGACATGGTCTTTAACTTTTCTTTTGAATGAGTTGTCTTTTATTTCATCCATGTAATACTTAAAGTTGGGCGTTATTCCCATGGATGCCATATCTGTTAAAAGACTTACTGGGGCCTGTATTCCCATAGCTTTTAATTCAGCAACCAGGCTGACCATTTCTATTGGTTTCTTGGAATTATGAATTGACAACATGCACTGATATATTATGTCAAAACCCTTGCCAGTTAAGTCTCCAGGCTTTATGCCATCTTCTATAGCCCTTACTATTAATTTTCCATCAGTGATTATCGACCCTAAAAATGCCATTTCTGCATTAATATTACATATATCCCCAGTCATCTTTGTCACCATCTTTCTTGAATGGAATAACCTTCTTGTCTTTCGGTATGTTCATGTAAAGCTTATCAAACTGCTTCCTCAACTTATCTGTTGATAGTATATTTTTATGCCAAAAATTATCCTGCTGACACCATCTTATTACTGCTTCAATATCATCAACGGACCTTTTATCTATTCTAAGCATTTTATCCACATGTCCACACCAGTTGTCCAGGTTAGGTTGTTTAAACTGAGGGTTATTCTTTTTTATGAGCCCATAAAGAAGATTAGAGAGCCTGAACTCATCAGAGTCAGGACTATACTTCTTGTATTCTTTATTTCTTATATTCTTGTTAGTGTTTAAAACACAGGTGCTTTTTGTGTCTATGTTGCGTGCACTTTGTGTGTTTTCTGTGTTAGTGTCTTGATACTTCTCCCAATTCTCAATACTTATAACTGTGTGTGTTGCGTGTGTTGTGTGTGTTAGAAAATGTGCGTTTTCTGCGTGTTTTATGGTTGCACGCACAACTTCACGAGTACAGTCTTTTCCACAACGATCTGCAATTTTTTGAAGTGATGTAATACATTGTCCTGGCTCGGTTTTATATTTTACTCCTTTATAAAACCATTCCTTAGGCTCATGATTCACCATGAGTAGTAAGGTGATTATTACATCTCTTTGTCTGCCTGTAAGTCCTCTATAAAATTCAGAATTTAAAATTTTTCTATGGACCTTTATCCATCCAGCCATGAAATCACCTCCCCTTGACTATCTTTGACTTTTGTATTACAATATTTACAACAATTATTTTTTGGATTCGCGTGACTTTTGCGGGTCCTATTTTTTTTTTGATTTTGTATGCAAAAATCATGCTGACACCCCTTCATCCATATAATTACATGCTATTTGCAGTAATTTGATTTTCACTTCTTTACTAATACCTTTAAATTTCTTTAAAGATTTAAAGCCTGTTGAATTTCTTGATATATTCATTACTTTTCCTATACATTTGAAAAAGCCTGTCATTTCATCTTTTTTATAACAAATAACCAACCACTCTACAGGTGTATGCTCGACAATAAACTTATAGTCAGGATCCTGAATTGCCTGAATCTCTTGCTTAATTAACATATAATCACCTTCCTTTTACTAAATCTTTCCTATAGTACATGAAACCCAGCAATTTTGATGACCGCAAGGGAATCTTTTTTTTGACCCTATATTTTCCCTACAGGATTCGCAGTTAAATTCATTGGTTGGATTGCTCATCCAGTTAATCCAGTGTACTAGATCCATAACACTTAGTAAGTCGTATAACGATTGACCTCTGAAAGACCCCTTATGAACTTTTATCTTTTTTGCAGTAGGGACATAATCCCTCACCTTTCTACTGTAAACTCTCACAACTACCTCCTTGTTTTATATATTCTGCCATTTAATCCAAGCTATTTTTACATACTCAACACCTATCAAAATGGCATATCCTACAGCCATTATAAAATTATCAATTTCTTTTATTAGCATTCCCCCATAACCTCCTTATATCTATCTTCACCAACAGCTTTTTTGAGTTTTTCAGGATAAATAACATAGCTATATGTCCTACTTCTGTCATTTTTCTTAAAGGCTGTACCAAATTCAAATGCCCCTCGTTGAAGTCCAACCCTAACAAATTGGTCTGTAACACCAAGCATTTTGGCAGCTTCTGATACTTTAATCTTTGTCATTATTTTTCCCTCCGATATAATAATTCAAATGAATTTTTTATTAAATTGCTGATTAGCTTTTCTGCATCTTCCCACGATTTCAATTCATGGTCTGAAATTATGCCATCTGATGCTATGTTAATAAGTTCATCCTTCTTCTTATCTATGTTTTGTAAACTACTTAAGAACCCTAGCGTTGAACAGCATAAGTCCTTATCTTTTAATGGTGGAAGGACCATTGCACCTACCTGGCTATTTTCCAAATGCTCATATGCAAGCTTCATATCCCCATATAATAAGCACATCCTTCTTGCTATATCATTTGGTGGGATATATGTACCATTTTCATATCTCTTGATGGTATCGATGCTAATGTTTAAGTGTTCCGCAGCCTTTTCTTGAGTTAGGCCTGCTATTTTTCTGTATTTTTTATAAATATTTTCCATTTTTCACTCCTTATTTTTACTAATATAAAAATATATAATTAAGGCTTATAACGCTTTACTTATTCTTGTTAGGGAAGACCATTATCCCAATAAAGTAATACGCATCTGTTGGAAAATCTGTAGATAGTGGTGACCCAATGTAAAATGGTTCTTCAAGCGGCAGTCCATTTTCCACCTGATCTTTACTCCACCAGATACAAGGTCCATCTTCTTCAGCCCAATCTTCAATCTCCCTTAAGGTAAGTAGATCTTCTAAATCGCATAATCTTTCAGTAGATAATAAGTGTGCGTAAAATGTTTCATAATCTCTGTACATTCCCACCAAGTCCACTGAATTTAGGGGCAACAGAGTTGTAAATTGTTTATGTCTCTCTGTCATTCTTTTATTCGCCCAATCGCCACAATGTAAAGTTCTCAAAAGAATACCTCCTATTTTTCTATTAGTGCATTTTCTGCACTTAATTTATACTCCCCTATGCTATAATTTAATTACAGGTTTTGCGAAACCTAGTTTATAGAAAGGAGTTTTTTTTATGAATATTAAAGTAAAATTAAAAGATATTGATGAGATTGTTGAAATCCCAGATGTGCAAGTGATTTCTTACTACGATAACAAATCTAATAGCACTGAAGAGTGTGACCTTGATGAAATTCTTTTTATGTCACCCAATCCACTTAAAAGAACTCATTTAAATAATTGGACTGTGGCATCCAGTATAGAATTTAAATCCAGTTCAAAGTCAATATCTTTTGATACTTCACAAATCATTTATATAGAATCAAAATATTAATCAAAATTATTGATTCTACAGAAAGAGTGCAATTTAAATTGTGCTCTTTTCTATATCAGTTGATTTTTTTGTTAGTTCTATTATTTTTTTTGCAAGTTCTGGAGCATAGCCTAATAAAAACAGTGCATCTTCATTGTCTGCCTGTGCAGCTTTTATTTTCAAAACATACCAATCTTTTTCTAGTGCTAAAGTTTTATTAAGCCCTGACAAACTGACCTGTCTATATTTTTTGATATATGGCTTGATATTTAAAATTTTTTCTTCTGCCAAGATTATTGGCATTTCATCTTCATTGTAGTAATCTGTAAATTTGTCTTTGTTTTTTGTTAAGTTGTCCATATTATTCATCCTTTCATTTTTACTAGTTCATTTTATGCACTTCATTTTTATTTTTAAACAATATATAATTGTTGTAAACAATTTAAAATTGTCTTATTGAGTATAAAAAAGTTGCCTAATATCTTTCTCTAAAATATCTGCAATCCTGAATGCAACGCTTAAAGATGGTTGATTGTTCCCATTTTCTATCAAACTATATGCTTGCTGTGATATCCCTATTTTAGAAGATATCTCCCTTTGGGTTATTTTTTTCTCTTCTCTCGCTTTTTTTAAATTACTCATGAATTTCACCTCCTTTTGACAATTTAAACTTGTTTATAACTCTATTATAACAATTTTAACTTGTTTGTCAATACATTTTTACAATTTATATTTGTTTTTTATTTACTTATACAATTCATAGTTGTATAATATCTACTAAGGGGGGTGATGTTATGGATAAATTGTTATTTCAAAAAAGACTTAAGGAATTAAGAAACGAAATGGGATGCACTCAAGAAGATATGGCGAATAAATTAAATATATCTAAAAGTGCCTATGGATATTATGAGCAAGGGAAAACTACACCAGATTCTAATTCAATCTCTATACTTGCCGACTTCTTTAATGTATCCACAGACTATCTTTTGGGTCGAACAAGTGTAAGAAATCACCCAGAAACTTTTGCAGCACATACTGATGAAGATATGAGTGATGAAGCAAAGGCAGAGTTGGAAAACTTTAAAGAATTTTTAAAAATGAAATATGGGAAGTAAAATTTGCGTTTTTTCGTTTCAAGAAAATAAAAACGAAAAAATGCCTTGATTTCAAGGTTTTTAAATTTTTCGTTTTTTCGTTTGGAGTGTGTTTAATATTAAAAGACTGATTTTGACCATTTCCGTGACATTACGAAAATGGTAAGGCTTGGTAGTGGTGCTGAAAGATCTGTTACAAATTGCAAGCTAACAAGATATGCTTGTTACTTATTTTTTGTCCCTATAAATTTTATGAATAAAAATGATTAATTCTTTGAACACAAAAGACATCTCAAAGTATTGAAAAAAGCTATTTTGTTGAGGTTAACAAAATAGTAAATAAGTAGGAGGATATAATTATGAAAGAGGTTAGTATTTTTGATAAAATAAAATGGATAACACCAAAAAATAGTGAAGCATGGTATGCTAGGGATTTACAAAATTTATTAGAATATGCTGAATGGAGAAATTTTAAAAAGGTCGTTGATAAAGCTAAAGAAGCTTGTTTTAATTCTGGTTATGATGTTTCTATGAATTTTTTTGATTGTAAGAAAAAGATAAAAACGGGAGTATCTGAAAGAGAAATTGACGATGTTGTTCTCTCTAGATATGCATGTTACTTGATAATACAAAATTCAGACCCTGCAAAAGAAGTTGTTTCTCTTGGTCAAACCTATTTTGCTCAACAAACAAGGAAGCAGGAATTATTTGAAGAATTTAATTTATTATCAGAAGACAAAAAAAGAGTTAGTATTCGTGAAGAGCTAAAAGAACATAATAAATCGCTAGCAGAAGCTGCTAGTAACGCTGGAATAAAAGAAGGTCCTGAATACGCTGAATTCCAAAATTATGGATATAAAGGTTTATATGGTGGTATGACAGCAAGAGATATTCATGAAAAAAAGAATTTGAGTTCGAACCAAAAAATACTTGATCATATGGGAAGTGCGGAATTAGCTGCAAATCTATTTAGAGCAACACAAACAGATGAAAAATTAAGAAGAGATAATGTAAAATCAAGAGATGAAGCAAATAAAACGCATTACAACGTAGGGAAAAAGGTTCGTGATACAATAAGTGAAATAGGTGGACAGATGCCTGAAGATCTCCCTACTCCAGATAATATAAAAGATGCAAAGCTGAGGATTAAAGAAAAGGAAGATGTTAAAAAAATCAAATAAACAATATTTTAATTAAGGCAGGATATGCCAGTATTCTGCCTATTTTTACACCCATATAACGAACATATGTTTTTTTATAAAGGAGGTATTGATGATAGAAAAAATTTGTAAGTACATAGAAGAACAAGAAATTTTAATTGATGATTGCCCAGAACTCAGCAAGTTCAAAAAGGCAGCACTTTACTGTAATATCAATAACAAGAATTTAATACTCCTTAGTCCTGAATTTCATAATAGAAATTTAAAAGAACAGGCTGAAATACTAGCTGAAGAATGTGGGCATTTCGCTACTAGTGTTGGAGATACATTCGTCTGCCCAAATACTTATACTTCAAAGCTAGTGATATCAAAAAGTGAACAAAAGGCCACTCTATGGGGGGCTAAATATTTTATTGATGAGCAGGATTTAAAGAAATATATCTTGATATCTACCAGTGTAGAAGAGCTTACAGACTACTTAGGTGCTACAGATAGGATGCTATATGACTATTTATATTCACTTAAGCATGTGGGCCAATATTGGCAGCTTAATAAAAGATTCCTTTTAGACCTATATAAATTACCTAATTTAGTGATTATAGATAAAGAAGATTTAGAGAATGGAGTTGATGTATATGAGGAACCCTAATGGCTATGGTAGTGTGTATAAATTATCAGGAAACAGAAGAAATCCCTGGGCAGTTCGTATCACTACTGGATGGGATTTTGATGCGGAAAAAGGCAAGTCTAATCCTATTTACAAATTTATAGGATACTATAGAACACAAAAAGAAGCCATCATGGCACTGGCCCACTATAATGAATCGCCTTATGATATATCGGCAAAGACCCTTACTTTTGAAGAGATATATAACAAATGGTCTAGTATCCACTTTGAAAAAATATCAGATTCAAATATAACGGGATATAAGGCTGCATATAAAAGTTGTGAGTCTATAAAAGATATGATTTTTTCTGAAATTCGCCTTGATCAGCTACAAAACCTTGTAGACAAATCGGGGAAGAATACTCCAACCCTAAAGAAGATAAAAATCATGCTAGGGCTTATGTATGACTATGCTGTAATTCATGATATAGTTCCCGTTGAGAAAAGGGAAAAAGTTAGGTATTTAGATATATCTAAGCCTGGAAATCCTAACTCTTATACCAGGACTAAGTTTTCTAATGCTCAAATTAAGAAGGTCTGGTCTGCCAAAGATGATGATATCTACTATAGTGTGGTTTTGATGTTGTTGTACTCAGGTGTAAGAATCGGTGAGTTGCTTGAGGTTAAAAAGTCAGACGTTCACCTTGATGAGAAGTGGTTTTTCATATCTAAATCAAAAACTATGGCAGGGATTAGAGAAGTGCCTATTGCTGATAAGGTGCTGCCTTTTTTTGAATACTGGATGGCTCGGGAAGGAGAATATTTAATTTCTACTCCTGAAGGTGAAAATATGACTTATGATAGATTTTATAGGACTCACTGGAAAGCCTTGATGTCAAGCTTGGACATAAAGCATACCCCTCACTGTACTAGATATACTACTATATCAAGTCTTACGCAAGCTGGTGTAGATGATAGAATTATTAAACAGATCGTGGGGCATAGCGGGAAGGATGTTACTGAGATTGTTTATACTAAAATTGATATGGATATTAAGCTTGAAGCTATAAACAGAATTTAGGTGATTTTATGGATAGGAATCAATATATAAATAGTTATATTAAAGACAAGTATGATAGACTAGGGTTACTTTTGCCTAAGGGCCTAAAAAACGATTTGATGACTCTCTGTGGCGATTTAAATATATCAGCTAACGAATATATCAAATCGCTTATAGTAAACGATTTACAAGGTGGAGAGTCCGTCCTATTCTCTAATAATGGTCATGGTACACTTGACAAAGAGCTTTTAGATAAATGGCAAATTCCTAATAAATATAGGCCTATGATAGAAGTCGCAAGCTACTCTAAGGATGATGGCTATTTTGTAAGGCTAAAAGATGGATATATAAATGACACTACTGGGACCAGAATTATACATGTGAATAAATTAAGTGAAATGAGATTAACTATAAATAAGAGCCATAAGGTAAATTTGTAAAGTTTCATTTTCAGAGATCTGTTATACGTATAACAGGTTTTTTGCTCTAATTTTTTGTTACTAATGCGTTTCTAGCGTGTTACTATTTCATATAAAATATGGCAATCTTATATAAACTTATACAAACTTTTAAAATCCGTACAAACATTGAAAAACCTCGGCATACATTGGTATACCGAGGTTTGAAGTGTTTTTAAAATATTGCCAATCGCTACCTCTTTGAGAACTGAGGTGCTCTTCTGGCAGCCTTAAGACCGTATTTCTTTCTTTCCTTCATTCTTGGGTCTCTCGTTAAGAAACCTTCAGCCTTTAATGTTCCTCTAACTTCGTCTTCTGTCTTTAACAAAGCTCTAGAGATACCGTGTCTGATAGCACCAGCCTGTCCAGTGTATCCGCCACCTTCAACTGTTACGATTACATCGTACTTGTTTTCGTTTCCAGTTATAACAAGAGGCTGCTTTACGTCTCTTATTAGAGTTTCGTAATTGAAGTATTCTTCTAAGTCTCTTCCGTTTACTTTTATGTTACCTTCTCCAGCTACTAATCTAACTCTAGCTACAGAATGTTTTCTTCTTCCTGTTCCGTAATATTGTACATTAGCCATTAATCAAATCCTCCTCTCGATATCCTACTTATACGTTTAAAACCTGTGGGTTCTGTGCTGCATGTGGATGTTCAGCACCTCTGTAAACTCTTAGTCTAGTCATCATTCTATCTCTAAGCTTGTTCTTTGGAAGCATACCGCTAACTGCGTGAGCCACAACTTCTTCTGGCTTCTTTTCCATCATTTCCTTATAAGATATTTCCTTTAACCCACCTACATAACCTGTATGATATCTGTAGTATTTCTGAGTAAGCTTCTTTCCTGTAAGTACTACCTTCTCAGCATTTACTACTATAACAAAGTCTCCACCATCAACATGTGGTGTAAATGTTGGCTTGTTCTTTCCTCTTAATATTGTTGCGATTTCAGTTGCTAAACGACCTAATGTCTTGCCTTCAGCATCAACTATATACCAGTCTCTCTTAACGTCTGCTGGCTTAGCTATATAACTCTTCATAAAGACCCTCCTTAACTTTTCATTCGTATTTTCAATTGCATATATGTAAAGTCCGGGGCATCGTGGACTTATTAACGCATTCTCATATATTTTACTCCCATATAAGTAAAAAGTCAATGTTTTTTCGTCCAATATTCAAGGTTTTTCATGATTTTTTCTTGACCTTCTCCCTTGTAGTCGATTTTTACCAATAATATGATTTATCTCACCTGATAATAGGGGATAAATTTTTACCAATTATCCCCTATTTACAAGCCTAGAGGCCCTTTTTTCACAAAAAGAGAACTCCTTTTCTCTACTATATATGTAATATCCCTATGAGGAGTTCCCTTTTATTTAATATATCAGTCCATCATGTGGAGAAAGAGTCCGCACCTGACCTTTGGCTCAAACCATGTTGACTTAGCCGGCATTACCCCATCCATATCCGCTACTGCCATTAGCTCTTCGATACCTGTTGGATATAGGGCAAAGCCTAGTCTCATGCCTTCTTCAACCCTCTTCTCTATTTCACCTAAACCCCTTATACCACCTATAAAGTCTATCCTCTTGTCCCTTTGTGGCACATCTATACCCAGGATTGGCTCTATTAATAGGTCGTGTAGTAGGCTGACATCTAGGAGGTCGATGGCCAGATTTTTACTTGTTTTATTTATTGTATCTATGACTTCATCCTTGACCTTAAGTCTATACCAGACTCCATCTATATACATGCCATATTCATACTTTTCCTTTGGCTTATAGCCCCTATCTACCTGGTCTATGAGGAAGTTCTTTGTAAGCAGGTTTCTAAATGTATCAAAATCATATCCATTTAGGTCTTCTACCACCCTATTGTAGTCCATTACATACAGGCTATTTTTAGGGGCTATCATGGCAAGATAATAATTAAATTCTTCTTGACCAGTGTAGTCTCCTACTTCCTTCCTCATTTTTACAGCATAATTCTCAGCAGCTGCAGTCCTATGGTGACCATCTGCCACATATAGGTTGTCTATATACTTGAAGGCCTCAACCATGGCTTCCATTTCCTCACCAGCCAGCTTCCATACTGTATGGCCTACCCCATCATCTGAGGTGAAGTCATAGATAGGCTTTTCTAACATCTTATTGGCCATTATGGCCTCTACCCTAGCATCATCCCTGTAGGTAAGGAGTATTGTCCCCGTATTTGCCTGACAGGCCTCTATGTGCCTAGTCCTGTCCTCAACCTTGTCTGGTTTAGTATGCTCGTGCTTTTTGATAGTTCCATCTAGGCTTTCATCAACAGCTACACATCCCACTATACCTACCTGGGCCCTTCCATCCATGACCTCCCTGTATATATATAAGGCTGGTTCAGCTTCTTTTACAAAGACTCCCTCATCTATAAAGGCCCTTAGATTCTGGCCTGCCTTGGCATAGACCTGGTCAGAATGTATATCTGTCCCCTCTGGAAGGTCTATCTCTGCCCTGTCAATCCTCAGGTAGTTATATGGGTTGCCCTGGGCCATCATTCTGGCCTCTTGGGTATTCATTGTGTCATAGGGTAGGGCTGCAACCCTGTCTACATATTTTTCATCCGGTCTTAATGCCCTAAAGGGTCTCAGTGTAACCATATTAGGCCTCCTTGCGGTAATTTACTATAATGTCAGCTATTTCATAGCCAATTCTTTCCTGGGCTTCCTTAGTAGCAGCCCCAATATGAGGTGTAACTGTTACCCTTGGATGGGTAACCAATTCTGTCATCGGCATAGGCTCATTTTCAAAGCAGTCTAGGGCTGCCCCTGCTATCTGACCCTCGTTTATAGCCCTTAGGAGGTCATTTTCATTTACTATACCGCCCCTGGCACAGTTTAGGAAAAACGCTGTATCCTTCATTTTTTCAAATTCTTGCCATCCAAATAGGTTCTTTGTCTGGTCAGTAAGTGGTGTATGAACTGTTATATAGTCTGCCCTCTCAATTATATTCTTTAGGTCAGTGTAGCAAAAGTCCTCTCTAGCATCCTGGTACTCCATAATGTCTGTGTATAGAATCTTCATACCTAGCATATGGGCCTTTTCTGCTATATTTCTGGCTATTCTTCCATAGCCCACTAGCCCTAGAGTCTTACCATGTATTTCGCTACCCTTTAGGTTTTTCTTGTCCCACTTGCCATTGTTTAGCTTTATGTTAGCTATCTTTACATTTCTTGCAAGTACTAGCATTTCACATAATACTAGCTCTGCAACTGCATTTGTACTTGCCCCTGGTGTATTTCTTACCATGATGCCCTTAGCCTCTGCATAGGCAACATCTATATTATCTAGTCCTACACCACCCCTGATGATCAACTTCAAACGTCCTGTTTTTAGTGCCTCATCAATTATATTCTTTCTTATCTTAGTTGCTGACCTGACAACTATCACGTCAACATCCTTTATCTTTTCCTTTAGTACTTCTTCTTCGTAAAACTTTTCTTCAACTTCAAAACCTTCATTTACTAAATTATTTATTGCATTTCTTTCCATACCATCTGTAACTAATATCTTCATCATCTTATTATCCCCCTGAACTAAATCATATCTATTACTACTTACTTAAATTTCTTGTTTTTACTCTAGCTTTTTTGAAAGTCCAATCAAATTTTCGTCAAAAATCCCATAATTATTATTAAATTTAGGACTCCAAATATGCTTTTTTGATTAAAAGCCTAAAATTTCGTCTATTGTATCCAAAAGATACTGAATATCTTCTAACTGGTAGTCACCCATATGAGATATTCTAAATGTTTTTTCTTTTAAATCGCCATAGCCATTTGCTATCTGCATTCCTTTTTCCATTAATTTTGAATTTAACTGTGATATATTTATATTTTGAGTGTTCTTTATGACTGTTAGTGTGTTTGATAAATGATTTTTGTCAGTGAATAATTCGAAGTGTTTTTGAGCCCAGGCCCTAACTAAGTTGGCCATTTCCTCATGTCTCTTGAACCTTTTGTCCAAGCCCTCTTTTAAGATATTGTCAAGTTGATAGTCCATCGCAAACATATGTGATAATGAAGGTGTTGAAGGGTATTGATAATTCTTTTTCTTAAGATACTTATACATTGCTAGTAAATCGAAGTATGTTCCTCTGAATTCTACTGTTTCAGCCCTCTTGATTGCCCTTTCAGAGAATGTACATATTGCCATTCCTGGAGGAAGTCCCAAGGCTTTTTGAGTTGATGTTATCAGGATGTCTATCCCTAGTTTATCGACCTCAATCTTTGCCCCGCCTGCTGAGCTTACAGCATCTACACAAAAGATTACATCTTTATACTTGTTTACTACTTCAGCTATTTCTTCAATCGGATTTGTAATTCCAGTAGAAGTTTCGTTGTGCTGAACTGCAATTAAATCATACTGACCGGTTGCTAGAGCTGTCTCTACCATTTCCGGCGTGATTGCCTTACCCATATCCACATTATACAAGTCTGCCTTGACATTGTTTGTCACTGCCATCTTATACCATCTATCTCCAAATGCACCACAGGAGAACACAGCTGCCTTTCTGGATGTGCAGGATCTGATAGCACCTTCCATTAGGCCCGAACCGGACGATGTGGATAATAGTATCTCACTTTCTGTATAGAATAGTTTTTGTAGCTTCTTGCTAACGCTTTCTTGTAAAGCACTCGCATCCTTTCCTCGGTGACCAATCATTGGCGTCGCCATTTTTTCTAATACATCAGGCATGACGTCTATTGGACCGGGAATAAATAGTTTCCTAGCCATTACTCTAACCTCCTTTGCTAGATTTAAATTATCTATATTCTAAACCCATCAAGCCTATATGTCAATACAAAAAATGAATTTTTTGTATTTTTTATTTCAAAAATCTCATTTTTATAATATTTTTCTAGTTATCTTTATTGTTTTATGACATAAAAATATGGACCTTTAAACCTTTTAAAATTAGGCTTTTTGGTCCATATATCATTTTTTAACTTGGGTTTATTCCTTATTTTACTCTTATACTTAAAAACTCAAACGGCTCTAATCTTGCATTTTTGATATACAAGCCTTAGGATAAAATTATATATTTTTCAGGTCCTCGGGATAGTCTACACCTAGGAGGAATAGACCCTGTGGTGGAGCTGTATGTCCTGCCCTTCCCCTTATTCCAGACCCTATAATATCTTTCAGGCTTTCTCTTATCTTCCCCCTGCCTATGTCCACCATAGTTCCTGCTATTATCCTTACCATATTGTAGAGGAAGCCATTACCCTCAACCTCTATAATTATAAGGTCTCCATCCTTATACACGTCTGCCCTATATATGGTCCTAACTGTCGACTTGATATCTGACCCACTACTCATAAAGCCCTTGAAATCATGTTGGCCTACTAGGTGGCCTATCTCTCTCTTCATCCTATCAAAGTCCAAATCATACTTGACCTGGTAGGCAAAGTCCTTCAGAAAGGGACTCCTAAGCCTAGACGGGTAGATCTGATACCTATAGGTCTTTTTGTGGGCTGAGTGTCTAGCGTGAAATCCAGGCTTGACCTCTTGAGCCCTCAAGACTGCTATATCCTTGGGTAGTCTGTTGTTTAAAACCTCTGGTATCTTGTCTATTGGTATAGTGGTATCCACTGTGAAGTTTGCCACCTGGCCTAGGGCATGGACACCTGCGTCTGTCCTACCTGACCCTGTTATACTTATATTCTTTTTATTAAAGGCCTGCATACAAGCATATTCCAACTCTCCCTGTATACCCAGTGAGTCTGGTTGCCTTTGCCAACCACAATACTTGGTCCCCTCATAGGCCACTACAAGCATTATATTTTTTTCTGCCATAAATTTCCCTCCTCTACCTAGCTTTCGTATGTATTCTCATAAAAATTTTGCTAAATTATTTCTTATAAATTTTCCTATATTGTTTTCTATATGCTTTTCTATATACTTTTCTATATACTTTTCTATCTATTTTCCTGTTTATACTTCATCTATTATACCATACTTATGGCCCAGAGCATACTTGTTTCAAAGACTCTCTAGGCTACAGGTAGTCTGACAAGTCCTCTTATATAAAAATAAGTCAGTTTAAATTAAGTTTTTATGGTAAAATAGTAGTATGGCATAGGATAGCATGCATGAAACTTCACCTTTTTTCTGGAGTATCATGTAAAAATACACCTGTAAAAAGGTTGAGATATAAAGTCTTGTAGGCTAACTGTTGCCCAAAGAGGAGTCTTTAATAAAAAGTGAAATTGGCATTTATGGTAAGTAGTAATATTTCCACCCAGGTATAAAAACTTGGCATAATGCTATTCACCCTTTCACTTAGCGCCAGACTGTAGAAATACAGTTAACGAGGACAGGGTTATCGAAAATTCGGCGGATGCCCTGCGGTGAACTAGCATCGATAGAAAACTTATAAAAAACAGGAGTGATTCTGTAACAAAGTATTTTTTCATCTAGTGCTCTTCTTTATAAGTAAAATTAAGGAGGAAGTAATAGAATGTGTGGAATAGTAGGTTATTTTGGAAAGAAGAATGCAGCAGACGTCATTGTGGATGGTCTAGCTAAGCTGGAATATAGGGGCTATGATTCTGCCGGTGTTGCTGTAAACACTGGAGATGGCCTTGAAATAAGGAAATTCCAAGGAAGGCTAGCTGTACTTTCAGATAGCTTAAAAGAAAAAAATATAGAGGGACATGTTGGTATAGGTCATACTAGGTGGGCCACTCATGGTGAGCCATCAGACGCCAATGCCCATCCCCACTTTAACGAAGCTGGTACTTTGGCGGTAGTTCACAATGGTATCATTGAAAACTACCTTGACCTAAGAGCTGAACTTGAAGCTGAAGGGGTAAAGTTTAGATCAAAAACTGATACAGAGGTAGTTGCCCACCTATTGGACAAGTACTATGAAGGAAATCTACTAGATGCAGTTTATGCAACTATAGCTAGGTTAAAGGGTGCCTATGCTCTTGGTGTCATATCTGCAAATGACAAGGACGAATTGGTAGCAGTTAGGAAGGACAGCCCACTAATTGCTGGTGTAGGAGATGGTGAAGCCCTTATAGCTTCTGACATTCCTGCCGTACTTAAATATACAAGAGATATATACTATCTTGATAACGGAGAAGTAGTTCATATTAAGGGTGGAGATATTAAGATTTACAACTCTGACAGACAACTAGTAGATAAGAAGCTTCACCATGTTGACTGGGATATAGAGGCTGCTGAAAAGGGCGGCTACTCTTGTTTCATGGAAAAGGAAATATTCGAACAGCCAAGAGGTATCAAGGAAACACTTGAAAGAAGACTAGACAAGGACGGAAAGATAGTCCTTGATAGTATAAAGATGACTAAGGAAGACCTAGAAAATATTAACAGAATCTATATAGTTGCCTGTGGTACTGCCTACCATGCAGGTGTCCTAGGAAAGACAGCTATGCAGAAGTTAATGGGTCTCCCAGTAATTACTGACATAGCATCAGAATTTAGGTACAATGACAACTTTGTGGATGAACATTCCCTAGTAATCCTAGTTAGCCAGTCTGGAGAAACTGCAGATACTTTGGCTGTACTTAGGGACTCAAAGTCTAAGGGGGCAAGGATCCTAGCCGTAACAAATGTGGTTGGTTCATCAATAGCCAGAGAGGCTGATGATGTATTCTATACTTGGGCAGGCCCAGAGATAGCTGTAGCATCAACTAAGGCCTACACTACTCAGATCATTTCCCTATATATGATAGCCCTTAATTTCGCCCTAGAAATGGGCAAGATTAGCCAGGACTACTATATGGATATGATTAAGAAGATGTCTGGTCTACCAGAAAAGATTGAGGCAGTCCTTGAAAATATGTCTGATGTAGAAGTAATTGCCGATGATATAGTAAACAAGCAAAATGCCTTCTTCCTAGGTAGGGGTATAGACTATGCCCTAGCAATGGAGGGTTCTCTAAAACTTAAGGAAGTATCATATATTCATGCTGAGGCCTTTGCTGCTGGCGAGTTGAAGCACGGTACTATAGCCCTAATTGAAGATGGAACTCCTGTAATATCCCTAGCTAGTCAGCACGACCTATATGAAAAAATGGTCTCAAATATGGAAGAAGTAAGGGCCAGGGGTGCCTATGTAGTGGCGATTACCCAGGAAGGAAACACAGGTGTAGAAAAGGTTGCTGAAAGAGTTATCTACATACCTAAGACAGATGACCTCCTATCACCTATAGTGGCTGTTATACCAATGCAGATACTTGCCTTAATGGTATCTAGCAAGAAGGGATTAGATGTTGACAAGCCAAGAAACCTTGCCAAGTCAGTAACAGTTGAATAATTATATTAGAATAATTTTGGCTCTATGTCAAATAACATTGGTGATAATTTAAATCAATAAAACCTATTAAATTATGCGGCAACATCCATAGCAAACTTATAGCTATGGATGTTGCCCTTTTGTATTTTATACATTTAAAGTATAAATATCTACATCGTCTAAAAATACATTGCCACTGGTAGGCCTATCTAGACCTGCTATACAATGCAAAAGTGTAGATTTGCCTGATCCACTAGCCCCTATAACTGCAGTAAACTTTGAACTTTCTATATCTATTGATATACCATCTACAGCTTTTACAAGATTGTCATTTTTACCATAATACTTCTTTATATCCTTGATTTTTAGTGTCTTCATAAAAATAACCTCCTAAATTATTCTCTATTACGTTTCAAAATTACAATTTGAAAAACTAGAGATATTACAAATATAAATATTAAACAAGAAAAAATACTCATGTAATCCATTAAAAAGTGAATATCTGTTTTATCACTTTGCTCTCCTAAGTATCTAAGATAGTTTATATATCCCTTCTTGATACCAGTAACAAGAGAAACAGAACTGCATATAAAGGCTATAAATAAGCCTTCATACAAAAATATCTTTAAAACTTGTTTCTTACTCCCCCCAATTGCTCTAATTGAATTTATCTCCTTTTCCCTAAATATTATGGTAAGTTTAACTGCAAAAAACATGGAAATTGTCATCAGTAATAGTAGGACAGACATGTTGATATATTTGACATTCCTATATAAAATTCTTGATGTAATAGCATTCTTATCTTTAAAGTACTTAGCATTGAATATGGTAAAATCTTCATTCCTTGCAAACAAATTGTTTATATAGTTTTCTCCTTTAGTGTCTTTTGCATCAAAATATATACTCAAAGCTTCTTTTATACCAGTTATTTTCTTAAGAAATTCCTCACTGACAATCACCATTGGGTGATCAAACTCTGCACTTATACTCTTATACTTTTCATCATATTCATGAGTAATAACATTTTTTGATTCTAACTTAGAATATCTTTCTCTATCCTTATCATAGACCTTGTATTTTAGTTCAAGACTTGTTGGCATACTAGAAAATATCTTCATATCAAGACCCATATCTCTGTTCCTAAATCCATTTATCAGTATAAAACCAGAGGTATTCAAAATCTTAATATCATCATCAGTTAAGACCGACTTTTTGAACAAGTCCTCTCTTTCGGCCTTGCTTATCCCCCTTAAAAGTATATTTAATTCATACATACTATCCCTTTTAGCAGAATCTCCAAGCATTTCTAGGTAGTACTTATCCAGATTTTTAGTATTTATATTTACAAAAGCTTCTGTGCTATACTCATATTTGGTATTAGTGATCTTGTTTTTGAATTTTTGGTCATGAATTAAAGTATTCTTATTACCTAAATACGAATTGTTCTGAAGGCCATAGTTTCTATACATATTAATCTGATCGAACCTAGTTCTGTCAGAAAACTGTGCATCATTTTTTTCAATGTTAAAATATGAAATAAAAATATTCCCAAACATAATCATAATTATCATTGGTATAATATACCTCTTTAAAGATGATATATAGTAACTAAAGGACAATTTCACAAGGTTATCACACTTAGCACCTGCTTTTATCCTCTTTAGGAGCAGATTATTATAGCTACTACTAGTACCTCTTAGCATATCTCCCCTTATAATTGTAGCAGTCTCATATATCGTTATTGATATTAAACTAATTGCAGATACAAGAGATGAATTTACAATATCCTTGAACGATATATACATTTTTTTATCAATTATATCAAACTCAGCTACGAAGCCTGTAAGGTCTTCCCCTTGTATAAGTATCTTTGACAATATACTACCCAGTAATATTCCTATAATCGTTGAAAAAACTATTATAGAAAGGTTTTCTATAAACATACTCTTTACTATTCTTTTCTTTTCTCCACCAATTATCTGTATTGTAGAAATTATTTTTTTCCTATCTTCAAAGACTAGAAGGTAAATCAAAAAAATTACTAGGCAAGATGATATTATTATTGGTTTAAATAGACGTATGGCATCATCAGTTGCATTAATAAAAGAATCGCTTATCTTATCAGATAGTTGGTTTGACTCAATCCTACTATCACCACCAAAAATATTTGTGTTCATTTCATATATTATCGAGGAAGCACCCCTACCCCTATTTAAATTTAAATATGCATCATATCTAGTTTTCCCACTTGGTAGATAACTCTCACTTGTGAAAATTTGATTTGTATCCGATACCTGTAGTTTTTCAAGAATCTCTTGGGTTCTTTTGTCCCTTTCATAAACACCCACAATTTTAAAATCACTGTCACTATTTATAAGTTCATCTTTTCCATTGTCGATATAGTCTTTAGTGATTATGCCTGATATATTTTTTCCATACTTATTTTTTAACAGGGACTTATTACTTACAATTATTTCATTTTTATTATTAGGTGATCGACCTTCTACTATCTTTATCTTCTCCAAATCTAATATTTCAGAGTTATAGGTTCTTATATCGTATTTAGTAACTTTATTATTCTCCCTAAATTTTCCTATATTTTTTTGAGTATATAAGGCTTTAACATCCTTGTTTTTAGATATACTATCCAATTCATTTTTGCTAATATCTTTTGCAATCCCATCGTACTTACTTTTATATTTATTTAAATAGGTGATAGTGTTTATGCATTGGCTCTTTACTACTATTATAGGAGTGAATACTAGTACAAAAGTTGCTATAATCGTAATTACCATCAGTACATATACTGATATTCTTTTTTTCATGTATTCTTTCATTATTTTGTAGTATACGTTCATATTATCGTTCCTTTCTTAAATGTCTGTAAATAACCTGAACAATTTGATCTATCGCATAAAAATCTTCATAGTATAAGTCATAAAGACTAACATTTAGTTCAATTGCTATTCTGTCCAGCAAGTTAATTATATTATGTTTTCCTATTCCTGTTATATTATTAAATACTCCTTCATTACCTCCTATAACTCGGCCCTTGTGATTTATACTTTACTAAAATTAACATACTATATAAAATTATTTATTTACACTATCTTTTATATGTCTTACTAAATATATTTATATTTTTATAATACTAGTTATTTTCATTAACCGTCAATATTTTTTTATTTTTCAAATAGAAAAAATATTGACAATTATATAGTAAAAAGTTACAGCATATTATCACAATTATAGAAATTATAAATCTTATGTTGATTGTATAATCAACGAAAATGTAAAGGTTGACTTATTTTTTCAAAAAATTCAGATTAATAATTGACTGATAATATAGAGTGAGATAAAATTAATAATAGGAGGTGTTTCTATAAATATGAAAAAAAGAAAAGTCTTAACAGTTTCATTGATTGTATTTGTCTTATCTTGTCTTCTACTACATATAAGTCCGTCAATGGCAATAAGAGCGCGTTTGATTACACTAGGACAGATAAGATCCATAAGTTTACTATTTTCTGATATAGAAGAAGATGACTTTCATAATAAATTAGATAAAAAAGTTGCCAAAAAAAATAACGGAAAGTTTTATGTAATCACAAATGAAAAATCTGATTCAATCTTAAGAAAACCTTATTCGTGGTTAGTTACTAAAAAGTATTTTTTATATTTTGCTCAACCATATGGTAAATCATAAATTTTAGAGTTTATTCATAAACGTTAGTTGATAAAGAGACGAAATTTACAAATGCATATTTGATATTGATAGAAAGGGACTTTCATAAGTCTCTTTTTATTTTGTTAAAATTATGCTATTATGTAATTGGTTGTAAAAATAAATTAAAGAGAGGTGCAAAATGCAGGAAGAACAAAAGAATACCAACTTGCCAGCAGGAAAAAAGTATACTCCTTCTGACATATTGAAATTCGTAATACCCTCGCTAATCGGTATTATACTTTTTATGCTGCCTATAAAGGAATATGATCCTGAGATAAACCAGGATAAGATAACTATACCTATTGCCTTTGTAGCATCATTTATACAAAATAACATTGGTAGCATACTACCTACACTTATATTGATAATTGTCTTGATATCAGCCTTGGGAAGTCTACTTACAAAGCTGAATATCTACAAGCCAAAGTCAGATTTTGCCAAGGGCTTATTCGTCCAGACAACTTTTTGGACTATAACTAGGGTCTTGGCAGGAATATTTATAACTATGAGTTACTTCAAGGTGGGACCTGAGTACATCATTTCATCAGATACAGGTAATTTTATACTGGGAGACCTTTTGACTACTCTAATCGTTATCTTCGTATTCGCAGGTCTGTTGCTGCCACTCCTACTTGACTTCGGTCTATTGGAATTTGTAGGAACCCTGCTAGCCAAAATAATGAGACCAGTCTTTACCCTACCAGGTAGGTCTGCAGTCGACTGTTTTACATCATGGTTGGGTGATGGTACCTTGGGTGTAATGTTAACAGCCAAACAGTATGAAGAGGGTTACTACTCAGCTAGAGAAGCTTCGATTATATCGACTACATTCTCAGCAGTATCAATCACCTTCTGTCTAGTAGTTTTAAAGCAGGTAAATATGGCCCATATGTTCGTGCCTTACTACCTGACTATATGCTTTATAGGTGTGGTTTGTGCTATTATAGTTCCTAGAATACCGCCCCTATCATTAAAGAAGGACGACTACTACAAGGGTGGAGAGGCTCTTGATGAGAGTATACCTGAAGGCGAAACCCACTTTAGTTGGGCCCTACACCAGGCAGTTATGACAGCTAGGCACAATGCTAGCCTTAAGAATTTCCTGAAGAATGGCCTTAAAAACGCCCTTGACATGTGGATAGGCGTAATGCCAGTCGTTATGGGCTTTGGTACAATAGCCCTAATACTTTCAAACTATACACCAATATTTGAAATTTTGGGTAAGCCATTTATCCCCCTACTAAACCTAATCCAGTTGCCGGAAGCAGTATCTGCATCTAAGACTATGTTGGTAGGTTTCACTGATATGTTCGTTCCATCTATCATAGCTAGTAAGGAAATCTCTAGTGAATTGACTAGGTTCGTTGTAGCTACCGTATCAGTAACACAGTTGATCTACATGAGTGAGGTAGGAGCCCTAATAGTTGGTACTAGGATACCGGTTAGGGTATGGGAATTATTTGTAATATTCCTTGAGAGAACAATCATATCAATAATATTGGCAACCCTAATAGCCAGGTTTGTTCTCCATCTAGTATAGAAAAATATATGACTACTTTAAGACCAGTATTTATACTCAACTAGTAAAAGTGACTGTTTGTCAAGTAACATTGACGAATTAAATTTTCAAATCAATTTTAATCGGTTGTATAATATTTAGCGTTGGTGAGAGAAAAAATTCTCTCTCAACGCTAAATTTTTGCAAAAAAATGGGAACACACATCAAATCTCGTGTATAATTTAAATCGCACAAAATAAAAAACAAGGAGAAATGATATGTGTTCTAATGCTAGTATAACAGAAATCTTAGGAATTAACGATAAAAATTTAGTAATTTTAGGTAACGAAAAAGAAAACATTAAGG